>Ga0265295_1002339_pt1 | contig 30416 bp, 20 predicted proteins | sample Munlansysbiofilm_FD_192503 | JGI IMG/M metagenome (GOLD analysis project Ga0265295, IMG submission 192503) | Leachate microbial communities from a municipal landfill in Southern Ontario, Canada - Methane capture system biofilm | ecosystem: Engineered > Solid waste > Landfill > Unclassified ... | reverse complement strand
ATATCAATTGCTGACAAAGATAGCGCGAAAAATATTTTTATCCCAAATTTTTATCCTGTTTGTTTTCAGCGCTTTACGATGTGTGAAAATTTGACGAGGAATTGCTGACTTTTTGAAAGCAGCGGAAAATTTCAGAAATGATATTATAAATCGGGCAAAAGAAGCCGGAATGTCAAGTAGTGCTCAACAAAAAGCCGCTCGAAATATGCTGAAACGTAACAATCCTATTGAGTTTTAAACATGATTTAGATGCCTAATTTAAAATGGATTTGTGTACTTCTGCTTATATTAACGGCTAATAGTCAGGCGTTTTCGCAGGTGATTATTTCCGGCAGGCTTGCGGATTCTTTGCAACAACCACTTTCGGATATTAATATTTTGATTTTCCAAAAGCACAGTGGAATACTAAAGGCTTTTTCAATCTCCGGCTCAGACGGCAAGTATGCTGTTGAAGTAAACTTAGACGCTGATAGCCTGGATATTGTAGCCAGCTCAATCCATTTCGGTCGCGTAAAATACACCATCCCCAACCATACACAGCAAGTAGATTTTTTGTTAAAACCTGACACCAAGTTGTTGGAAACCTTTACTGTAAGAGCCAGTCCTATTGATAGAAAGGGAGATACATTAAGCTATTTGATAGGGCAGTTCATAGGCAAAGAAGACAGGTCAATAGAAGATGTGTTGAAGAAACTGCCCGGCATAGAAGTAGAGGAGAGCGGGAAAATATTGTATCAGGGAATGCCCATCAATAAATTTTATGTGGAAGGGCTTGATCTTACGGATGGCCGCTACAGCATGATCAGCAGCAATCTGCCGCATGAGGCGGTTTCTACGGTGGAAGTCTTTGAAAAACACCAGCCTATTCGCATTCTCGAAGACCGTGTTTATTCGCCACAAGCTGCGCTCAACATCAAGCTGAAAAAGAAAGCTGCCTATACCGGAAGCGGTAGTGTGGCCTCAGGGTTTTCGCCGGGCTTGTGGGATTTAAAGCTTACGCCCATGTTGCTCAGTACCGATTTCCAATTATTGGCTTCCTACCAGACAAATAACACGGGGAATGATGTTTCGAGGCAGCTTCAGCAGTTGATTCCCCGCGATAGGCAGGTGTTTCCTTTCCAGCCATCTGAATCTATTATGTTATTTGATTTGGCTTCGGCAGAACAATATGGCGCGATTGATAAAAAAAGATACCTCGATAATCGGGTTCACCTGGCCAATTTTAATGTGCTGCTGCCGTTAAAAAAGGATTTGCAACTGCGTGCGAATATTTACTTTGTGGACGATATACGTGAGAATCAAAGTTTTGAAGAACGCATTTATTACTTGCCTGACGACACTATTCGCCTGAATCAGAATTATTCGCGGAAGCAAAACATGCGCTATTGGCAAGGAACCTTTGATTTGAACCGCAACACCAAGAATAACTACCTTAAAAACAAAACCCACTTCACCCTGCAAGAAGATGCGCATGAGGAAAGAATTATCAATGCTTCTGATACTATAAACCAACTAATATCAGCTCCTTACCAGCGATTTTCAAATACCTTAAACTCTATTTTTAAATCCGGCGAAACATTGATAGAATTCCAGTCATTATTACAATACGACAAAGGACCTCAGGAATTATCAGTTGCTCCCGGACAGTTTGAAGCTATCGTAAACAGAGGCGAAGCTTATGATGAGGCTTTTCAATCGACCACGCTCGAACGTTTTTATGCCGACCATTATGTGGGCAGCAATTTTCGTTGGAAACGCTGGGTTATTTCATTGAGGTTGGGATTTGCCCTGCGTATGCAAACGCTCCTTTCCGAACTTCAGATTAGCGATGACAACAGCCTGTTTGAAGCCGGAGAATCGTTTAAAAACAACATGGAAGCCAGGCAGTATCAGTTGTATTTGATTCCTGCTTTGCAATACAAATACAAAGGATTCCGCTTTTCACTTGACTGGCCTTTTAACCAGCAACGTCTTGAATTAAAGGATATTGAGATCAATCAATCACAAACTTCTACTAAACTGCTTCAGGCACCCAAGCTCAATTTTTACTATACATTTGGCGGTTTTTGGGATTTGAGCACATCCTGGTATTATTATCAGCGAATAAGTGATCCGGACAATTTTTATTACGCCTATTTATTGAAAAATTACCGGGAGTTGATCAAAACGGAAGCCCTGATTCAGCAGACCAACCAACATATCGCTTCTGCATCATTATCCTATCGAAATACGATCACGGCTTTTTTCAACACCTTATCTTATATGTATGTGCAGCGCGAAATGAACCTCACCTACAGCATGCAACTACAGGAAAACGGCTCGTTTGTAGTTACTGCGCAGCAAATCCCAAATATTTCCTATACCCATAATGTGCGGTTTCGGTCAAGTAAATATGTGAATGCACTGAAGTCGTCAATTAGCCTGAATGCTTCTTTTATGTTGAATCAGGGAAAAACACTGGTGAATGATGCCTTGTTCGACACGGAAACCAAACAATACAGCCTCACGCCTGAGGTGTATTTTCAGGCTACCACCTGGCTGAACCTCAACTATAAAATACATCACAATGTGATGAATTCAAGTATCGATGGTGAGCTGCGCAATCAAATTCGATTAAACAAACATTATTTCACGCTTAACCTGTTTCCAGCTGATAATCAAATGTTAACCCTCAACCTGGAGTATTTCCAATACAATAAAACCGCTTACGATTTTGTTGACCTGATGTACCGTTATCGCTTTAAAAAATCCCGTTTCGACCTTGAAGCGCGTTGGAACAATATCCTGAATAGTGATGTTTTTATTGAGAATTACAGCTATCAATTTACAGTGCTTACCAATACGCAGTCGCTTCGGCCATCTCAGTTTTTGCTCAGTTTGAAATTTTCGTTTTAATGTTTTGCCAGTCAGGCTGCGACTATCTTACGACAAACAACAGTCGCGCTCTAACTTTCAACGCTAGTCAGGGTGCGACTATCTTACGACAAACAACAGTCGCGCTCTGACTTTCAACGCCAGTCAGCGTGCGACTATCCTGCGACAAACAGCAGTCGCGCTCTGACTTCCTGTAATCTCTTTCAGTCTATCTAATACCAGACTTAACAATAACCCCAAAAAAATTACATAAAATACCAGTAATTGGTATCTTTGTAAAAACATTTAAAAATTATGGCTAAGAATACATCAATATTACTTGGAGACTATTATGATAATTTCATTAAACAGCAGATCAAAAGCGGTAAGTTCTCATCCGTCAGTGAAGTCATAAGAGCATCGCTTCGACTTTTTGAATATGAGCAAGCAAAAAAATCTGCCTTAATCAAAGAGCTTATGGAAGGTGAAAAATCTGGTTTTGTAAAAGATTTTGATCGTGATACTTTTCTAAAAAATATGCATGAGAAGCACCTTTCATCATAATGAAATACAAAATAAGCCAGTTGGCGAGCCAAGATCTTGAGAATATTTGGTTATATACCTTTGAAAACTGGAGCAAAGAGCAAGCAGACAGCTACCTTAACTTATTACTGGACAAAATTGAATATCTCGCAGAAAATCCAGAAACCGGCTTTGATTTCAGTTCAGTAAGAAAAGGATATTTTAAGGTTAGAGTAAAGTCTCATATAATCTTTTATAAGATTGATAATGAAAGTAAAACCATTGAAATTATCAGGGTTTTACACCAAAGAATGGATATAGAAAGTAAACTTGGTGAATAACACCCCACTGGCGCGAGTTTCCGGACACGTGCCAATCCTTTTCAGTCTATCTAAAATCTTAGATGTACGTGCTTTAAAATAAAAATTTGATTTCTGATAGCTTTGAAATACAAACGACTACTGTTTGCACTTTAAAGTGTTTTTATTTGAGGCACGGGTCTGGAGACCCGCGCAAGCGGCTCATCTTATAACCAGGATTTTCGTGTCATTCCGATGCTGCACCTGCGACATCGGAATCTTTTTTTAAGCTATTTTCACTCAGTTTAAAAATGTTCTTTATAAATACAGATTATAAATAACAGAATATCAATGAATAAAGAACTATCCATTAAAAAGAAGTAAAATTATTTCAGTACTATCTATTGCATAGTACTAAAAATATTTTACTTTTGCCGAATGAATACCGAAAAAAATATTTCACAGATGCGAAAGGGGGTACTTGAATTGTGCATCCTTTCGATAATCGGCACGCGCGATGAGGTTTACGCCTCTGATATATTGCACGAGCTAAAGCAGGCGCAACTGATAGTGGTTGAAGGCACACTTTATCCTTTGCTCACGCGGCTCAAAAACGATGAATTGCTCAGTTATCGCTGGGAAGAATCTAAATCGGGGCCGCCACGCAAATACTACCGCCTTACCGAAACCGGAGAGCAAATGCTTACCGAACTTAAAAACGGCTGGAACGACTTAGTTGCCGCCGTTACCCAGATAACAAATACCAAAAAAACAAGCTAAAAAACAGTGTTATGAATAAGACTTTCACCATAAATCTCAGCGGACTTATCTTTCATATTGACGAAGATGCCTTTGGCCGCCTTCAGGATTATATCCAAAAACTCAAACTGCATTTCTCGAATCAGGCCGGCAGTGAAGAAATTATTGCCGACATCGAAAGCCGCATGGCTGAGTTGCTTCAGGAAAGGTTGGGCGATCACAAACAGGTGGTTGGCATGACCGATGTAGATCATATCATCACCCAATTGGGTCAGCCTTTTGAGATGGAAGCCGACGAAACAGACGATCCGAAGCAAAAGGAAACTTTTAGTTATCGCCGCAAGCGTTTGTTTCGCGATCCCGATAACCGCAAAATCGCCGGTGTTTCTGCCGGAATCGCTGCTTACCTATCCATTGATGCAATTTGGATACGTTTACTATTTATACTTTCATTATTAGCTTCTGGAGCCGGATTATTGATTTATATCGTGCTGTGGATTGTGCTTCCGGAAGCCAATACTACAGCCGAAAAGCTTGAAATGAAAGGCGAAGCGGTAAATATCTCCAATATGGAAAAAGCCATGCGCAAAGAAGTAAATGAGATGGCCGATAAATTCAATACTTACGCCAAAGGAGCGCACGAAAGCTTTAAAAAAAAAGTCCCTGAGACACGGAATTTTTTCGACCAAATGATTACAGCACTAGGCTATGTGCTTCGTGCGGTTTTTAAAGTAGCCGGTGTAATTATTGGTTTTGTATTGCTTTTCACGGGGCTGGGTTTAATAACAGGATTTTTCGCCGGTTTTGTTGGTCTCGAAAGCTTAGGTTTTCTTTGGGAATCAGAAGGTTTTCAGTTTTCGCCCTTGCTGATGGGTGATTTTTTCTTTCAGAGTAAAGCCTTTTCGTCTCTCGCTATATTGAGCTTCTCCCTTATTGTTATATTACCTGTTCTATTATTGATATATGGTGGTCTGAGGCTGCTTTCTGCCGGGCGTTTTCGCATTCGCTATCTTACTTTGGTGAGCGTTGTTGTTTGGTTTGCTTCCTGGGTGGTTTTGCTGGGAATTGGCATAGGAACTGCTTTTGATTTTGGACATACAGGGCAATATGAATCGCATCTGAAAACGATTGAGCCAGATACCGAAAAGCCTTTTATAATTGGGCTTAAAAGTGAAGTGGCATCCGTTAATCAGTTTGAATCCATGATGATAGACGACAGCCGGCTGATGTTTTTCGATCTGTATGAAAACAAGATTTTTCAGTTTCCTCAATTGCGCATAATACCTTCGGATGACAGCTTGATTCACTTACGTTTGCAAGAAGAGTCACGTGGCAGATCGCTTTCTAAAGCTGAAAGTCGGGCGCAAAATATTGACTATCAGCTTGCCATTACCGACAGCAGCTTACACCTGCCTTTATTGTATAGCTATCCCACAGTTGATTTGATTCGCGGTCAACTGGTCAGGCTTTATGTGGAGATTCCAGTTGGTAAAAAAGTGTATTTTGAGGAATCACTTTATACACATAATTTGCCCAATGAAAGCAATTACCGTTTTTTGAAACGCTATGCCGGCAAAACATGCGTGATGACTCCAGCGGGTTTGAAGGTGGTAGAATAATGCGAACTTATTGACAGGAAATAATACAGGTATACAACTTATTTGAGCAAATTAATAGTATTCACAAAAATTCAATTCTGAATTTCTAATTAATTGCTATTTTTACGCTCAGTAAAGGAATTTATTTATTTTGATAGGCAATAAAGGGATTTATTAATCACCTAATAGTTGGACTGAGATGAGAAAATTGTTTTTGGTTTTTATTGTTTTATTGTTGGTGTCTTGCAATACGGAAACGAACAATAATCAGATAAATAAATCACGACAAAATTCAGAAAAAGAGATTGTTGCAAGAAAACAAAGCCCGCCAATTATGGGTTGGGCAAGCTGGAATAATTTCAGAACCGACATCAATGAAGAATTAATAAAATCTCAAGCTGATGCAATGGTTTCCAGCGGCTTGAAGGAAGTTGGTTATTCTTTCATCAATATTGATGATGGTTTTTTTGGTGGAAGAGATGAAAGCGGAAACTTATTATTTCATAAGCAGCGCTTTCCAAATGGGATTAAGATACTAGCGGATTATATTCATGCCAAAGGCTTAAAGGCTGGAATATACAGCGATGCAGGCATAAATACTTGTGCTTCATACTGGGATAACGACACCGCTGGAATTGGTGTTGGATTGTACGGATATGACAAAAAAGATTTGCAATTATTGCTTAAAGAGTATGATTTCGATTTTATTAAAGTAGATTGGTGTGGTGGCGAATGGCTTGGATTGGATGAACAACTGCGCTATACTGAAATTGGCAAACAAATACAATCGATAAAACCTGAAGTAATATATAATGTTTGCCGGTGGCAGTTTCCGGGCAAATGGATAACGCAACTGGCGGATTCATGGCGGATTTCGGGTGATATCAGCAGTGATTTCCAATCTATATTAAGTATAATTGATTTGAATGCAGATTTGTGGATGTATGCCTCGGAAGGCCATTATAATGATATGGATATGCTCCAGGTTGGCCGTGGAATGAGTTATGAAGAGGATAAAACGCATTTTACTTTTTGGTGCATGATGCAGTCACCGCTTTTGCTTGGAAATGATTTGACACAGATGAATCAACAAACTATTGATATAATAACAAATGAAGATATTATTGCTTTAAATCAAAGTTTTTATGTTTATCAAGCCCGACGATTAGTTGATTACGGCGATCTTGAAGTGTGGGGCAAGCCATTAATTTCAGCGATTAGCGGAGAAGTTGCAGTAGCTTTGTTGAATAGGTCTGAAAAAGCAGCAAAGATTTCATTTAGCATAGAATCTGTTGGATTGGATGCGTCAAAAGGATATACTATACAAGATTTATGGACAAAAGAAACTTTTCCAGTATCAACAGAAAATGTGCTTATTAGAGACGTGGCTGCTCATGGAGTTGTAATATTGAAAATGGTTGGAAAATCTTTGCCTTATAATGTGTTTCAATTTAAGGATAGGGAATAGAGGATTAATCGAAATCGTATAGAAACACGTTTTATTCCTTTCATAAGCCTAAATGCTGGGAATATTAATTTCCTGCTAACGAAATAAATTGTAATTTTGATAAAAATATTCTTTATTATATCATTATAGAATGGCACAAAATTTAAGTATTGAAATTCGTAACCTACGTATAGAAGACTACAGAGATTTAAAAAATTCAATGATTCAAGCCTATTCAGACTGGGAAGGCTCGTATTGGCGTGAGCACCAAATCAGTAAATTGCTTGAGATTTTTCCGGAAGGACAGATCGGAGCCTTCGTAAATGGTAAAGTGGCGGGCAGTGCCTTGTCGTTAATAATTGATTATAAGCAGTTTGGCGATCAGCATACTTATCAAAGTGTAACCGGCGACTTTACCTTTTCTACCTTTGATGCAGATGGTGATGTTTTATACGGCATCGATGTTTTTATTCATCCTGAATATCGAAACCTCAGACTTGGCCGCCGTTTATATGACGCTCGTAAGGAACTGTGCGAAACACTTAATTTAAAGTCAATTATGGCCGGAGGCCGTATCCCGAATTACAGCAAATTTGCTGACACACTAAGTCCGCGAGAGTATATCCGTAAAGTGCGCCAAAGAGAATTGCACGACCCAACATTAAGTTTCCAGCTTGCCAATGATTTTCACGTGAAAAAGGTGATAAAAGGCTATTTGGAAGGCGATAAATCTTCGCATGAGTTTGCTACTTTGCTCGAATGGAATAATATTTATTATGAACCAAAAAGCTCCTTATTTCAAGGAAATAAACCAATAGTACGACTTGGGCTGGTACAGTGGCAGATGCGCCAATTTGTTAATATTGAGAGTTTATTCGAGCAGATGGAGTTTTTTGTGGATGCGGTGAGTGACTACCAAAGTAATTTCGCCTTGTTTCCCGAATTGTTTAATGCCCCGCTAATGGCTGCTTATAACCATCTTTCGGAGGCTGACGCCATGCGAAAACTGGCTCAATATACGGAGCCTTTGCATCAAAAATTTATGGAATATGCTGTTAGTTATAATATCAATATTATTACGGGCAGTATGCCATTAATTGAGGATAATAAATTGTATAATGTAGGTTTTTTATGCCGGCGAGATGGCAGTTGGGAACGTTATGAAAAATTGCATATCACGCCAACCGAAGCTTCTGCATGGGGCATGCAGGGCGGAGACGAAATTAAAGTATTTGACACCGACAGCGGAAAAATTGGCGTCTTAATATGTTATGATGTTGAATTTCCGGAGGTGTCGCGTATGATGGCCGACAAAGGCATGAAAATACTTTTCGTACCGTTTTTGACCGATACCCAAAATGGCTATATCAGGGTGCGCAACTGTGCGATGGCGCGGGCAATTGAAAACGAGTGTTATGTGGCCATCGCCGGAAGTGTGGGTAACCTGCCAAAAGTAAATAATATGGATATTCAGTTTGCGCAGTCGGCGGTTTTTACACCATCTGATTTTGCTTTCCCGACGAACGGAATAAAAGCCGAAGCCACGCCAAACACCGAAATGACACTTATTGTAGATGTGGATTTGGACCTTCTAAAGGAACTTCACAGCTTTGGATCTGTTAGAAATCTCAGGGATCGACGTAAAGATTTGTATGAATTGGTAAATCTCAAAAAAGATAAAAAGTAAACATTTTTGATTGGCTTGCCCTGAAATAGGTTGACAGATTTCTAAAAATTCAAGGATAAAAAGGCTTGTTGTTCAGAGGCAAGCTCAGACTGTAGTATAAAAGTAAAATTTCATCCTTGGCAAAACTTGCTTTTGCGACGAAAGATCAAAGCAAAACGATTTAGGAGAAATGTCTTTTAGAACGTAAACCGATGAATCCCGGCAGGATATTCGGCATTAATGACTTCAATAATACGTTGGTAATCTCGATCGGTATGCACGAAATCAAGCTCGTTGGTGTCTAAAATTAAAATGCGCATATCGCGTTGTTGCTTGATATAATCAAAATAACCTGCTTGAATACCTTCTAAATATTCGTTTTTGATTTTTTGTTCATAGGAGCGTCCGCGCAGGCGGATATTTTGCTGCAAACGGCTTACATCTAAATATAAATAGACGAAGAGATCGGGTTTTGGAAGACTGCTGCTGATGAAATTAAAGAAGCGTGTGAACAATGCCAGCTCGTCTTTTGGCAGCGTTTTTTGAGCAAAGATGAGTGATTTCGGAAAGAAATAATCTGAAATGGTGAAATTGCTAAATAAATCGGGACTGCTGAGTTGTTCTTTCAGCTGTTGAAAACGGGAAGCCATAAACGACATCTCCAGCGGGAAGGCATACTTTTCCTGATCTTCGTAAAATTTGGGTAGAAAAGCGTTGTCTTCAAACTGTTCCAGGATTAATTTGCCATTAAACTCATTGGAAATACGACTTGCCAGCGTGGTTTTCCCCGCGCCAATCGTGCCTTCTATGGTGATGAAATTATACCGCATACAGCCAACAAAGATACACCAGAATTTAATTAGTCTTTGCAAGAAAAGCCCAAATACTGTGTTATTCTCGTTTTTGAAACAGTCCTTTACCGCAGTAAACTCCTTGGTTTCAAAAACTTCAAAGGCCTTGTCTTTGACCTTTTCTTATCAAAGCCTTTAAAAGAGTAGTTTTCTTTCTTAAATAAATTAGTCGGTAGCATTATCGAGTCGTCTTACCACAGATTCGTCCGAGAGTTGTTGAAGTAGTTCAAGCTGTGATTTTTGCAACACCGGATGAATAAATTCAGGTGCAATTTCGCAAAGTGGTAAAAGGGTAAACTTGCGCAAGTGAAGGCGTGGATGTGGGAGCTCAAGCCTTGTCGTGGTGATTACCTGATTGCCGAAATAAAGCAAATCAATATCAATAATTCTTGAGCCGTAATGCTCCGTGGTTCGGGTTCTGCCCATGCGGGTTTCTATGGTAAGTAGCTTGTCAAGTAGTTGATCAGCGGTGTAATCGATTTCTATTTCGAGGACTTGATTCAAAAACCAGTCGTCAGATTCAAAACCCCAGGGGGCTGTTTCATAAAGCTGTGAAGTCTTTAGAATTTCGCCGCATTGTTGTTTAATCGCTTTTCGTGCCTGTGCTAAAAAAGCTTTCCGATCTCCAAGATTGGAGCCAAGCAGGATGAAGATATTTTTTTGCATAGCAATTTATCAGTGAGAGCCAGCTGCTGAATTAGGTCGAGGCCGGGCATAGCTGCCATCATATAGGCGCGTTAAAATGGAGTTAATTTTATAATAATAAAGTGGATCGCTAGCCCAGTTTCCAGTGAGCATAGTTAGACTTTGTGCCGATCCTCTTTTAACAAACCGAAAACGGCTGTCAACCAGTTTATGGTTTAAGCTATCTGTTGATCCATAAGCCTTTAGATGTTGAATATGTGCCCTCACGCCTTCTCGCGGATTCGCAAAAAACAAGCCGGGCTCTGCATTGCCTGTCGCACCAAGGCCACAATAGTTGTACTGTTCGTGGCTTACATCACCGGAATACTTTAGAAAGCCCGTTTCTAAACACATCTGGCCAAACGCAATATCGTGATTAACACCTTCAGCGAGGGATTCTTCCAGGTACAATTGGGTTAACTGTCTGGCTTCCTGAAGGTTGAGTTTTTGATTGTGTAGCCACAAAAAACTCAGCATACGTTCCATGCTAAGCTGTCCGGTGTCCATAATTTTTTCACGAATGCTGAAATCGCTGAAATTGGAGATAAGCGTTTTCTCAGAAAAGTCTTTTAAAAGTGCAGACATCGCTGCCGGAAACAGTTCATCAGCATAAAAAAACGATAAATTATCACTTGAATCATTGGAGGTAAGCTCCAATAGGGAATTGTTTGCACTGTTCAATGCAATCACTTCGGGTCTGCCCGCTGTGCCAATGTTCAGGCTTAAAAAGCTGAGCAAGACCAATAGTAATGCGAATTTTTGCGGATGTAATATATTTTGTGACTGCATCATTCTAAAAGAATTCCAATAAGTTTACAAAGATGATACATTGTGTGTTGTAAAGTGGAATTTGTTTCTGATTTTTTTTCACATAAATTTGTTGATAATTAATTCAGTTAAAAACGTTTCTAATTAATAGGATAAATGAGCTGCGAACTTGTACGATAGTGAACAATTGTTGTGCTTTTTCGTTCAATTTTTGACGGTTGATGACGAAAGTTTCCAGCTTTAAAATATTTAAGATAAGCCTGTTGTAATTTATAGCACAATTTGTGATAACATTAAGTTTTAATCCATAAACACACATTAAAAAAGTACGACTATGAAACAATTTTTCAAATTTATGTTTGCCTCTTTTGTAGGCACACTTTTAACCCTTTTGCTCCTGTTATTTATACTGGTAGGCACCATCAGCGCTTTGATTTCGATGGCTGATAATGAGCAGGTAAAGCTAAAGCCGCAGACGATTTTGGTGGCGAAATTCGATAAGCCTATCCTGGATCGCAGTCCGAAAAACCCCTTCGAAAATTTCGATTTTGCGAATTTTAAACCTGTACAAATGTTAGGGCTGGATGATATTTTGAAAAATATCGAAAAAGCAGAAGCTGACCCGAATATTGAAGGTATTTACCTTGATTTATCCGAGATTGGCGCAGGCATGGCCACTATTCAGGAAATCCGTCAGAAACTGATTCAGTTTAAGGCATCCGGAAAATTTATCGTGGCTTATTCCGAAGCTTATAGCCAGGGTGCGTATTATTTGGCCAGCGTTGCCGATCAGATTTACCTCAATCCCGAAGGCGGAGTGATGTTCAAAGGTCTGATGTCGCAAATTGCTTTCCTGAAAGGAACCCTTGAAAAACTGGAGGTGGAAGCGCAGATTATTCGTGGACCCGACAACAAATTTAAAAGTGCTGTTGAGCCGTTGATGTATGACAAAATGAGTGAAGCTAACCGCGAACAGATGGAAACCTTACTCAATTCGGCCTGGAGCGAAATGCTTGCCGGTATTGGACAAAGCCGTGGCATTGAGGTGCTTGAGCTAAATCGCATTGCCGATGAATTACTGCTCGAGAATGCTGAAAAAGCTTTGGAACACCGCATGGTTGACAAGCTGGTTTATAAAGATGAGATGTTGGCAATTTTGCGCGAAAAATTAGGAACAGCCAAAGATGATAAAATTCAGTCGGTTAGTCTGGCCAAATATACCAACGCCAAACTAGGCGACGAAAAGCTCAGCCGCAATAAGTTGGCGGTTATATACGCTATTGGCGAAATCAGTGGTGGCGAAGGTTCTGAATCGGCCATTGGTTCCGAAGGTATCTCACGAGCCATTCGCAAAGCCCGTGAAGACGACAAAGTGAAAGCCATTGTGATGCGCGTTAACTCACCGGGCGGCAGTGCGCTGGCTTCTGAAGTTATCAGGCGCGAAGTAGAACTGGCCAAAGCCGAGAAACCTTTTATTGTTTCGATGGGCGATGTGGCAGCTTCGGGCGGGTATTGGATTTCGACCAATGCTGATTATATTTATGCCGAACCGAACACCATCACCGGCTCTATTGGCGTGTTCGGCGTGATTCCTTATGTAGGAAAAATGTTTGAAAATAAGCTTGGGATTACCTTTGACAAGGCCATGACAAACGATAACTCTGATTATATCGACGTGATGCAACCGCTATCGGCTTTTCAGCGGAAGAAAATTCAGGATGGTGTGGTAGAAATCTATAACGACTTCACAAAATTAGTTGCCAATACCCGTAACCTACGCCAAACTTATGTTGACAGCATTGGACAAGGCCGTGTATGGACAGGCAAAGATGCCTTGGAAATTGGCTTGGTTGATGGCTTAGGCGGCATTGAAGACGCCATTCAAATGGCAGCCGAAAAAGCAGGTCTGGGCGATGATTACCGCTTGTATGGTTTGCCCGAGCAAAAAGATGCTTTCCAACAAATCGTTGAAGAAATGTCGGGACAAACACGCGCCAGAACCATGCTAAAACAAGAGCTTGGAGCTTATTATTCTTACCTGGAATATGTGCAAAAAATGGCCAATATGAAAGGTGTTCAGGCCAGATTGCCATTCTACTTTACGATTGAATAGGTTTTTGAAAAGCCTTGATATGCAAAAAAGCAGTGCGGGTTTCCGCACTGCTTTTTTTATGCCCTGAACCTTGGCGCTTTTCAGCTTCAATAGTTAGCGCATGAACTTTAAAATCCTTTCAAACCTTGCTCCAGATAAGCATCATCTTTATGCTCGCGGGCTTCTTTAATCCCCGGAAGAGCATCCATCCAGGTGCCATAAAGTGGGTTGGGAAGTACGATCCAGGTTTTCCCAAAATTGTCCAAGCTTTCAAGCGTGAAATCTTCCCTTACTTGAGCATCGTTTGAATCAAAGATGCTGTGAAAATCTCCTAGGTTGTCACCCATCAACATCAATATTTCATAGTTCTGCATCACTTGTTGACGGCGTGGCTCTTTGTCCTTTTCATCGGTCAGAAGTAAAATGTTTTCATTTACGGCATCCGGGAAGTCTAAGTCTTTCAGGTTTTTAAGTGTGGGATCCCTATAAACTCCCCTGCGGTTAGAGATGTAAAAGATCTTCACGCCACGGGTACTGGCATCCTTTAAAAACTCCAGTGCGCCCGGCACAACTTCGGCTGAGGCTGAATTCATCCAGACATCCCACTTTACGGGATAATCAAAATGATCTAAAATACCCTGAGCCTGGTAAGGACTATTGTCCAGCACGGTTTCATCAATATCAACCACGATGGCGAGGGGTTTTTCTATTTTATCTTTCAGCCTTTCATTCAAGCGCAATTCTGCGATATTAAAAGCCTGGTAGCAAAGTGCTTTGTACTCGGCTGACTGTTGCTGAAATAAAGTTGCATACAAGCCGGGATGTGTGCCATGTGCCGGTGCGTGATGATGATTTACGGGGCCTTGACAAGACGAAAACAAAAGACTAAGGCCTACAATAAAACTTAAAGTACTGTATCTCATAGATTTGTATTTTTAGTAAATTTTTTACTAAGATAAAAAAAAGCCGAACCTGTTTAGGGTTCGGCCTTAAAAGTTTTACGAATACTTATTTCGTTTCATAATCCATGGCTTCCAAACGTTTGTAATAGTTGTAGCGCCATTTTGCATTATCAAGAGCAATTTCACCAAGTTTTAGTGATTCCTGAGGGAATGTTTTTTTCAAGGAAGAATACCTTACTTCGCTGTAGATGAAATCCTTGTATTTGTCCCAGTCTGGTTCTTTAGAGTCGAGCTGGAAGGGGTTCTTGCCTTCTTCTTCCAAAGCAGGGTTGAAGCGATACATCTGCCAGTAGCCACTTTCAACGGCCAGTTTTATCTGGTGTTGGCTTTTTCCCATACCAATTTTTAAACCGTGGTTGATGCAGGGCGAGTAGGCGATTATAATAGATGGGCCGGGGAAAGCTTCTGCTTCTTTCAGTGCTTTGAAGAACTGACTCTGGCTGGCTCCCATGGCAACCTGTGCTACGTAAATATAGCCGTATGACATCATCATGGCGCCCAAATCTTTCTTTTTGACCTTTTTGCCTGAAGTTGCAAATTTAGCTACAGCGCCCATTGGCGTAGATTTTGAAGCCTGGCCACCTGTGTTGGAATAAACTTCGGTGTCCATAACCAATACGTTGATGTCTTCGCCGCTGGCCAACACATGATCTAATCCGCCAAAGCCGATATCGTACGCCCAGCCGTCGCCGCCAAAGATCCACATTGATTTTTTCACGAAATACTGTTTCAAAGCCAATAGCTCTTTAGCAAGATTATCATCGTGACCGGTCAATACCTCAACTAATTTCGCTGATGATTCGCGTGAAGCCTCTGCATCCTTAGCGGTATCAATCCAGTTTTGGAAAGCTGCTTTGCGCTCGGCGCTAATTTTCGAGTTCATGGCTTCCTGCATGCGTTGGGCTATGCGCTCGCGCATTTTGTTAACGGCAGTGGCCATGCCATAGCCATACTCTGCGTTATCTTCGAACAGTGAGTTTGCCCATGCCGGACCTTCTCCTTTTTCGTTTGTGCAATAAGGCATACTTGGTGCTGATCCACCATAAATGGAAGAACAACCCGTAGCATTGGCTACGATCATACGGTCGCCAAAAAGCTGGGTAATCGTTTTGATATAAGGTGTTTCGCCACAGCCGGCACAGGCACCTGAAAACTCGAACAGCGGTTGTGCAAACTGACTGTTTTTCACAGATTGGAATTTATCAACAACTGTGTCTTTATAGGAGATATTATTGGCAAAATAATCCCAACGGCCTATTTCAGCTTCCTGACTTTCCAGGCTCTCCATCACCAGTGATTTTTCTTTCGAAGGACAAATGTCAACACAGTTACCGCAACCTGTACAATCTAAAGGACTAACCTGCATACGGTATTTGAGCGGTGCAGTTTTACCTTTGGTTTCGAGCAATACCGTGTTTTCTGGCAGATTAGCTTCCTCTTCGGCGTTCACCAGGAAGGGGCGGATAGCTGCGTGAGGACAAACATAAGCGCACTGGTTACATTGGATGCAGTTTTCAGGAATCCATTCCGGCACGGTTACACCGATACCGCGTTTTTCGTAAACAGTAGTGCCAGCAGGGAAAGTGCCGTCTTCGCGACCTAAAAATGCGCTAACAGGCAAATCGTCGCCATTCATCGCGTTGATAGGTTGCACCACATTACTGATAAAATCAGGAACATTGCTATCGAATTCGCGTGCTTCTTTTTCAAGCTTGACCCATTCAGCAGGAACATTCACTTTTTCTACTTCTCCACCGCGATCAACGGCAGCGTTGTTCATTCTTACAATCTCTTCGCCTTTATTTCCATAAGATTTCAAGATAAAAGCTTTCATCTTTTCAACAGACTGCTCGTAAGGAATGATTTCGGCAACTTTAAAGAAAGCCGATTGCATAATGGTGTTGGTGCGGCCTCCCAATCCTACTTCTTCGGCAATGCGTGTGGCATTGATGATATAGAAGTTGATATTGTTTTCGGCCAGGTATTTTTTAACGTTGTTAGGCAATCTCTGCTGAGTTTCTTCGGCATCCCAAGTACTGTTGAGCAGGAAGGTACCGTTTTTTCTGAGTCCCTTCAGCACATTGTATTTGCTGAGATAGGAAGGCACGTGGCAAGCCACAAAGTCAGGTGTGCCAACCAGGTAAGTGGAACGGATGGGTATATCGCCAAAGCGCAGGTGAGAAGTTGTTACGCCACCTGATTTTTTGGAGTCGTAAGCAAAATAAGCCTGCACATATTTGTCGGTAGTTTCTCCGATAATTTTGATCGAGTTTTTGTTGGCACCCACGGTTCCGTCAGCTCCAATTCCGTAGAATTTTGCTGCGTAAGTTCCTTTAGGTGCGATGCTTATCTCAGGAAGTAATGGAAGCGATTTAAAGGTTACATCATCAACAATACCTACGGTAAATTGATTCTTAGGCTCTTTCATTTTCAGGTTTTCATACACTGACATGATCATTGATGGAGTGGTATCCTTTGAGCTAAGACCATAACGTCCGCCAACGATTTCAGGCGCGTTTTTCCTGCCGTAATAAAGCTCTTTTACATCTAAATATAAAGGTTCACCATTGGCGCCAGGTTCTTTTGTGCGATCCAGAACAGCAATACGTTTTACTGTTTCGGGCATAACATTTAAGAAGTATTTCGCAGAGAACGGACGATACAAATGAACAGCAATCAGACCAACTTTTTCTCCTTTAGCTACCAGATAGTCAATAGTTTCGCGGATAGTCTCCGTAACTGAACCCATCGCGATAATAACATGTTCTGCATCTGGTGCACCATAATAAGTAAACGGATGGTATTCGCGTCCGGTTAGTTTGTTGATTTCCTGCATATATCCTTCTACCATGTCAGGAATAGGATCGTAGAAACGATTTGAAGCTTCACGTGTCTGGAAATAAATATCCGGATTTTGAGCAGTTCCTCTAGTAACAGGGCGTTCGGGGCTTAGGGCATTGTCGCGGAATCTTTGAATAGCTTCCCAGTCAACCATGTGCTTTAGCTCCTCGGTATCGAAGTATTCTACTTTTTGAATTTCGTGAGAGGTACGGAAACCGTCGAAGAAATGCAGGAACGGAATGCGTGATTTGATGGCTGCAAGGTGAGCAATAGCTGCAAGGTCCATAATTTCTTGAACACTACCGGTAGCCAGCATCGCAAAACCAGTTTGGCGGGTACTCATTACGTCGCTGTGGTCGCCAAAAATTGAAAGTGCCTGAGCGGCAAGACTGCGTGCGCTCACGTGGAAAACCGCAGGCAACAGTTCGCCCGAAATCTTATACATATTAGGTACCATCAGCAGTAAGCCTTGAGAAGCTGTAAAAGTTGTAGTCAAAGCACCGGCCTGAAGTGAACCGTGAACTGCCCCGGCTGCACCACCTTCCGACTGCATTTCGGCTACGTGTACCGTTTCGTCAAAAATATTTTTTTTGCCATAAGATGCCCATTCGTCAACATACTCAGCCATAGTGGATGAGGGCGTAATGGGGTAAATAGCCGCAACTTCGCTAAACATATACGCAACGTGAGCCGCCGCATAATTACCATCGCAGGTTATAAACTTCTTTTTCATTTTCATATCTTATTAAAATTTAAGCTTTTACGTAGTTCGTGAAGCTGTTAAAAGTTTCAGTGCGAAATTACTAATTAATGACATTGAGCCAGTGTAGATTGCCTCTAAACAAAGCTCAACACCCTAATTTATAATGATTTTAGATTAGCACTTTCACTGGCAATCAATCTAAAATTATGTACTTTTACAACCCGAAAGCAACAGGCTAAATTTGTAACTATTAAAAAAAATATAACACTATGAACCTGAGTACAAAATATCTGGGTCTCGAATTAAAAAACCCCATTGTTGTTGGCGCCAGTAACCTGGTTACCGATATTGAGATGTTGAAAAAATTAGAACAGGCCGGAGCCGCCGCAATCGTTTATAAATCGCTTTTTGAAGAGCAGATTCAGCTGGAAAATCTTGAGATGCATCAGGATATGACAGATTATAATGAGCGCAATGCCGAAATGACTACTTTGTTTCAAGATGGGCTTTATGAAGTTGGTCCTGAGGAGTTTCTGATGAATTTTGCCACAGCGAGAAAAGCACTATCTATCCCTTTGATTGCCAGTTTGAATGCCGTTTACGACGAAACCTGGATAGAATATGCCAAAAAGCTTGAGGCTGCCGGAGCTGATGCACTGGAACTCAACTTTTATACAGCTCCTGTAGAGTTTGATGTGGATGGCCGTGGAATATTGAGTGAAGAACTCGATATCATCGAAGTGGTGAAAAAGGCAGTGAAAATCCCTGTAAGCGTTAAGCTTAGCTCGTTTTATACCAACCCGCTTTATACTATCAGCGAAATGGACAAAAAAGGTGCTGATGGTTTTGTGTTGTTCAACAGGCTTTTTCAGCCCGACATCAATATCGAAGACGAGACCCATCACTTCCCTTACAACCTGAGTAATGAGCAGGATAACCGATTGGCACTGCGCTTTTCCGGACTGCTTTATAGCAATATTAAAGGTAGTATTTGTGCCAGCCAGGGCATTTTTACCGGTGCAGATGTGATTAAAATGCTTCTTGCAGGAGCAGATGTAGTGCAGGTAGTTAGTACACTATACAAAAACGGACCAAAACAAATCACAAAAATGCTCGAAGATATCGAAGCCTGGATGACAACCCGTCAGTACGAGAAAATCGAAGACTTCAGAGGAAATCTTTCTAGGGCTAAACTGAAAGATCCATTTACTTATAAAAGAGCACAATATGTTGATATTTTGATGAAATCCGGTGAGATTTTCAAGAAATATCCGATGCGCTAAGCGTGTTAATTATTCAAAATAAAAGCTGCATAATTTTTGCGGCTTTTTTTATGAGGTGGCGGGAAGTTTTAGCGGGTTTAATTTTAATGAAACAGAATTTTAGACTACTTTTCAAAATTATCAGCCGCGTATTAGGTAGCTTTGCCGCGATTAACAGAAATTAAATTGTCGCATGAAAGTGCCTTCAAACCGGCTCAAAACCGTTCGTGATTATTATGCCGGTCTTCTCGTCCCGCTATATGGAGCACGCGAAGCAGCGCAGCTGGTGCATCTGCTGATCAAGCATTTTTTTGGTTTCGACAAAGTAAATATGGCTTTGGAACCGGAGCTGCGCCTGAGCGAATCGGAATTGTTACAGCTGCATTTTGCGGTTAAAGACTTACTGAGCAACAAGCCTTTGCAATATGTTTTGGGCGAAACAGAATTTTACGGCAGGCGGTTTATCACAAAAGCCGGCGCGTTGATTCCGAGGCCTGAGACAGAACAGTTGGTTGATCTTATTATAGACAAAGGAAAAGGCAGAAACCCTTTGTCAATTCTGGATATTGGAACGGGATCGGGCTGTCTGGCAGTGAGTTTGGCGCTTGAATTTCCGGAAGCAAGAGTTATCGCTTTTGATGTAAGCACTGCTGCGCTGGAAATGGCTCACAAAAATGCTAAACTATATGAAGTTGATGTTGATTTTATCAAAGCGGATCTTTTAACAGAGAAGCATTTGTATCTTAAACATCAGGCTGATTTGATCGTTAGTAACCCGCCTTATGTAAGGCTGTCGGAACAAGCGTTGATGCACAAAAATGTAACGGAATGGGAGCCGGGTTTGGCGCTTTTTGTTTCGGATGAAGATCCGCTGCTATTTTATCGGGCACTGGCGCAATTGGCCGCCGAGAATTTAAATGTAGGAGGTAGCATCTGGGTCGAAATCAATGAAGCTTTTGCTCAAGAAGTGATGGCTGCTTTTATACAAAGCGGACTTTCAAGCGTGCAGTGTTTTATGGATCTACACGACAAAGATCGGTTTGTTTGGGCGAAAAAAAATTGAGGGAAAGTGAGGTGCTTTTAGACTGAATTATAAAGGAATGCAGTCAAGCTTTTTGATGTGTAAACTTATTTTAAATCGTAATCCATATTGTCTTCCAATATTCGTAGCCTTTCGGAATTATAATCCCGATTAAAGATGCTCCTGCTTTTTGAATAGGCTTCACAGGCTATGCCATTTAAATCTAAAATGGCATGAAACAAATCGTCACTTACAAAAGGCAAATCCCTGTTTGCTAAAAGTGTTGATTCTTTCTCGCTGAACTTATTTTTGTATTCCGATGAAAGCCAGACGATAAAAGGAATTTCCACATTCGATTTAGGCATTGATCCCGAATAATCGTGACCTGCATTATCATTTTCATCATATATATTTTCTCCATGGTCGGAAAGATAGATGCAGGAGCTAATGGTCTTGCGAGATTTCGAACGGTATGATTTTAAGATAGTTAGCATGCTGTCCACGATAAAGTCAGTGTATAAAACTGAATTGTCATAGGCATCAATGAGTTGCTCTTTATTTGTAGAGCCGTTCGTAAATACATTATATTCAGGAGGATAACGCTTGGAATAAGCTGAGTGGCTACCCATCAAATGAATAACAATAAATTTATTCCGCGAGTCCTCATTTAATGCCGCATAGAAAGGCTGGAAAAGTCGTTCATCATAAGAAGATAGGTAAGTGCTTTCAAATGAGGTGTTTCCAGTGTTATTAACGAAAACAGAAACATCGGAGGTTTGTGCCAAATTGTAAGCAGCATTATCCCAAATACCAATTGGTGATTGGTTTGATAACCAAAAAGTTTTGAAATTGATGGAATGGAAAATATCGATTAAGCTGATGCTCTTATCGAAGCTCATTTTATTCTCCAGATTGGATTCAGTTAAGGCAGATAATACTGATCCTAAAGTATTAGAATAGGGACTCACAACATTATTAAATACGATTATATCGTTCCTTTTATCGAGTTTTGGAGTTGTTCTTTTTGAATAATCATAGAGCGACATATGGTTTCGGTTGCTGGACTCGCCCAGGATTAAAACAAAAATTTGCTGTTCCAGTTCTTTGGTCGTAAAATCAACCTCAAGCTTTATTACTTTTCTTTTCTTTAAGGCGCTATAGGTTTTTATCTCTTCGGCAAAGGAAATCAATGCTTTAGTTGTTTGCGGAATAGCTTTTCTAACCAACCTGCCGTGAATCAAATTCTCTGCAAGAAAGAGTGATGAAAATAGCAATACAATGACAATTATAGAGGTGCTTTTTGAACCTATTTTAACCGGTTTTACATTTCTTAGTGTGATTACAAACAAGAACAAGTATGGAATGATCAGAAGCATCAGGCCGCTGGATTTCAGCTCTATAAATTCCCAGGCTTCACTGGTATTCGTGTTCAATAATATAAATAAGCTGGAAGCAGAAACCGGTCCTTTTAAAATTAGCAAATGGGTTAAATTGATAATGCCGAAAATAAAAAATAGAGTAACGACAGTTTTATAAACAATGCTGCTTCTTGTGAGTAGGTAAGGCAAAGTAAATAGCGGAATCCATGCCAAAAAAATAACCAACTCACGGCTGTCGTACATGCTGTAATTAACAGCTATTGAAACTAATTGCACATATAAAACCATGCACAAAAGCAAGGGTGGGAATAATTGTTTCCATATTTTCATCTGGGAGCAAAACTAACATTCTTTCCAGCATTTTTCATCATAATAGCCGGTAGAAAAATACACTCATTAAACTTGAAGTGGCTCAAATCATAAATCATCCTAACCAAACTCATCAAGATTGACAAAGTAGTTTTACTAATTTTTCCTTTAAATACGAACAATTATTAAAACATTGGTCTTCAACAAGCAAAGCCGTAATCTATCGGTGAAATTCGGATTGGCCTTTTACTGCTTAAGCCTTTAAAATCATTGCTTTTTTTTCGGTGCCTGGTATATTACAAAATCCCGTTGCGATTTGTACAGGTTGAAACTAAACAGACAAAGGTTTTTAGTTTCCTGCAAAATCGTCATAAAGAGCAGGCTGTTGCGGGTGCTTCCGGCTTCTTTTCTAATACGTTTCACCTCGTTTTTTCTGAAAAGGTCTATCAGGTTGAGCAACTTTTGTTGTTCGCCCGAAATACTCTCCTGATTACTAAAATTAGCAGCTTGTATATCGGAGGTAATATGCGTAAAGAAGTTGCCTAGATACTGGCTAAGTATTTTAAGCTCATTAAGTTGTGCAGTTCTGAATTCTTTGTGGTTGTTGTTGATGTGGCTGTAAACCGGTTTCACAATAAAGTTAAGACTGTGCAAAATTTCGCGTAGATAGTCAAGCACCTGCACATAATAATGGCCGCTTTCAAGGGCGTCTTCTCTAAGTTTAGCAATTATCTGGGTAACAGAATTCTTTTTGTGTTTAGCGTCTTGTTCAATTTTATCTGCATTTTTAGAGATATTTTTCAATGCTTTCACATCAAAATCAATCAGGGCAGCAATCGTCTTTTTGTATTCGAGCTGCGTTTGATTCATAATGGAATTTACGCTGATAGCACACTGTTCCAGGATGTTGTCGTTGTTGATTTGATCCATTTCGATGGCATCAGCTTCTCTTGAGGCTTCTCGGTTAGAGTGAATTTTATGGGTTCTGTAAACCAGGTAGATAGCGATCATTATCATCACCGCTATGGCGTACATGCTGCCGTAGTAAAAGAAAAGTGCTACTAAAAATGCAACTGTGAAAGCTGATAAGGCGGTGAAAAACCAGCCGCCAATAACTGAAAACACTCCGGTAACACGATAAACAGCGCTTTCGCGATCCCAAGCCCTGTCGGAAAGCGAAGTGCCCATAGCCACCATAAAAGTAACGTAAGTGGTTGACAGAGGTAGTTTTAACGAGGTTCCAAATGCAATTAAAATACTGGCTACAACCAGATTAACCGAGGCGCGCAACATGTCAAAAGCCGGATAATCCTTGCTGCCTTTTTCATGACTTATAAGCCGAAACTGCTTTTCAATATTTTTCTTGATTGGCATGGGAACAAAACGCGACACATTGTCGGAAATATTGATCGCCAGGCGCACGACAGCACGCGAGAGTTGCGAGGATGAGAAACGTTCTTCTCCTCCGTCCTGGCGGCTAAGGTCGATGGAGGTTTTTACAACTCCTCTGGCTTTGCGCGAGAAAAAAAGTGTTGCCACCATGATTAGTCCTGCCAGCAACAAAATGATGGTAGGGGTTTCTACCTTTCCAGTCAATGAACTCATCAACAAGAAGTTAGGGTCTGCTCCGGGTGTTGCCATAAATGTTTTGAAGGATGCAAATCCGGCAAGTGGCACACCAATAAAGTTTACCAGGTCGTTTCCGGCGAAGGCCATAGCCAATGCGAAAGTGCCTGCCAAAACCGTGATCTTTAATATGTTGAGTTTAAAAAGCCAGTTTAGTAATTGAAAAAGAACTGTAAATCCTATAAAACTTATGCTAATAATTAGCAGGCTGTTTGAGTTGATCCACAATGTAACATCTTCGGTGATAAAAGAAACACCTTTCATGCCCTTTATCAGCATAAAATAGATAATGGCTGTGATTGAAAACCCGCCGTAAAATGCGCCGAAATACTTAAACCTTTTCTCGTATTTGAAAGAAAAAATCCAGCGCGCGAAAAACTGGACTAGCGCACCAATACTAAAGGCTATCACTACCGAGAGCAGGATTCCTGAAATTATGGCGAGTGCTTTCGAGGTGTTAATGTAGTCGCCCATAAGCAAATCGCTACTTGAAAGCTTCATAAGGGCGATAGCAACGGATGCGCCAAGCAGTTCAAAAACAATAGAAACCGTGGTGGAAGTAGGTAGCCCCAGGGTGTTGAAGGTGTCGAGTAAAATCACGTCGGTAATCATCACCGCAAGGAAAATCAGCATGATTTCGGAGAAGTAAAACTTATCCGGATGGAAAATCCCACTTCGTGCTATCTCCATCATTCCGCTTGAAAAAGTGGTGCCAAACAACACGCCAAGTCCAGCGATGGTCATGATAACTTTAACGGGAGCGGCTTGTGCACCTATGGCGGAGTTGAGGAAATTAACAGCGTCGTTGCTTACGCCAACCACCAAATCGGAAATTGCAAGGATAAAAAGAACAATTACAAAAACTAAATAGATGTTTTCCACAGGTTTAGAATTTCTGAATTCAGTTAGCAATATTAATCAATTCAGCTTTAATGCACCAAATCTAATGTTAAATAATCGTTAAATAGTATTTTAAGCCAAAAGGCGCGTCAATTGACACGCCTTTTGGAAGTTTTTCCTTGGAAAATTAAGTGGGCTTTTCCAACCATTTTATGCTGTAAACAACCTTTAAACACTAATTAAAATCTGGTTTCATACCTAATTCATACATGATAAAACCATACATATCAGCGCTTTCCTCAATAAGTTTTGAAGTGGGTTTTCCTGCTCCGTGTCCGGCCTGTGTTTCTATGCGCACCAGCACAGGATTTTCTCCTTTATGTTTGGCTTGCAATTCGGCCATGAATTTAAAAGTATGTGCCGGTACTACCCGGTCGTCGTGATCTGCTGTGATGGCAAGAGTTGCAGGATATTCCACACCTTCCTTGATGTTATTTAGCGGAGAATAGCCGTGCAAATATTCAAACATTTCAGCGCTGTCGTCGCTGCGGCCATAATCACCGGCCCATGCCCATCCGATGGTAAATAAATGGTAACGAAGCATGTCCATCACGCCTACAATTGGAATGGCAACTTTAAATAAATCAGGACGTTGCGTCATGCAAGCACCTACCAGCAAGCCGCCGTTGGAACCACCCATTATAGCAATTTTTCCCGGATTGGTATAGTTTTCAGCTATCATATACTCTGCCGCGCCAATAAAGTCGTCGAACACATTTTGCTTGTTCATTTTTGTTCCGCCTTTATGCCAGGCATCACCATATTCGCCGCCACCGCGCAGGTTTACCATCACGAAGATGCCGCCCTGTTCTAAAAACGGCAATCTCGAAACGCTGAAGGAAGGTGTGAGGCTGATGTTGAAACCGCCATAGCCATAAAGCAAAACAGGATTATTGCCGTCGGGTTTCACCTTTTTATGATGCACCACGAACATTGGTATTTTCGTGCCGTCTTTGCTGGCAAAAAACTGCTGACTGGTTACATAATCTTCCGGATTGAAATCGACTTCGCTACCGCTGTATAAGTTTGATTTTTGACTTGCCAAATCATAAGCGTAAACGCTTGATGGGAAAGTAAATGAGGTGAATCCGTAGAAAGCCTCGTCGTCGCCTCTGTCGGCGCTAAAACCGGCAATGGTACCGGGTGCAGGCAGCTGGAGTTCACTTTTTTTGTTGCCCTCATAATCAAAGAAGAAAACCTTGTTTTGTGCATCCACAAGGTATTGCGCGTATATTAAGTCGCCAGCCATTTGCACTGATTCCAATACGTTCTCAGATTCTTCAATCAGCGTTTTCCAGTTGGCTTTGTCCGGGTTTTTTGGGTCAACAAGAACCACCTTGTTAAATGGAGCATTTTCGTTAGTTTTTATAAGCAGTTTGCCGTCGATATGGTCAATCACACCGTATTCATTGTCAAAACCATCAGCAATTTTGATGAAATCGGCTTCCATATTATCAGTGTTTTTCACATAAAGTGAATTGCCCGAAGTGGCCTGTGATTCGCTGACCATCAAAAACTGATTGTCCTCTGTGAGGTAGGCGTAAAAATTGCGCTGCGGGTTTTCTTTGTCGTCAAAAATTAGCTCGTCATCAGCTTGTGAAGTGCCGAGCTTGTGGTAGTATATTTTATGAAATTCATTGCTTCCTTTCAGTGCCATGCCTTCTTTAGGGGCATCATACGAGCTGTAATAAAAGCCGTCTTTAAACCACGAAATACCTGAGAATTTCACCCATTTGATGGTGTCTTTCAGCATGCTTTTGTCGCTGAGGTTCATCACCACAATTTCGTTCCAGTCGCTGCCGCCCCGGCTGATGCTGTATGCGAAATATTTTCCGTCAGCCGATGGACTGATATTTCCAAGCGCGATGGTGCCATCTTTTGAAAAGTTGTTGGGATCCAGGAAAACTACGGGTTCTGTTTCGGCGGTTTTCATGGTGTAGAGCACACTTTGGTTTTGCAGGCCGTCATTTTTATAGATGTAATAATGACCTCCCTTTTTGAAAGGAACACCGCTTTTCGGATAGTTCCAGATTGTTTCAAGCCGACTTTCGAGCGCGTCTCTAAACGGAATCGCATCGAGGTAGGCGCGTGTAATTTTGTTTTCTGCTGCCACCCATTCAGCTGTTTCGGCAGAATTATCATCTTCGAGCCAGCGGTAAGGATCTTTCACGGTTTTACCAAAATAAATATCTTCTGTATCAGCCTTTCTGGCGTCAGGATACTGTAACTGTTGTGCGGAAATTGTTGTCATACCAAATACAACGATCAGGGTGAGTAAAAAGTTTTTTTTCATGGATTAAGGATTAGATGACCAATCAAAATGAATAAGTGCAAAGTTAGTAGTTTTCGTCTTGAAATGGCGTTTTTTTGGGAGAAATGCTATGAGTGTGCATTGCTAAATTGGTGTCAGGCGCAAAATAAAAATTTCTACTGTTACATTTTGAAAACGTGTGCGATCCGGAAAGCCATTACCAAGTTCAGGAAAATTTTCAGTTTCTCACTTTTTGAAATGTTTTGGTGTAAAATGCTGGAACAGAAGATTGCTCAGGAGCTACTATCTGCGATTTTTATCACTGATTTTGTTTTCCAGCGGCCTGTCAGGTAATACAGGTAAGAAAACACCGCGCCAATTGCCCAGGCGATAGGGATCCCCCACCAAATACCCTTAGGACCAAAGTGTTCTGCCAAAACATAGGAAACCGGAATTCGGATTATCCACAGTGCAAAAAGCGTGATAAACATAGGAATAAGGGTGTCGCCGGCTCCGCGCAAAAGGCCGTTCATCACGAACATAGCCGAGAAAAGGACATAAAAACTGCTTACAATATATAGGTATTCTTTGCCGGCTTCCACCACGGCCTGATCGGTAGTAAAAACTTGCATAATTGATTCGGCAAATAGCCAGGCCAGAATGGTGACGACTATGGAAATTGTTGTCGTCATGCGCAAAGTAGCTAGCATGCCGCTACGCACCCTTTCGGGTTTGTTGGCGCCAATATTTTGGCCTACAAAAGCTGATAATGCGCCGCTAAAATTCATGGCGGGAAGCGATGCAAACGAATCGAGACGCATCGCCACCGAGTAGGCAGCAATTACGCTGGTTCCAAACATATTTACCACCTTGTAAAGTGCCAGCATCCCTACGGCCACAAAAGTTTGCTGAAAGCCTGTGGGTAAACCTATTTTAAGGCTTTTGATAAATATTCCTTTATCGAAGCGTAGGCCTAACATTTTGAAACGTATCACTTTGTGATAGCGATTCAGGTAAAAAATAATTGAGAAAAATGCGCCGGCCTGCGAAATAATAGTCGCGAAAGCCACACCCTTAATGCCCCAGCCAAAAGTTACCACGAACATTAGATCCAGCACAATATTTATCAGCGTAGCCACAATTAAAAAGTAAAGTGGGGTTTTGGAATCACCAAGACCTCTCAAAATGGCGCTTGTCCCCTGAAAGCCAAAGAAAAACACGAAACCCAGTGCGTAGATGTTGAAATAGGCTACTGCTTCCGGAATCACTTCCTCGGGCAGATCGATAAGTCTGAAAATAGCCGTACTAAAAAGGTTTCCAACAATGGTAAGTAGTACCGAAGCCGCAAAAATAAAGAGATACATGGTTTCTATGGCTTGCTGCACCTTGTCAATATTTTTGGCGCCATAATATTGCGCTATAATAATGGTAGTGCCTGTTGCCACACCTATTATCATAGAAATAAGCGTGAAAATCAATGGGAAGCTTGCTCCCACAGCAGCAAGCGCTTCATTGCCGAGGTAGCGACCAATGATGATGCTGTCCACAATATTATAGAGCTGCTGAAAAACATTGCCAATCAGCATAGGAATAGTGAAAGCAAGTATTATTTTTCCTTCTTTGCCTGTGGTAAGGTCTCTCATTAGCTTTTTTAGTGATTTAGCGGGCTGCAAAAGTAAGTGATTTTTTTTGGCTGGATTTTGTAATTTTCTGTGATACCCGGCTCAAAGCATTTTCGGGCAGAAATACGTAAAGGTTAATTTGCGTAAATTTGCAGCGGCAAAAACAGACTGTCGCTGCGTAGCAATACGTAGAGGAAAGTCGGGACAGCGCAGGGTGCCATACTTCCTAACGGGAAGGGCTTTGCGACGCGAGGAGCAAAGCACAGCAAGTGCCACAGAAAATATACCGCCAGGTCGGCTTGCCGACAGGTAAGGGTGAAAACGTGAGGTAAGAGCTCACGCCTGGCCGGGGCGACCCGGCTTGTGGGTAAACCTTATGGGCTGCAAGGCCAAATATACCGGCATTTTTGTTGCAGATTCGTCTGTAACAAATCAAGGGCGACCCGTCCGGAGCCGGTGGGTAGGCTGCTCGAGGCTGCCAGTGATGGCAGTCCTAGATAAATGACAGTTGCCGCTCATCGCCTGCGGGCAGCGAGCGTTACAGGATCCCGCTTATGGTTTTGCCAACAAACAGGCTGCAATTTTCAATTGTGGCCTGTTTGCAATATTTAGGTTTGCTTTTCGTTTTTGTAACCGTGATGATTGTTGTTGTTTGATAAAATAAACAGATGCTCAAAATAAATCGTAATCGATTGATTCGTCCATGATATTGTACCTTCGCTGCATGAAAAAAACCGAGTATATGCTATTGAAAAAGTCTTTTGTCTTACTCTACTTTTGGCTTATGGTGGCCTTACAACCTACTCTGGCACAGCAGCTAATCCGTGATCTGGCACCTGAGTCAACCTATCAGCAAGGCCAGATTCTTTTTGAAAACCAGCAGTACGGTGCTGCTCAAAATCTGTTCGCAGCCTTGCAACAGCAGCTTACCGACCGCAATAGCCGTATGTTTATCGATACGCGCTACTATGAAGCAGTTTCTGCACTTTACCTCGATCAGGAAGATGCGCCGCGACTGATAACGGCTTTCGCCAACGATTATCCCGGCAGCAGCTGGATTCCGCGCGTCAACTTTTTTTATGCCGGCCTGCTCTTTGATGATAGAAAATACCAAGACGCACTCGATGTTTATGAAAAAACAGATGCCAACAGGATGTCAGTTAATGAGTTGCACGAGATGCAATATAAAAAAGCTTTTGCCTTATTACAGCTTGATCGTGTGGACGAAGCCATGCCTCTTTTTGAACAAGTGATGGATGAAAATCTTGCCTACAGCGACGATGCCCGTTATTATGCTGCACATATCTATTATGTAAAAGGCAATGACGACAAGGCTTTAGCGCTTTTTAATGCCTTAAAAAATAACCGCGCTTACCGCAAGCAAATACCTTTGTATATCTTACAAATTAGCTACCGCAACGGCGATATAGACGAGGTAATGCGACAGGGCGAGGAAGCACTGGAAACAGCGGATTATCGCCGCAAACCGGAGATTGCCCGCATGCTTGCCGATGCCTGGTATGCCCGTGAAAACTATGAAAAAGCACTGTCATATTATGAAATTTATGAGACCAGAAATCGTCGGAAACTTAGCCGGGAGGATCACTTCCAGATTGGCGTAAGCCGTATGAAAACCGGACAACTTCCGGCGGCTATCCGTAGCTTTGAGCAGCTGGGCGCACCCGAAGATTCACTTAAACAATACGCTTCTTATTACCTTGCTGCCTGTTATGTAAAAACTGGTCAACCCAAATATGCCAAAAACGCTTTTTTGGCAGCCTACAAAGCCGGTTATGACGATGAAATCAGCGAGGACGCCCTGTTTAATTATGCCCGGATGAGCTTGCAGGCCGGCACTGATCCGTTTAATGAAGCTGCCAAATTGCTCACAGATTATTTAGCTGAAAACCCCAATACCGCCCGTAAACAGGAGGCCGAGAGCCTGATCATCCACCTCTATCTGTCGGCCCGTGATTACGATGCCGCCTTGGCTGCACTGGA
>Ga0265295_1002338_pt1 | contig 30428 bp, 15 predicted proteins | sample Munlansysbiofilm_FD_192503 | JGI IMG/M metagenome (GOLD analysis project Ga0265295, IMG submission 192503) | Leachate microbial communities from a municipal landfill in Southern Ontario, Canada - Methane capture system biofilm | ecosystem: Engineered > Solid waste > Landfill > Unclassified ... | reverse complement strand
TACAATCATGTTGAGATTAACCAATGCACCATTACCGATAATATAATCATTTCCGAAACACCTGGGCCTAATGATCCTTACGTGAACACTGCGGTAGGAATACTCAGGCTGTTTACTGAAAACCATATCCTGGGCACAATCAACAATAATATTGTGTATGGAAATACAGCCGGTGGTTCAGTCAATAATCAGGATGTATCTCTTGTTCATCAATTATATGGAGGGTCCTTTGATAATAATACTGCCATTTTTAGACCTATTAGAATACCCATCAAGCACTGCTGTGTCAACGATGCGCATAATCTGGCTTTGTACCTTGATGAGGGTAGCGGCAGTATAGACTTGGAGCCGTTATTTGTGGACCTTGAGTCTCGCAATTTCAATCTGCGCTGGGATGAAACTGTTATAAGCCCCTGTATAGACAGGGGTAATCCTGCTATCCTGGACGAACTTGATGGAACACCTTCCGATATAGGGGCAAAACCATATTTAATAGCACATGACTATAAAAGATATGCAATGCCAGGCTATGCCAGCAGAGAAAGAATAAAATGGATGTCCTATCCTGTTTTGAACGAAATCACCAATGATTTCTGCTTGAACGAGAGCTTCTTTAGCCCCATAGTGGATCCAGACATTCTGGATTACGTTATGTATAAACCTTATCACTCAAGTGCCGTACATTCTATGCGGTATGATCAAAATTCGTTGCAACTTGGCTCAGAAATAGTAACAAGCATCCAAGGTTACAAGGTAAGACTACAGGACGATTGCCTGGCTATAACTAACATTCACTCTCCAGGCTTCTTAATTCCGCCTGAGACGGTTGTTAATCTCCATGGATTTGCAGAATCTGGAGCCAATTGGGTGGGTTATTTCGTGAAAGAAAGTACAAAACCCCTGAAAGCTCTTTTTTCTGTGCTCGACCATTTGGATCGCATTGAAACATCAAAATGGACTATGGTCAAGCAAGCGGATGGTTCCTGGATACACAGTGACCGCTTTGTCCTTAACTATGGTGATCTGGTAATTTTGCACAGCGATAGCGAATGTTCATTTGTCTGGGAAACTCCCAATCCTGTCGCCCCTCTCACCTTAGGGTCTCCCATCTCTTTCACTTATTCAGAAAAACCATCTTACACGCCCTTCTATATATCGCTGCCGGATGCTAAGAGCGGGGAATTGCCCTCTGAAATCGGATTGTATGTAAATGGTGTATGTAAAGGAGCTGTCGTGGTGCAAGATAGTTTACTGCATATATGTGCCTATCTTGAGGATGGTGAGGTTATTACCCCGGATAATTCCTTTCTTGTGTTTTACGATCCGGCAAAATCTGCTATATCTAATAAGAGCATTTATCGGATGAATAACAAGCAATTCACACAAACAAAAAGTCCAAGCACTTATTACAAGATAAGCATCACTGATCCTCAGAATTGTTTGCCCGTAAATCCCTTAACTAAAATGGACCAAAACTACCCTAATCCTTTTAACCCTACTACAACTATCCGTTATAACTTACCTGAAGATGGACATGTCCAGATCTTTGTGTATAATCTTAAAGGTCAGCTTGTTAAACAACTGCTGAACAAGCGAGAGTCCCTCGGTACCCATTCCATTATCTGGGATGGCAAGGACAAGAACGGTAGAACATGCTCCAGTGGAGTGTATTATTACAGATTAAACAATAACAGCACAAGCATCACCAAAAAGATGCTCATGCTGAAGTAATGTCAAATGCCACAGAGGAACTCTTAAAACTAAGATGAATAGGATAAACATAGTACAGACTTCAAATCCGTATCTGATCTTATTGAGAAGGCTAAAGCCAGCACTCATCGTACTGACAGATGGTGTTTTTGATAAGACACTTTTTCGTTGCCTGTATTTCTTGGTTCCTCTGTGGCTTTCTTTATTGCCCTTACCCGCGCTTACGCTCCAGGTCGCCATAGATGGTTCGCAGCCATACGATTCTATCCAAACCGCTATAAATGCCTCTGTAAATGGCGATACGGTTTTGGTGCATCCCGGCCGGTATTTTGAGAATGTGCTCTTTAATGGTAAGATTATTACCCTCTGTTCTTTGGAGGCCACCACGAATGACAGCAGCTACATAAGCAGCACGATAATTGACGGTAACCGTGCAGGTTCCTGCGTCCGCTTTTACCATCAGGAACAGGGTGCCGCCTTACGCGGCTTTACTCTGGAACATGGGATTGGCTATCCTTTTGGCGCTCAACACGACCGTTCTGGGGGAGGAGTATTTGCCTATATACAATGCAATGTAACTATACAAAACTGTACAATCAAGAATAACTTTTCCACTTCAGGAGGTGGAATATTCGCTTATCAAGCATCATTAACTCTCATGGGAGTAGATATTCACCATAATTATTCCTCTGCTTCAGGGGGGGGGATATTAATATATGGCACGAGAAATGTGGTTCCAAACGTTGTTTTCGATCAGACCAACCGTTGTTCTATTTATGAAAATTATAGCACCAAACCTTGTGATATATATGTAATAGATGTTATGGCAAATCTGAATTTCTACTTGGATCTGGTCTCAGTCGCCAACCCCGGAGATTTCTATATCGGCCGCCATGCTAATTTTACCCAGACCCAAGGCTATACGGACACGGTTCATTATCTCCAGCCCTATAGAAGAGAAGCAAACCGGGATTTGTATGTAAGCCCGGATGGTGATGACACAAATAGTGGTTATTTTCCAACAGCGGCGATGAAGACCATCGCCAAAGCGGTTCACAAGATAGCAGAAGACAGCACAGATGTAAAAACAGTGCACATCTTGCCGGGGACATACTCCAGTGAAGATCAGCTATATCCCCCAATCCCCTTGAGGTCATTTGTTAATATTGTGGGAGCAGGGGCAGACTCAACCTTCTTTATTGTCACTGACAGTATAGACGGTATCGCTAACAATGTGGTCTCAGGGATTAAATTGGTTAAAGCTTGTGTTTCAGGCATTGGGATATCTTCTATAATAACCGATGCTATAATCCCTATCCATGTTAATAGTACATCTCAGGATTTCACGATCTCGAACATGTCAATTCATGATGCATTAGTCTATCGATATGGTAGCATCAAGCTTCAGAAACCTACCAATCTTTTACTGCATAATGTGAAAGTAACCGATATCACTGCTGTAGAAATAGGTGCTTTACATAGCTCTGAATGGATCAGCGGCTCTATCATAGACTGTGTATTCAGTAATATTGTTTCTATTTTTGATCATCCCGAAGGAGAACCAATGACTATGTTCGATTTGAATTTATATGAATCTCTCAGTGTTCAGAATTGCATATTTCGGGATTTTTATACTGCACCGGATCAGCCAGCCTTTCATATTTCAAATAATCGCATTGACGATGAACCTGTAAACGTAAATATCTCAAATTGCCTGTTCAGTAATCATCATTCAGATGCATACTACCCGATATCATTCAACAATAGGAGTATGGACTCTTTTAAAATAAGCAACTGCACCTTCATTAACAATGAAGGCACATTTTCAGCAATTGGCTTGATTGGCAATATTCAATTGCAGAACAATATATTCTACAACCCCGCTTGCAATTATGAGCTTATGGTACGAGACTCCCCTCCCCTGGTTCCTGTTTCCAATATTTATATGGATTACAACAATCTGAGGGGTGGAATCGGGAGTATAGTGAGCAATGCTTCGACAAGTAATATCTACTATGCTGATACAAACATCAGCACCCCTCCTATGTTCCGCAGCTTGCATCACGAGAGTCCGCACTATGCCCAGCTTGCCGAAGGTTCACCTTGCATCAATAGTGCTACGCCGGACACCACCGGTTTGGGGCTGTTGCCTTACGATCTGGCTGGCAACTACCGGGTCTGGGATGGCAGGATAGACATGGGCTGCTATGAATATGACGCAATGTCATACGTATCCGTTGCAGACCTCTTGGATATCCTTCCCCCCTCCGGCTTTGTGCTGAGCACATACCCAAATCCCTTTGCCAGGGAGGTAAACATCCGCTACAATCTACAAAAAGCCTCACAGGTTAATCTGCAAGTCTATAATCTCAGAGGTCAATTGCTTAAAACTATAATTAGTGACAGGCAAAGCAAGGGTGAGCAGCTTGCCGTGTGGGAAGGCACTGATGATGCCGGTAGGCAGCTTGCCTCTGGCATCTATTTCCTGCGCACAAGCATTGATGGGAAACCACAAAGACCCTGCCGCTTAGTTTTGACTAAATAGCAGGATTCTCTTGTTTTGCCCTTGCAGCGAGAGCCTGTGGCTATGATCAATGAGCCCTAACCCAGCATATCATCCAATACATCACTCACCGATGGATAGCTCCAGATAGTCTCTTTTAAATCGTCCACCGTCAAGCCATTCCTGATCGCCAAGGCAAAAAGGTTGATTACCTCATCCACATGGTGTCCCAAAAGATGTGCTCCAATTATTGTGGAATCGTCTTTCTTGATGATGATCTTGTAGGCAGATACCTTAAGTGCCAGTCTCTTGGTAGAATCCAGATCAGAGGTGTCGCCAAAGCTTACGCGATAATCGATATGATGCCTTTTTGCATCCGCTTCCAGCATCCCTACTCTTGCCAGCGGGGGGAAGGTGAAGAGTGCGCTGGCAGTTCCAGCATAATTGGGGCTTTTCTTAGCATGATTCAGGATATTATGAATCACAATTTTTGCTTCCAGGCTGGCAATGGGAGTGAGGGGGAGGCTGTGAGGATCGCTCACAGCATCACCGGCCACATAGACCTGGCTATTGCTAATGCTTTGCAGGTGGGGGTTCAGGATGATGCCGTGAGAGTCTGTTTTCACTCCCGCCTTATCCAGTTCCAGCTCTTGGAAACGAGGAACTCTTCCCGCTCCATGCACCACCATGTCTGTGATGAAGACCTTGCCGGATTCCGCTTCCACCAGGAATTTATTGCCCTGCTTTTTAATGCTCACAACGCTGGTCTCAGTTTCGATTACAATGCCACTATCTGCAAAGTTCTGCGCCAGCAGCTTCGCGAGTTCCGGTTCAAATGTGCCCAGCGGGCGGCTGGAGCGCTCCAGAATCGTTACCTTAGCACCTACCACATTGGCTACCTGGCCCAATTCGAAGGAGATATAACCTCCACCAATGAACAGGATACTATCAGGAAGAGCAGGTAAATTCATGAATTCAGCACTGGTAATCACGTACTCTTCACCGGGTATATTCATGATCCGGGGCTCAGCTCCTGTGGCTAAGACTACAATATCGGTCTCGATGATCTGATCTCCAATTTTCAGTTTATGAGGATCAATAAATTTGGCCTTGCCATGATACATGTCGATATCATGCTCAGCAAGATCTCTTTCTTTGTCCCGGGGAAGATCCTGCGTAAAGGTCTCTTTAAACTTGATGAGATTTTCCCAGTTTACTAAAGTCTCGCCTGTGATAATCCCTTTTTCTTTATAGCCCTGAAGCCTGATCTGAGCCTCCGCAACGCTGGTTAATACCTTCTTGGGAACGCATCCTCTGAGACCACAGGTTCCCCCATACTCTCTATAATCACAAATGCCGACTTTTTTGCCGGCTGTGCTACAAGCATCGGCAATCTTAGTCCCTGCCACGCCGGTTCCTATTACAAATACATCATATTTTGCCATTTTTATCTCCTTGTAATTCTAAACTAATATAGAGTATCACGGCTATTGCAATTCTACTAAACGCTCATTTGAGAATAGTTTAATCACATTTTATATATGGGCAAGACCAGTTTTTATGAGAATGCTGATCCGGATTGCAGGATATTACCAGATCTTGGGATCATCGCTGGGATCTTGCCCATTTGCCGCCGTGGAGATACCGTGGAGATAGTAGGAATAAATCCTCTTATCTCCACGGTATCTCCACCATAGCCTATACAGGAAGAGCACTTGAGGTCACAGGATGGGAAGACTGAATGAAAAAGCAAAATTAGGCTCTGAAAAGACTGAGTGAAAGCCAGTTTCCCGCTTTTTCTTGACAAAATATCGCTCTCTCCTTGCATGCATTCATGAAAATATATATAGGACAAAATCAATGACCTTTGAACAGGAACTAAAGATCATCAGTAAGAACGTGGAAGAGATCATTCCGCTGGACGAGCTAAAAGCCAAACTGGCCAGTAGCGCCAAGACGGGTAAGCCCCTGAGGATCAAGTATGGCATCGATCCCACTGGTTTTGATATCCATATCGGACACCTGGTGCCCATCCGCAAGATGCGTGAATTTCAGGACCTCGGACATACCGGCGTGATCATTATCGGGGATTTTACCGCCCAAATCGGAGACCCCACCGGCCGCGATGAATCTCGCCCCCCGCTCAGCCATGAACAGATCATCAGCAATAGCGAAAAGTATATGGAACAGCTTTTTAGCATCCTTTTGCCGGAGCAAACGGAAGTACGCTATCAGACCGAATGGTTTGGCAAAATGACTTTGGCGGATGTGCTGAGGCTGATGGGGAAATTCACCCTGGCGCAATTTATGGCGCACGATACCTTCCGCAGCCGTTATGAACAAGGGCTTTCCTTGGGGATGCACGAGCTGATGTATCCGCTGCTCCAGGCTTACGACTCTGTGGCTGTAGAGAGCGACGTCGAGCTGGGTGCTACTGAACAGAAATTCAACATCCTCTGCGGCCGGGATATGCAGCGCTACTATGATCTGCCCCAGCAGGTTGCAGTGCTCTCTCCCATCCTTTTGGGTACAGATGGTGTAAACAAAATGGGCAAGAGCCTGAATAACTACATCGCCGTTTTCGATACCCCTGCCGATAAATTTGGCAAAGTGATGAGCATCCCGGATGGCCTGATTATGAATTACTATAGCTATGCTACCACCTGTTGTGAAGAGGAATTGGCAGAGGTGAAAGCCAAGCTGGAGAGTGGCATCAACCCCATGATCCTGAAAAAAGCTCTGGCCAGTGAGATAGTGAAGCTCTATCATGGAGAGGATGAGGCGGCCAAAGCGCAAGCTGGATTTGAAAGCCTCTTTTCCAAAAAAGAAATCCCGGACGAGATGCCGGAATATGAACTAAGTGAAAACCAGATCGGCATCGTACAGCTCCTGGTGCAGAGCGGATTGTGCTCCACAAATGGTGAAGCCAAGCGCCTCATCCAGGGTGGGGGTGTGAGCCTTGATGGAGAGAAAATCACAAGCTTTGACACCAGCATCACCGTAGCCGAGGGCTCCGTGCTCCGCGCTGGCAAACGCAAATTTATCAAGATAAAAAAGATATGAATATTAGCCATCAACTTGTCAAGACGCTCAGCACTGTCTGCATAGTAGGCCTGGTCTTTTACAGCATCATCATCCACGAGGTGAGCCACGCCTTTGCGGCCTATGCCCTGGGTGATGATTCCGCCAAAAGAGCCGGACGCCTGAGTTTTAACCCCAGAAAACACATTGATCCCTTTGGCACGATTATCCTGCCGCTGATCTTATGGTTCAGCGCTGGCTTCATCTTTGGCTATGCCAAGCCCGTACCTTTCAACCCTTACAATTTTAAGAATTACAAGCGAGATTCCGGACTCACAGCCCTGGCCGGGCCTGCCTCCAATATTCTGATCGCTGTCCTGCTGAGTGTATTTTACCATCTGTTTAGCATGTTTCCGATAGTACAGTATATCCTGATGTATGTGATCTTTATGAATCTGCTTTTGGCCTTTTTCAATCTGATTCCGGTGCCGCCTTTGGATGGCTCCAAGATCTTGGGTATGTTCCTGAGCGATTCTGCTTATCTCAAATGGACCGCGCAAGAACGCAAAGGGATGATCTATCTCTTTGCCATCATCATCATCACCAATTTACTGGGGATCAATCTGATCGGCAGATTTGTAATGCCTCCCATTGCCCTGGTAATGAAGCTGTTGGGTGTCCCCTTTTAGCCTATGGCTGCCTTGCTGCTTTTCTCCTACAATAACCCACAGATAAATGAAAAACATGGAGAACAAAATGGACATACGAACCCTCAAACAGCTCATAGAAGAGCAGAATATTGAGGCCATCGATCTAAAATACGTCGGACTCGGCGGCCAATGGTATCACATCACCTTCCCGGCCCGCAGGCTGGAAGATGTCCTGGAGCGCGGAGTCGCTTTTGATGGCTCTTCCATTCCCGGAATGCGCAGCGTGGAAAGCGGAGACATGGTGCTGATGCCGGATCTCGAGACGGCTCATTTAGATTCATTTTACGAAGTCCCTACCCTCAGATTGATCTGCTCGATCTGCGATGCCGAGACCAGAATCGGGATTCAAAAAGACCCCCGCAGCGTGGCACTGAGAGCGCACAAGTATATGCAGAATACAGGCATAGCGGATAGCTCCTCCTGGATTCCGGAGCTGGAGTATCACCTCTTTGATACCGTGCAGTTCTATTCGGACAGCTTTTCCAGCGGCTATACCATCACCTCCAGCGAGTGTAAGGAATGTCTGCCAGATGATTACGACGATCTGGATGGACTGAGCCGCGATCATGTAAAAGGCTATCATGCCGATACTCCTTTTGACCGCTTTTATGAGATTCGCCAGGAGATGGTGGGTCACATGGAAGATCTGGGCATCAAAATCCGCTATCACCATCACGAAGTAGGGCTTTCTTCGCAACAGGAGATCGAAACCGAGCTTCTGGAATTCCCCAAAATCTGTGATGATACCATGGTGATGAAAGACATCATCAGGCGTACTGCCCTGGAGTACGGCCTCACCGCCACTTTCATGCCGAAACCTGTGTACAATCAGGCCGGCAATGGCATGCACTTTCACATGATGCTGCACAAAAAGGGCAAAAACATCTTCTACAAAAAGGGTGGCTATGCCGATCTCTCGGATGAAGCGATCTGGTTCATCGGTGGCATCCTCTTCCACGGCCGCGCTTTGGTAGGATTTACCAATCCCTCTACAAATAGTTTCAAGCGCCTGCTGCCCGGCTTTGAAGCCCCTGTGAAGCTCATTTATGGTCTGGCCAATCGCTCTGCTGCCATCCGCATCCCCAAATATGCCAATACCGAGGATAGCAAACGCTTTGAATTCCGGACCGGTGATGGTTCCTGCAATCCATACCTGGCCATGAGCGCGATCCTGATGGCAGGTCTGGACGGCATCAAAAACAAGATTGATCCTGCCGATCACAAATTTGGACCTTTTGACGACAATATCTTTGCCTGGAGCAAAGAAAAACAAGACACCCTGCTTTCCATCCCAGGCAACCTCAAAGAAGCCCTGCAGGCCTTACAGGACGATCACGAATTCCTCCTGGCTGGCGGAGTCTTCAATGAAGACCTTATTCACAGCCATATCAAACTGAAAATGGCGGAATATGAGGCCATAGATTCCCGGCCTCACCCCCATGAAATGATGCTCTATTACAATCTTTGATAAGATTCGGAACGATACTTGCAATAAGTATAAGTAAATCAAAACCCAGTCGAGGATAAACAATGAAGAAATTTGCCATGCTGATGCTCGTGAGCCTGCTGTGTGGGCTTGCTTTCGCCGAGGGAGGTTCAGGCACCCTCACTTCTTATAAGTCTGCTTTTGAATTTCAAGGACAGGACCCCAGTGGAATGGATATTTCTTTTACTCTGCCTTCCTATGAAGTCAAGCAAGAATTATCAAACGGACAAAACTTCCATAGGATTGAGCTGCCTGATGCCGGCACCTTGATGCAGGATGGAATGCCGGAATTGCCCGTTATAACCACCACCATCGCCATACCACATCAGGGCTCAGTGTCCATTGAAGTACAAAACTCGCAGCATAGCGTTCTGAGTCAATACAAAGCCTATCCTCTGCAACGTGGCAACGAACTTGACAGTCCCAAAGCTTTTTTGCAAAATACAGATTATTACAGCAGTGGCAATGTCTATCCCGCCTCTGCCATAGAATACAGCGAGCCCATGATCTTAAGGGACTTCAGGATTATTACCATCCAGATCAATCCCTTCAGTTATAACGCGGTTACCGAAGAACTCACAGTATATGACCATATCCAGTTACGCGTAAATTTCAGCAATGAACCAGGCGTCAATGAACTGCCCGGGCCGGTGCAATACATCTCCCCCAGCTTTGACAAAATCTATAATGCCGTGATTCAGAACTATTCTGACTATCGTGATATTATGATTGCCAATACCCCTCCCCGCTTCCTGGTCATTCATGGCAATACCACGGATAGCAATTTCCACACCGCCTTGAATAATTTTGTGCTGTGGAAGCGTCAGAAAGGCGCAGATGTGGACGTATTTAGCACAGCCTCCAATCAGGCCGGCTCTTCCACCTCCAGCATCCAGACTTTTATCCGCGGGCGCTACAACAATCTTGACACGCGTCCTGACTATATTATCTTAATTGGTGATACCACTGGCAGCTTCGTTGTTCCAGCTTATGATTATGTCGGCGGAGCTACAGATTATCAATATACCCACATGAATACCGGAGATATGCTAGGCGATGTCTTCCTGGGTCGCATATCCGTAGAAAACATCAGTCAACTGCTGGTGCTGTTTAATAAGATTTATACCTATGAAAGGGATATCAATATCTCCACTGCGGATTGGCTGAACCGGATGCTCCTGGTAGGAGCTAGCAATTATTCTGGTATTTCCCCCAAGTACATCAGCAAATACATCAAAGAGATGGCCTTGGAGATAAATCCGGATTATACATTCACCGAGAATTACCCCAGCAGTTTTCCAGGCGCTGTGTCCGCTATTAATACCGCCATCAATCAAGGTGTGGGCTTTTACAGCTTCCGTGGCTATATCGATTACGTACCGCCTGCTGAGTCTGCTATAAATAATAGCTACAAGCTCTTGCATGCCGTAAACATTACCTGCGGTACGAATAATTTCGCCAGTACTACAGGTCCTTCAGAAATGGAGACTTTTATCCGCTACGGCACGCTGGCAGCTCCCAAAGGCGCTGTAACCGGCATCGGGATGAGCACATCCTCCACGCACACCACATTTAACAACGTCCTGCACGGTGGCATCTTTGAAGGAATCTTTGTGCACGAGATGCGCACCATGGGTGAAGCGATTTTGCGCGGCAAACTCTATATGAACGATATCTTTGGCGTCTCGTCTCCTGATAACGTGAAAAAGTTTACGCACTGGTGCAACTTGATGGGAGACCCCACCATGGAGGTTTACACCGGTATTCCGAACAGCTTCCAAATAGCCACCGCTGAAGACATTCCTTTGGGACTTACGCTGCTGGATGTAGCGGTCACAGATGGCAATGGCCTTGCCGTGGATGGCGCTTCGGTAGTGCTGTCTCTGGATCAAACTATCCTCAGCCGCGGCTATACCGATGTAGAAGGCAATGTGATCCTCATTTTGCCGGAAGGCATGAGCGCTGGCCTCGCTACAATCACAGTGAGCAGTCATAATTTCAAACCTCTGCAGAGCACCATAAACATTGTGGATACTCCCACTTTGGTTCCTGCTGCGATCATAGTCGATGACGACAATCAGGGTGCCTCAGAAGGTAATGGAAACGGGATCATCACTGCTGGAGAAACTGTGGAGCTCTTTTTTGGTCTTAAAAATACTGGTTTAGAGATGATCTTTGGCATTTCCGGCACTGTGAGCTCAGATAGCCCCTGGATCAACATCCTCGCAGGCGAGATCGAATACCCAGGAATCATGGGCGGAGCTACGGGTAACAATTTCACCCCGATCGTAATCGAAGTGAACCCTGCCACACCGCATCAAACCATGCTCAGACTGCATTTAAGCCTTACAGACGCAGATAGCCTGAGCTATGAAGTATCCGAATTTATCCCTGTGGAAGCCGCTAAGATCATTTTCGAAGGACTCACCATCATGGATTATGGAGACGGCATCCTGGATCCAGATGAAACCTCAAACCTCAAGATAGCTTTTAAAAACACAGGACAAGCCGAGATCAGCAATGTTTATGCCCGTCTTTATACCGAAAATGATCTACTCTCTGTGGTCAGCAATACCTCCTTTATCGGGACCCTGCCTCTGGGTGAGCTTGTGAGCAGCTCCGAGGTCGAACCCTTCATGGTCTGGCAACGTCCGGAGACCTTACCTGGCATGGTAATGCCCCTGCATGTAAGGCTGTACAATGATGCTGGCTTTGAACAGATCGTTCATTTCACCCTCACCGTGGGGCATGTTACAGTGAGTGATCCTTTGGGCCCTGATAGCTATGGCTATGTGATCTATGATTGGAATGATGTATCTTATCCTGAAGTGGCTGAATATTTCTGGGTTGAGATCGCTACACCGGCAAATGGTCTGGGTACGGCGTTACCAATTTCAGATTCTTACACCAGCGGCGATGAAGGCGACCAGGTAGGTGCTCAGTCCCTTGCCGTGGTCAATCTGCCTTTCCCCTTCCAGTTTTATGGCCGGATGTACGATCAGATCACGGTTTGCTCCAATGGCTTTATCGCCATGGGCGTCACCGAAAACGCTGAATTCAGAAACTTCCGCCTGCCCGGCGCTATGGGCCCCAGCCCCATGATCGCTCCCTTCTGGGACGATCTCGCCACCCATCCAGGCAGCGGCATCTATACCATGTTTGATCGGAGCAACCATTCTTTTATTATCGAATGGTATAACATGAAAAATGGTTATAATGGCAGCTCGCTGGAGACTTTCCAGGTGATTCTTTATGATCAGGCCACCTATAATACCAGCCTTGGTGATGGTCCGATCAAATTCCAGTATCATACCTTTAACAACGTCGATTCCCAATCTGGCAACAAACATGGAAACTATTGTTCCATCGGTATCGAAGACCACACCGGTGCCCGCGGCCTGGAATATACCTTCAATAACATCTATCCTACTGCCGCGTCCCCGCTGTCAAATGGCAAAGCGCTTTACATCACCAATGTGCCCGTCTATCACGAAGCGGCCAATCTGCTGATCGCCAATACCTATTTGGATGATCCTAACAACGTGGTGGAGCCCGGAGAAAGCGTGAGTCTGGGAGTGCTGCTGGAAAATTCCGGTAACCTTGTGGCCGATGACATCACAGCCACCCTCAGCACAGCCGACGAATATGTGAATATTGAAAATGCCGTATCCTTGTATTACCCTCTGGAAGCAGGAGCAAGCGGTGTAAACCGCGAACCCTTCACATTCACGGTTAGCGAGGATTGCCCGGCGGGTCACGTGATCCAATTTGCCTTGCATATACAATCTGATGAAACTATCTGGAATCGTCAATTTAGCATCCAGGTAGATTCCTCTCAATTGCGCTATAATTCCTTTTTAATCTCAGATTACGAAGGCGATTTTAACGGTGTGATCGACCCCAATGAAGCGGTAAAGCTGATCATTAACCTGCGTAATGCCAGCGCAGTGGATGCCCGCGCAGTAAACGTCACCCTGGATAGCACTGTACCCAATCTCAGCATTGCAAATCCTGAAAAGACCATTCCTCTGATCTCTGGAAATCAGATCATGCAGATTGTCTTTGATCTTGATTTTGCAGATGTTGTAGAGGAAGCTGGCTATCTGCCCCTGCATTTCACCGCTACCCCTCTCAGTGGAGAGGCTATTGATGTGAATCTGAATATTCCTTACAATCTGCCCAATGTGGAACAGGATTTTGAGCTGAATAACGGCGACTTTGTCTCTGAAACCGGCTGGGTCTGGGGAGAGCCTGCAAGCGTAGATGCCTATAGCGGCACCAAGGTCTGGGCTACCAACCTCAGCGGACAATACCCTAGCAATGTGCAGTATCATCTTTACACCCCACGCTACGTTTTGGGAGCAAACAGCCAATTGAACTTTATGCATAGCTATGCTGTAGAACAGGGTTATGACGGAGTGAACGTATCCATCTCCACCAATAATGGCAATAGCTGGACTGTGATCTCCCCCACCACCGGATACAATGGCACTGCCATAGCCGGCCTGAATTCCGAAAGTGGCTGGACTGGAAATAGCGAGGGTTGGGTGAATGCGATCTTTGATCTTACTCAATATGCCAATCAGGATGTGAAGTTCCGCTTCCGCCTGGGTTCAAACGGTTCTGTTAACGGTCCCGGGTGGTTTATCGATGATTTCAAGCTAAGTGACGTGAACCTCAAGACAGGTTTTGTCCAGGGTACGGTGTATCTGACCTCCATAGTTGATCCCAGTTTGGCTACCGTGATGTCTTCCCAGCGCTTTGCCACCAATCCCAATAGCGCAGGGAACTACAAGCTGTATCTGCCCAATGGCACCCATTCTGTTACCGCCGGCTTGCCCAATCACCAAAATTCCACTATGAACAACATTCATATCAACGTGAATACGCCTGTGGCTACAGCAGATTTTACCCTCATCAATCTGCCTCCTGTGGAAGGCATCACCTTCTTTGAAGACGATGAAACCGGTAATCTGCAAATAATCTGGACACCGCCTGCTGAACCGATCTTCCCCATTTCTGCCTACAGGGTATATCGCAAGTTCGATAGCGGACCCTTTGTAATGGTTCTGGAAACCACAGACACTTCGTATTCTGAACATAGAGAATTGGACGGTTATTACGGATATTACATCGTTGCAGTTTATATGGGCGATGAAGGCGCTCCTTCGGAGATACTGGATATATCCTTGCCCTTCCCGATCAGTAATGAAGACGCCCAGATCCCTGCGCTTCAGACTGCTCTGGGCAAGAACTATCCCAATCCCTTCAATCCCACCACCACCATCTCATTTACTCTGGCCGAATCTGGCCCTGCCAGCCTCAAGATCTACAATGCCAAAGGTCAGCTGGTGCGCCAACTCACAGATTCCGCGTACAATGCCGGACAGCATCATTTGGTCTGGGATGGACGCGATACAGGGGGGCGCCCGGTCTCCTCAGGCTTGTACTTCTACCGCCTGCAGACCAGGGATTATAACAAATCCCACAAAATGATCCTGATGAAATAATTCAGATAATAAAGACAATATCCCCGGAGCCTGGCTTCGGGGATATTTTTTGCCCTGAGCTCACAAGCTGTTATTTAGGACGAGGCATCGCCGGTTTCCGGCTCTTTCCTCCCCTTGGGACAGACTTGTCTTTAACGGAGCAAAGATCGGTGCGCTTGTTATATAAACTCCGTACAGTCCTAAGAAGAAACGAGAAACTGGCCGGCTTGTAGGCCTCCTCGTTTACAAGAACACGCACAGAACGTGCTCCCCCTTTCAAGCCGCCTCTCCTCTCGTCAAGGCTTGAGGCCTTGCTCGACGCGAGCGCATCGAATCCAACAGCACGGCTACGCAGGGCTTGGAAGAGGAACTGACCAGGGAGCGCATACAGCTACATAAAACTGTGGCAGAGCAGGTTAATCTGCTCTGCCACGTATGCTCTGGGCCAGATCCATTCAACGCAGAACGCGTCTGGATCTACGGTAAGTGGTTAATTACTCCGAGAGGGTGATTTTTAATAAATCACTGTCGCCCTTGCTGGTCAGCCGGGCAAAATATACCCCGCTGGGGATGCCCAAGCTGCGGGTATTCCACACCATGCTGTGCACGCCCTTGGTCTGATTTGAAAAGTGCTTGGTATCAATCACCTGACCTCTAAGATTGTAAAAGTTGATCGTAACATCAGAATCTTGACTGAGTCCATAACGCAAGGTAGTGGAGGGATTAAAAGGATTGGGATAATTGGATCTGAAACCAGTTCTTTCCACTATTTCCGGGGTTTGAGTATCACCCTGAAATTCCAGAGTCAAATGGATATGGCCATGAAATTGGCTCTCATAACTTATGGAGATGTCTTCCAGCCAGTAATAATACGTTCCTTCCTGATAGAGTCCGGTATCCGTAAACACATAATATGCGCCCTGTGAGCTGTTTGCAGCTTGAATCATGGAGCTGATGCAGGTGGCATTGGAGAGCTCTGGGCTCTCGGCACGCCAGATCTTGTAGCCCAGGCAATTTGTTTCTGAAGCCGTGACCCAGGATATACGCACATTATTGAGCCCTACGACCATGGCGGTGAAAGAGGAAAGGGTGACAGGCACAGTTTCGTCGCCTAGCTTGGTGTAGGTTCCGTTCACATTCGGTAGATCACCACCATTTTCCCAGGTCAGGTTTGTGTCTTTGCCTACCGTGAGGGCGTTCACGGTGTTCGGATCCGGTTCGGTGGTGAAAACTCCACTGTTTTGATTCCCATCACCGTTGTACCAGTAATTAGCCCCGCTGGAATAGCTGGTGTTGTTCAACAGGATGCATCCCTTCATCGTCCGTACGCTGCCAGGGGAGGATGGTTGTGAGTAAAAACCTTCCGCGTGCTTGGTGATCAAGGTGGCACCAGGTTCCAGGGTAAAAATAGAACTCTGATAATGAGCTCCGGAGTCCATTACAAAGAGCCCCATATCCAAAGAAGAACCAGTCTTTACTGTTACCCAACCGCCTTGAGCACGTACACTTAGATTTGCATCCAGGGTTAATTGTGAATTATTGTCGATTGTCACGCTAAAGGTTTGTTTCGGAAAGCTTGTGCCAGCATGTTGAGGCCCGCCCCCGTTGAACACGTAATCAACATGACCTATACTATGGGTCCCGGTAAGGCGTATGGCGCCATTAACGGGGTGAAAACCAACAGGCCCTGCGATCTCAATAAGGTCTGCATCCCATTGGGCGGTCTTTATCGTTCCGGTGCCATAGATATAGCCAGCAGGCTCCAATCTCAATATAGATTCACCGCCCATTATAAAATTGTAGGTAGAGGCGTTGCCATCATCAGTCAGCTCGATGCCACCATTATTAATGAGGATGGCTTGTAGATTTTGAGCTGCATTCCCGGCGACGAGCTCGATAGTAGCTCCAGGGAAAGCTGAGTATATTTGACCGTTATTGGTGAGGGTGGCACCTAGACCAATCTGGATATACTTGTTCTGCACAACGCCAGTGCTCGCGATTTGTAAATGAGCATCTTTTCTCACATTAAGGGCTCCAGCACCGCTCATCACAATCTTTCCTGCTAACACCATATTTTGGTTACAGTAGATGAGATGGTCCAAATATATTGTGTTCCCCTCTGGAAAGGGTGAGGGTGGTGTTTGAGTGGCATTTATCCACGCTGTACCATTATAGTAGGACCAATCCGCTGGATCGGTGCATAAACCGTAACCCCTTTTGGTTTTATAATCTCCTGCTACCTGCGCAGAAAGCGAAGCTACCAGCAGGATAAAAAGACCTGCCAGCAACAAGCGAATCAATGATGTTTTATTATAGATGTTTATATTTTCCATTTTCACTCCATTAGATATTTTCCCAATAATCCATAATAAATTATGCGTGGCATTTGTCAAGCGAAATGATTCCCTGTATGCAATTAATTGTCTAAATAACAGATATATAAGGTGTATGCTACTGCATATCAGCGCTTTGTTCTTTTATGGGCGCGAAACGAGTAATTATATCGTTTATCTTACCTTAATGACATGCCTCTGCAATGTACAATTCTCAGCGTAGGAACTCATTCCTGAGAGGAACGACTGTGATATAGTATCATGAAAATGCTTTAGCCCGTCAAAACCCTGAGGGTCAGACCTATCTAAAAAGTCGTCCTGTGGAGATGCCTCCCAGCCTTTGGCAACATCGTCTATCAAAAAAAGCCAGTAATATCAGAACTCCTCTTCGTTCGCATTGGCCTTGTTTCAGAAGCTCTTCCTTATTTCTTCGCCAAGATTCTCCTTGACGTTTAAAGCTAATTATAAATTTTGAAGCTTAAATGATAAAATTAATCAAATAAAGGAGATACAAATGAAGCGTAATGTAATTATTATGGGCGCCGCAGGCCGTGACTTTCATAACTTCAACGTCTTTTTCAGAGACAACAAAGATTATAATGTCGTAGCCTTTACCGCCACTCAAATCCCCGGTATCGATGACAAAAAGTATCCAGCTGAATTGGCAGGAAAGCTCTATCCCAAAGGAATCGAAATCAAACCTGAAAGCGAACTGAAGTCCCTCATAGAAAAACACAATGTGGACCTCGTGGTTCTGGCTTACAGCGATCTTCATTACGAAGATCTGGGACACAAAATCGCCCTGGTGAATGCCATAGGTGCAGATTTTATGCTGATGGGCGCAGACAGTACCACCATCAAAACCACAAAACCTCTGGTTACCGTATGTGCTACCCGCACCGGTTGTGGAAAATCCCAGACCACTCGTACAGTGGTGAATGCCCTCAAGGAACGTGGACTGAAAGTAGTTTCAATCCGTCATCCCATGCCTTATGGCGACCTTGTGAAGCAGAAAGTTCAGCGCTTTGCCGAGATTGCTGACCTCAAAAAACACAAATGCACCATCGAAGAGATGGAAGAATATGAGCCGCACATTCAGATGGGCAGCATTATCTACTCTGGTGTGGATTATGAAGCCATCGTGCGCGAAGCCGAAAAAGAAGCCGACGTCATCGTATGGGATGGCGGAAACAACGACATTCCTTTCTACTGTTCAGACGAAATGGTCCGCATCGTAGTGGTAGATCCTCACCGCCCTGGTGATGAAATCACTTACTATCCTGGCGAAACCAATGTCTTAATGGCAGACGTCGTGGTGATCAATAAAATCGATAGCGCCGATCTGGATGACATCAATGAAGTCCGCGAAAACGTCCGCGCCATCAATCCTACAGCTAAGATCATCGATGCTGCTTCTCCGCTCTTTGTGGATCATCCTGAGATGATTATGGGCAAAAGCGTGCTTGTAGTGGAAGACGGTCCCACCCTCACTCACGGAAACATGGCCTTTGGCGCCGGCACAGTTGCCGCTGTCAAATACGGCTGTGCAGATTTCGTGGATCCCCGTCCCTGGGCAGTTGGCGAAATTCAGGAAACTTTTGAAAAGTATCCTAATATCGGTGACCTGCTCCCTGCCATGGGTTACAGTGCCCAGCAGATCAAGGACCTGGAGACGACTATCAATGCCGTCGAATGTGATTCCGTGGTTATCGCCACCCCAATCGATCTTCGCCGTATCGTGAAGATCAAAAAGCCCGCCTGCCAGGTTTCATACGAACTGCAGGAAATTGGCACACCCACCATCAAAGACGTGTTAGCAGATTTTGCCATCGGCAAGAAAGCAGCTCCTAAAAAAGCAGACCCCAAAAAGGCTGCTCCAAAAGCTACAAAGAAAGCTGCACCTAAAAAGAAATAATAGGCAGTAGCCAAATTGTAATAAATGACCGGGAGTGAGCCAATTAGCTCAGTCCCGGTTTTTTGTGTTCCGCAACGCTGGCTTTAGCCGGCCGTACCGCCAGCTTTAGCTGGTTTGGGGATACAAAACACAGAAGATAAACACTTGACTGGTGGTAGTTACTGAAGCTTGCACACGCACCGTCTGAAGACAGTGCTACGGACAGCTAAAGCCAGCGTTACGGCATAATATCTTTTTAATGAGGACGAATATGAAAAAGACAGCAGTTTTGGCCTTGGGTGGCAATGCCATCATCAAGGCAGGTCAGAAGGGTACGATCTCAGAGCAGTTTGCCAATACCCGGGATGCTCTGGATGGCATCGTGGAGCTCATCAGACAAGGTTATCAGCTCAGCATCACCCACGGCAATGGTCCTCAGGTGGGCAATCTGCTCCTGCAACAGGAAGCAGGCGCAAAAGCAGGCCTGCCAGCTCTGCCCTTGGGAGTGCTGAATGCAGCCACCGAAGGCACTATGGGCTATATGATCGAGCAAAGTCTGCAAAATAAACTGCACGGGCAGGGCCTTGATAAACAGGTGATTACCATTGTCTCTCAGGTGGTGGTGGATAGGGACGACCCCAGCCTGAAGAACCCCACAAAGTATGTAGGCAGCAGCTATTACAGCCTTGACGAGGCCAAAGCGCTGAAAGAGAGCCTGGGCTGGAGCCTGAAAGAAGATTCCGGCAAAGGCTGGCGCAGAGTGGTTCCTTCACCCCTGCCCATAGAGATTATCCCGGCTGGCACCATCAAAACTTTGGTACATCAAGGGCAGATCGTGATCGCAGCAGGCGGTGGTGGCATTCCGGTCTGTCGCACAGAAAACGGCTTACTGGAAGGCATCGATGCCGTGATCGACAAGGATTTTGCCAGTGCGCTTTTGGCGCTGAATATCCAGGCCGACCTCTTTGTGATTCTTACCGGAGTGGATAAGGTCGCCCTGAATTATAGCAAGCCCAATGCTCAGGAATTGGACACCATGACCGTAGCCGAAGCTCAGCGATATTATGATGAGGGGCAATTCCCCGCAGGCAGCATGGGCCCCAAGATCCGGGCGGCGATCGATTTTCTCTCCCGAGGCGGCAGCGAAGTGCTCATCACTTCCCTTCCCCGCATCGTGGAAGCCTTTGCAGGCAAAACCGGCACCCGTATGGTTCGATAAACTTTGATATCATTCAGACAGAGCCGCCTGGACAAGCCCGGTGGCTTTTTTTGATTGAGCTCTCATTATTTGCTTGACTGGAATCGCGCTATGCCAGAGATTGGCAGTGAGATATACAGAAAAGGAAATCACGATGGAAAATGAAACAAAAACGGTAGTACCAAACTTTATCCGTACTATCATAGATGAAGACCTAAAGAGCGGCAAGCACGAGCATATCATCACCCGCTTCCCGCCCGAACCCAATGGCTATCTGCACATCGGCCATGCCAAATCCATCTGTCTGAACTTCGGTTTGGCCAGGGATTATCAGGGCCAATGCCACCTGCGTTTTGACGATACCAATCCCGTCAAAGAAGACGTGGAATATGTGGACAGCATCATGGAAGACGTGCGCTGGCTAGGCTGGGATTGGAAAGAGCACCTTTATTACGCTTCCGATTATTTTGACCAACTCTATGCCTATGCCGAGCTTTTGATTACTGAAGGCAAGGCTTTCGTCTGCGATCTCTCTTTTGATGAGCTGCGCGAGTACAGAGGAACCCTCACCGAACCTGGCAAAAACAGCCCTTATCGGGACCGTTCTATCGCTGAAAACCTCGATCTTTTCCGCCGCATGAAGGCAGGAGAATTTCCCGATGGCAGCAAGTCCCTGCGTGCCAAGATCGATATGGCCAGCCCGAATCTGAACATGCGCGATCCTGTGTTTTACCGCATCAAAAAGACAGACCATCACCGCACTGGCGATACCTGGCAGATCTATCCCATGTATGATTATACCCATTGTATCTCAGACGCCTTGGAAATGATCACCCACTCTCTTTGCACTCTGGAATTTGAAGATCATCGGCCTCTGTATGACTGGTTTTTGGATCAACTTCCTGTGCCATCCCATCCCCGGCAGATCGAATTTGCCCGCCTTAATCTCAGCCACACGGTGATGAGCAAAAGGCTGCTTTTGGAAATGGTAAAAGAAGGCTATGTAAAGGGTTGGGACGATCCCCGCATGCCTACCATCGCCGGCCTCAGAAGGCGTGGTTTTACCCCGGAATCAATCCGGGAATTTGCAGATCGCATCGGAGTGGCCAAAGCCAGCAGTATGGTGGACTATGGCTTGCTCGAATTTTGCCTGCGGGAAGATCTGAACACCCGTGCCTTACGCCGGATGGCAGTCCTGGAACCCCTAAAGCTTACCATCTGTAATTATCCTGAGGGCCAGGTGGAAGAATTGGATGCGGAAAACAACCCTGAGGATAGCAGCGCCGGAAATCGCAAGATCAAGTTTTCTAAGCACTTGTACATCGAACGGGAAGACTTTATGGAAGAGCCGGTAAAAGGCTGGTTCCGCCTGGCTTTGGGCAAAGAAGTACGCCTGAAGCATGCCTATTATATCCGCTGCCAGGAATTGATCAAAGCAGAGGATGGCACGATCACCGAGATCCTTTGCACATACGATCCCGAAAGCCGTGGCGGTTGGAGCGAAGATGGGCGCAAGGTAAAAGGCACCCTGCATTGGGTTTGTGCCGAAAACGCCGTGCCTATTCAGGTAAGACTCTATGACCATCTCTTCAGCATTCCGGATCTCAGCGACATCCCCGAGGGCAAGAGCCATCTGGACTACATCAATCCTGAGAGCCTCACGATAAATGACCACGCTTTGGGTGAAAGCTCTTTGGCAGAGGTCGCCCCAGGTGAGAGATTCCAATTCCTGCGTCTGGGCTATTTTGCCGTAGATCCAGATACCACCAAAGATAAGATAGTATTTAACCGCATCAGCGCCCTCAGGGATAGCTGGGCGAAAAAGCAAAAATCATAAAGGAACGGATGCATAGTTCATCCGGAGGAGGAAAAATATGATCTATAAGGTAGTACTTATCAAGATCGATCACCGGGCTTCTGAAGCCTCCAGGGTTCAGAGTATCCTTACTGACTTTGGCTGCAATATCAAAACGCGCCTGGGTCTGCATGAAGTATCCAACGAATTCTGTGCCAATGATGGCCTGATCGTATTGGAAGTGGAAGGCGAGAAAAACATTATCACTCAGATGATTGATAAGCTCAATGCCATTGAGCATGTAACAGCAAAACTGATCGAGATGTAATTCGCATTCTGCTTTAGTCTTGATAGAAGCCGGTGCCCTCTGGGGTGCCGGCTTTTTATATGCCTACAGGGTGAGCTAAATTGACATAACTGCCGGAAATATTGCTTGACAGATACGAGGCAAGTGTTTCTCATTGAATTGTTTAGAATCGAGAAGCCGATGAACTGCATCATCCGTTTAAGATTTCGGCCGCAGTTCATCCCATTGTCCTTGAAAACTGGTTTTTTTAATACTCACTGGAGGAGTTATAAAAAGACGCAACAAGAGTTTACCGGGAGTAATCAAGCTGCTGTATCTCAGCGGCATCATAATGCTCTTTGCCACAGTTTTGAGTGCCCAAGAGATGCCTTTCTGTATTTACGGCCCCGCGGGATACCCGTTTATACCGGATTTTATGATTTCCCAAGAATATGCAACACGTGGGCTGAGATTGAATCCTGAGGGCAAATGCTATTACATTTATAATAGTATCTTTCATGGAGAATTCTTCACAAATTCTTCTTATAGTTTAGGATTGATCGATACCGATGGAACAAACACTCTGAGGTTTATGGGACATTATAGCAGTGGGATTCCCCTATTCGGCACAGGGGTAGCCTGTACAGTAATTGATGACCAGGGTTTCCGCTGGCAATACTTCGATATGCCGGGCTACTCGGGCTATTCTCAGCCCTTCAATCCAAATACTGACATCGAATATTACCATGTACAGACTGACAGGATAGATGATGAGCATGCGGTAGTGTTATTTATCGCCCCGGTACCCTCTTACTGCGGGGCAGTTCCGCAATACCTGTGTAAGCTGGATCGCGCTGCAAATGAGATCTGGGGCTTCCCGATCGATATTTCCCCTGAAATTACCGATGGGCTATGTTTGGCGGTAATAGCCCTGGATGAGGATAGCTACGCATTTGGCTTGCCGAGGCAAACCCATCTTGAACTGCGTGTGATGAGCAGTAGTGGCGAACTTGAGCATCTGGAGATCATTCCCAGCGAAACCTACTATGGCTCTTTCCACAAAACCAAAATTCCCGGAACGATCCTCGTGACTTATCGCGAAGCAGGTGTAAACAAGCTGGGTAAGTTCTCAAATAACGCCTTCTCTTACATCACAGAACTTGGAGCTTACGCAGATAACGCTTACCATTACCAAGTAGATGCGGATGAAAACTACATCTATGTGATGGGAAACAGCGCTTCACCAAACGGTGCAAGATTGAGTAAGCTGGATTGGGAAGGGAATCTGGTCTGGAGCAATTTCTTCCCTGGCTGTAAGAACTGGTCCGTTCAGGACCAACTGGAGATCTCCGATACCGGAAGTGTCTTCATTGCCCTTGCTGAAATTAGCCGTCGAAGTTACCTGATTGCCAAAGTACTGGCAGATGGGAGCCAGAACGTTACATCGATAGACAATCCTTCCGCTCCGGCTTTTACCGGCGAAATGTCTGTTTTCCCCAATCCTTTTAGGGAATCCACCACAATCCGCTTTGAGAAGAAGTCCCATGGATTCCTGCAGATCAATATCTATAACCTGAAAGGCCAGAAACTCCGCACCTTTAGTGGTACAGATCTGCCCAAAAAAGAAAGAGAGATCGTTTGGGACGGCAAAGACAATGGAGGCCAAAACTGCGCTACAGGCTTGTATATGATACAGTTGCAGGATAGTGAGGGAAGCCGGGTCCACAAAGCTTTGAAACTTAAGTAACCGGTGCTTTTAGAGACGCTAAGTAGCACTGGCGCACTGGATTGGATGCGTCTCACGTCCAACAAGGCCGCAGGCCTTGACAAAAGGTTAACGGGCTTTAAAATAAGGGAGCACGTCCCGTGCTCTTGCAGACGAGGACGTCTGCAATCCAGCCAGCGTTACGTAGCTTGTATCCCCATCATCAGGGCAACACTCAAATGGTGATCGCCACCTTCACATAAGCTGTTGCGCTGTTTTTAGTGAAGTCAGCAAAGGGCTTTTGGTCTTCAAATTCAGAATACTTGGTCTGGCGGGTGCTAAATCCCATATACAGGAAGATTTCCGGATGGAATTCGTAAATAAGATAATCTTCATCCTGCCAGATCCAGGCTTTGGTAGGCAAGCTTTCCGGCGTGGCATCTTCAGGATCGACCTTCAGCATTTCGCCAAGCATATTTTCGGGTGTGAGAAGTGGTGCAAAAGAAAGCAGCGCCTCAAGTGCAAAAAGGATGCTGTATAATAACAGGGCTGTAAGACAAGCTATTATGGTTTTCATAACCACCTCGGTGGTATCGTGATTTACTAAGGCGCAGTATATTGAACCTCAATGTCCATATCAAGAAATAGTTGTCAGACACTGCCTCTTTCATCCTCCAGCCTTTCCATTCTGCGAGCTGTAGTGGCCTTTCTGTATGGCTTACCGTAGAGATGCCGTGGAGATAAGAGGATGTTTTCCACTGTATCAGGGCAGCATCATTGCTACAATAAATGGGATAGGGGCAATTCTGCCAAAACAAAAAAGCGGGAGCACAAGGCTCCCGCAGTCATTAAGGATTATTTAAGGGGTAGGCAGGTCGCGTTCGGCTTGGATGATGTAGAACTGCCTGGTGGTGAGAGAATCAGGATTGAGATGTATAAAGCCGTATGGCGTTTGGCCGATGTAGGTTCCTGAACTGGGTATGAAATAGGGATCGGTGGAGCCATATATTTTGAAACGGGATACAGAAATAGGATAGCTGGCCCACAAGAGCTCGAAGTTATTATACACTGTACTATGGGTCATCGTCAAATCCGTGATGGGCGGTAGAGCGAGCCAGCTCGTGTTTGGGATGGCAGACCAGAGGTTGTCCGTCTCGTTTGTTTCCACTACGTGCTGTTCGGTGTCCACTCTTATCCAGGATCTCCAGATGCCAGGGATATCGGTACTTATATTGGTGAAGGTTAATACTTTACTCTGGCCTCCATCGAGGTTGGCGATTTCCTGGAAAAAATCGCCCATAGTACCTTCCACAGGTGCAGTGGCACTGTTCTTATAGATGTCCACGCGGAAGGGAGACTCGATGTAGTCTAAACCGAAGTTCTTCACGGTGATCGTGGCGGTTAGGGGCGCGCAGACATAGTTATCCGGACGGCTCCAGCTAACATTGGTGATCTGCAGATTCACGTCCGAGCCCATCCAGAAAACACGATGATTGGGGTCGTTTTCGAAACCAGCCCCGCCGAAGCTGCCTGAGTAGTTTCTGAAATAGACATTTCCTGCATCAACACTCTTCCAGACGTTTTTGGATGAGCCCCCAGCGTTTGTGGGGAAATCTACATTGCTAATGAACTTATCTTCGCTGCTATCCATCCGTAAGAGGACACCGCCGACGACACCATTTCGGAAGATACTGTCGTGGGGACCGGTTGTGCTAGCGCCAGGCTTGATATAGACACCATCAGCACCTGTATATTCGAAGATCGCGAAATTGGCCAAGAGAGAGCCCCCGCTCTGGACGTTGAAATTATAGTATCCATCGCTGACATGGGTGAAGGTAACTCTTGTATCGTTTTGAAGTCCATTGGCTTCTATCCAGCCCCCATTATTGACGTTTATGGTCTTTCCTGCGGCCATTTTGACAGTATTGGTTCGATAGCAATACAACTTTGCAGAATCGTTTACGGTCAGATTACCCAAGCAATTAAGCGTGCGGTTGATCATGTAATAGCTGCCATTGTCGATGATCATTTGCCCTCTGATGGTCTGGGTGTTTGTTGCTTGCGAGACTTGGTTACCCAGGTTGGCTTTGTTGATGGTTAGATTGTACAAACTGCTTCCCACGGCTGTTTGGAAATCCAGCAGGGTATCTGTGTTTCCTCTCATCTCAAAGGTTCCACCCACAGGAATGAAGTCGGTGCGGTTGCAAGAGAGTGTGCCGGCAGTTGAGATTGTTCCTCCGCTGATGTCATAGGTGAGAGCATAAGTGTTGCGGATCTCCAGACCCTGGTTGTGGTAGTGCAATGCTCCCGAGGTGATTTTCACATTCGATGCGGAGGATCCTGCCCAGTTGGCGATACCGCTGCCACCGTAGATGTTCATGGTGCCGCCGGTTACTTGAATGCGTCCATAGAGGTTGATGTTTTGGGCAGCATCCTGGGTGATATTCAAGATACCGGTTTCAGCGCAGTAGAACCCACCATACATGCCGTTGTCAACCAGATCATTGATGTTCATTGTAGCGCGCAGGTTTACATCCAGATCGCCCGAAGTCCAGTCGTACTTGGCGCAGTTCACCACGATGTATTCTCCCGCGGTTCCGCTCTCAATACGCAAGGCATCGCCACCGCCGCCGGCGACAATCTTGGCTACTTCAATGATATTGAAGGTTTCGCTGGTTTTAATTGCCTGGAAACCACCCCCGTTGAAGACTACTCGTCCGAAACCTTCCCAGAAGTTGTCCGGCCCCTGATTATTCCACCAGTTTTCACCGACATACATGGTGTGAAACGTTCCAGTGGAGATATTTTCGACGCTAAAAAGACCCGAATCAATAATGAAGTCTTTCTTAATGGTGATGTCGCTTCCTAGGTAGTAGGATCTAGATGGTGCGGCAATGGTCAAATTCGGGAACCAATTGCCCGCGGCCAGGGATATGCGCTTGACACCGCTATTCGTGGAGCTTAATATTACCTTCCCGCCAGCAGGCTGGAAGCTTCCCAATGCGGTGATACCATCGGATTTGATGGTCCCGCTGGCCAAGCTTACTACAGCGCCAGAAGGAATCAACAATTCATGATTTACCAGATGGAGGGTGCCTGTATCTAGATTGATCACCCCAGTGCTGAAAATCGTAGGCAAGCCGTTCACTGTGACCGTTCCAGAATCTATGATGAGGGTGCCACCCAGATTCATGTCCGAGCTTACACTCATACCTCTTTGATTCAGATCCAGCGTGTTTTCGGCTCTTATAACCAGAGATCCCGTCACCATGAGGTCAGCAGAGCTGGAGGCAGCGACGGAATACACTCCACCGGCATAGTTGTTCCCTGAGCTATCCAGGCCGATTCTCAAATAGCCAATGCCCTGGTTGGCTTTTAGGATCGTGATAGTCTTTGTTCCGGTGCCTTTGAAATAGACTTTAACCGTGTTGTTAAGCTGTACATTGGCAGTACTCCCTATATACCAGTTGCTGCCACATTCGATGATGCTGTTATCAGCTACAGCCGCCAAGCAGCCATTGTTCCATTTAATTTCGCCTAAGCAGTCCAGCTTGTTGTTCATGGCCAGCGTACCAGTGATATAGGCGTTTGCACAGGTGACAACATGATTATTGGCCTGCAGAGTCCCGGAGCTGATGGTCAGATTGCCTCCCAGCGATAAAGGGATGGTGGCATCGAGTACCACCGAGGCCGCTGTCTTGTTTATCTTGAGATGGTGAAAGCCGCCCAGCATCCCGCCCAGTATAGCATTCACGTTGCCATAAAACTCAAAAGTTCCACCTGTGGTGGCAAAAAGGTCCCAGGTGTTTTCGATACTTTGTGAGGTTTTGATCGTGCCGCCGCTGATATTAAGGGTCATGTGGGTGGGAGTGGAACTGGCATAGAGATTGTAAACAGAGATTCCTGTATCATGAAAATCCAGAGTCCCACCGCTCATGTTCAGAGTAACATAGTCGTAGGAATTCCAAGTGGAGTTATAAATACCACCGCCGTAAACATTGAATACACCTGATGTTATGTTAAAATTGCCTTTCAGATCCACGTTTTCGTTAGTAAGATTGATCACACCGCCAACATTGGTGAGCCACCAGTTTCCAAAGATTCCAGCTTCGGCTAGATCGTTTGCAGTAAAGGTGGCATTCGTATTCATGTCTATTCCGCCGGAAGTCCAATCGTATTTGGCGCAGGTGACCGTTTTACCGCTGGCGAAGCGCAGAGCATTGCCATTGGCGACCTCCAGAATGTTGAATGTTTCGTTGCTTAAGATGCTTTGGTGATCGGGACTGTTGAAGATCACACGTCCCTCACCTTCGATGAATCCGTTGGGGGCCATTTGGTTGTCCCAGGATCCGGCAATCGTAATCGTGCTATAATTATCAACGGATAAATAGCCGCTTTGGATGGTAAGATTGCCCTTGATAGTCAATGCGAATTCGGAAATGACTCCTGAAGTTGCGCTACAGATAAGATGATTCAGATAGCTGCCCGGCCCCTGCAGGTCAAGATATTGGATGGTGCCGTCCAGTAAGATCGTACCGGCATTCCATTTGATGCCATAATTACCAGTCGTATCGGCTGAGTTCCAGTCATAAATTACTCCCAGTATGGTGACTGTGATATTCTTGCTGCAGAAAAACTTGTTATTGCTGGAATTTTCTAAGTCTTGATTGATCTTGAAAGGTTGAGTGCTGTCTGCGTGAATGTTCACATATTTTGAGGATGCGGATTTCGCAGCTTTAAGATAACCGAATTGGGTGAGGGCGCTGTTGTTGTGTATATTGCTATTCTCGCTTCCCAAACAGGTTAACCGTCCACCATGGTTCATAATGAAACTGGCCCCGTCATAGATATACAGGTCGCGGTAAAGGTTAAATTTCGTGGAGTTGCTGTCTATCAAAGAAGAACCAGAATACCAATAGGCGTCTCTGTAAACTGTCAACGCACCGGTACCCGTCACAGACATTAAGCCGTAACAATTGAGATCCAGAGTGATGTCTACATTACCCGTGCCGCTCATGTTCAAAGTTCCTTTCTGATCCAAAATCGCGGTCACAGTAAGACTGTAGCTGGAATGAACGTAGAGTGTGGCGCCGGGGTTGATAATAAGGCTGTTGCAGATTGCGTCTGCGGTGACGTAGGGCTTGTTTGTGGTGTTAGGAATGGTGACATTGGACCCAGCGGTTGGTATGACTGCCGGACTCCAGTTTCCTGCAACATTCCAGTAAGATCCCAGCGCTCCTGTCCAGGTGATCTGGGCAAAAGCGGCAGTCGCAAAAATGAGCAATAAAAAAATGATGCTAAGGTGTTTCATGGTTTCTCCTTGTTAAATAATTTGGGGTTGCAAAAGAGGAAGGCCGGCCTTGGGATTGAGAAGATTGAAGGCGCAGCAGAAGGCTGAAAAAAAAGGACGGTTTTGGGATGTGGGACTCAAGGTCCTGCATAATCCTGTCTGGCAATACAAAACATGCCATGAACTGTCTCCCTGCTAATCTTAGTTTTGTGACAAAACTTATTCCGGTAGGATTAGATTTTGCCGCCGGAGCTCGGGAACGTAATCGACCTTGTCTCAGTTCTACATGTTCTATACGGACCTGCCTATTGGCTTTGATCTCACATATTCCATGCTGAACCTGGATCATAATACTACAATCAACTAGGATGATAGTAAGGGAATACATTATATTTAGTCAAGAACTATTGTTCCCAAAATCATACTCTTTTGTGGCGACGCGCTCTCTTTGTTTATCCCATGCAAGGCAGGGCTTTAGTTTGCGGGCTGTGGACAGATTTCCACTCAAGATCGGCAGTGGAGAAAAACACTGATTGCTCTGTAGCCAGGACTCATATATTCAGCTTTGCCCTCTCGTGAGGATTATAAAGGCAGATGGCGTAAAGGCATTATAGCTCAGATGATTGATAATCTCAATGCCATTGCGCCTGCATTAGCAAAACTGAGCGGGCTGCAATCCGCCTTTTCCCTAAGTCCCCAAAAAAAGCCGGTGACCTTGAGGTACCGGCTTTTTTGTTTCAAATCTTGTACTGTTACTATAGGATAAGCTTCTTACTCAAAGCTGACTTCAGAGATACAGGTATCTTGCCATTTTGATCCCGGATAGGTGGAAACAATATGAAGCTTCATCCAGCTCACCTTGTCTTTGCCCAAATCCACGCTGTTGTCAATGGAATTTTAAAGTGCACCACTTTTGGAAGTTTAAACTGCACCACTATTTTCAACCTTTAAAGTTCTCTGACGGTGCTTTGGAGCGTAGCGGAAAAGCGCCGTCAGAAAACTTTTCGC
>Ga0265295_1002337_pt1 | contig 30430 bp, 35 predicted proteins | sample Munlansysbiofilm_FD_192503 | JGI IMG/M metagenome (GOLD analysis project Ga0265295, IMG submission 192503) | Leachate microbial communities from a municipal landfill in Southern Ontario, Canada - Methane capture system biofilm | ecosystem: Engineered > Solid waste > Landfill > Unclassified ... | reverse complement strand
GGCTTGATAAAGTGGTTGAGAGGAAAGTGGCAAATATGACTGATGAATTATGGGATATTTTAAATCTAATGGGAAACGAATGCAAAAGATATTATGTTTGAAGGGATACGTGCGGAAAGTGAGATACAAAACACAGATGAGGAGCTCTCACTTGAACTAATCAAAAAGCTGCACATGTTGTGTTTTGAAGGCTCAAAGAAGTTCGCCGGCAACCTGCGGGATGTTGAAGTGGTCATAAGGAATGCCTACGGCGAAGTTGTGCACAGGGGAATTCCAAAAGATGAGATCAGAAATGAACTGGAAGAGCTTGCAAGTTGGTACAAAGAAAATTCAAATGATCTGAAGCCGCTTGTGCTTGCTGCACTGGTACACAATCAGTTCGAGTTCATCCACCCTTTTGAGGACGGCAACGGCAGGGTTGGAAGATTACTATTGAATTATGTCCTGCTAAGACATGGTTACCCGCCAATTAACATATTGTTCGAGGACAGGGGAAGATACTATCGGTGTTTGCAGCAGTATTCAAGTGAAGATAAACTGGAGGATACGCTTGAGTTTTTGGTTGAGCAATATAGGAAGGGGCTGGATTGAATGGGTGACTACATTTTGTGATGGGATTTGTGGTCAGCTGTTAGGATGCGTAGAAACCGGTTCCTTGGTTACCACCATTTAGTACTCTCCCTGCATTTTTGTAATTCATTTTTATCTTTTGGTTTTTTGAATACAAATAAATGCTCATGTGCTATTAAATGAAAATTATTACTCTTTTGATTCCAGAATTTATAGCCACTTGTATTCCATTGATGTTTTATTATATTTTCTTTTAGTATGAAACCACTTTCAAGGAAGCATTGCATTACTCTTGTTGAGAGAGGCACATAATGGCTTTTTCTGCGAGTATCTCCAACTAAAATTGCACATACCTTACCAGGTTTCAACACACGAAAAGATTCTGCTGCAACATTTTGTATTGTTTTTGCAAACTCATCTATATCATGTATTTGTGACATGTCTTTTTCCGTCAAATCCTGAGTATAGACAATGATATCAGCATATGGAGGATGAAGTGTAACTAGATCAACGCTATTAGATTCAATCAAATCCAAATGCATAGCATCTCCAATGTAAGTTTGGATTTGAGGTTCTTGATAATTAACATTAGGATTATATTCAAAATCTAATCGATTTCTTGAAATTATGATAGCATCTGGATTTATATCCACGCCAATAGCATTTCTCTCTAGTAATTTACACTCAACTAAAGTAGTACCACTTCCAACCATTGGATCTAGAACCAAATCACCTTTTTCAGTATATTTTAAGATCAAGCATCTTGGAATATAAGGAGACCAGTTGCCCCTGTAATTTCCCCTGTGCGTTGCCCAAGAACCGCGATCTGGAAAAGACCATATAGTTGTATTCGTTTTAAGATCATTAACTGATGGTTCAAACTCTGATATTTTCCATTTTTTAGGGAGAAATATTGATTTATTTGCTACAACTACTGAATTGCATTTTTTATAGAATTCTTTATAACTCTCATATGTTACGTTTTTCATTGTTTGCATTGAATCTACCTTTTTCTAAAAGTAAAGCAAACCACAATGGTATTAAATTTTACTATTTGATTAATAAATAAAAAAGAAAAAATAATATTTCAGATAGTTGATGTTATATTATAGCTAGTATAAAACGATCATTACAGTGCATAAGGTTAAATAACAACTTCACTCAGAATCTATGTTTACTCTTCAAGATACCACAAATCCTCACGAATTTCACTATATTTGCTATGCTTTTTGTTTTCTTTATGAGTATATTTAGCTGCTGGTGGCTGTCTGTTGCAAATACTCATACACATGTTATCGATTTCCTTGGGACCATCAATAAATTGCCTAACCCATCCTTGATAAAACAGGGTTGGAGGATCATACTTACTCTCTTTATTATAACAATAATCTTGCTCAATTATAAAAAGTTGATGAAGATTAGCAGTCAATTTCAGTGAGTTCAGTGAATGTTCAAACAGCTCATTTTCAATGTGTTTTATTTCTTCATCTGGACAAGAATGATAAAATATATTATCAAAACATATCAGAAGAGTTTCTTTTAAATCTGGTCTTGATCTCGTGCGGAGATACAGATCGATCATTACCCTCAAATGATTTGGCCTAAAAGAACGCTCCTTATTTTGAATCCATATTTGAAAATTTTTGTTTACATCATAATTTTTAAATCGTCTTGACAACTGAGATGGCCTCAGTATAAATAATTCATAGTCCTCACCTTTACAAATGTACTCTTTTGTATCGAAATCCAGTTTTTTGACAACATTAAACATTTCATCATAATGCATTTAGAAGCTCAACCCCGTAGTCACTTATCTTGTAAACCTTTCCAATTTTATCAAGGGGATTCAAGCAAACAATCAATCCTTTTTGATTTAATTCTTTGAGAGTAAATGAAGATTGAGAAAGAGATATTTTCAGTTGGTTTTTAATTTCATTTGCAGTCAACGGACTGTTAGAATTAGATAATAAAATTAGAACGTCCTTTCTTCTTGAACCCCTTTTTAACCAAGCAAATAGCTGCCAATCCATTATATTATTTCAAAGTGAAGATTATATTTAAATAAAGTTAAGAACATGTTAAGAATAAGTAAAATTATATACACATAAAACAAGATGAAAACAAAATGTTATACTACAAAAAAAATGATTTTAAACTCCTTCAAGGAGATTCTCTAAAAATACTACCCAAAATAAAAAAAGAATCGGTTACAACTATATTTGCAGATCCACCATACAATCTGTCCAACGGAGGTATTACTTGTAAAGCAGGAAAAATGGTCAGTGTCAATAAAGGAGAATGGGATATATCAAAAGGTTTTGATGCGGATTTTGAGTTTACATATAACTGGATTAAAGCTTGCAAACGTGTGCTGAAACCCGATGGAACAATATGGATATCAGGAACCATGCACAATATATATCAAGTTGGTTTCGCTTTGCAGTCTTTGGGATTCCATATTTTAAATGAGATTACTTGGTACAAACCCAATGCTCCACCAAATTTAGGCTGTAGATGTTTCACTCATTCACATGAAACTATAATATGGGCTAAAAAATCGAAGAAGGCAAAACACAAATTCAATTATGCACTGATGAAAGAATGGGATGATAAAATAGGACCTTCTGGCAAACAGATGAGAAGTATTTGGAACATACCCCTAACACCACGATCTCAAAAGAAAAATGGAAAGCATCCAACCCAAAAGCCAATTGAACTTTTGGCCAGAATAATTGCAGCTTCATCTGATGAAGGAGATTTGATACTTGACCCATTTAATGGCTCGGGAACTACTGGAATCGTTGCTAAGTCACTTGGAAGAAGATATACTGGAATTGAAATAGATGAAAATTACCTGAATATCACGATAGAGCGATTGAAACAGGTGAATTCAGATCAGAAATAAACTATTCAGAATAATTAGTAATAATCAATTCTTTTATGGATCCTCTTCCACTACCTTTTGCATTGATCATTCTTTTTGCAGGAACTCTTTCAATATTGAATTCTGTATAAATATCCTCAAAGAAATGATCATCTGGATTTTCATTCTTAGGATCGGAATTGCTCAGCATTAATCTTGCACCTTTTAAGTGTAATTTCTTATAAAACCGAGCTAATCTTTTTTGAGATTCATCATCAAATAGATCTTTTGAGTAAGAATTAAAACTAGAGGTCTTGCTAATTGGACGATATGGAGGATCAAAATAGACAAAGGTGCGTTCATCTACAACAGATTCACAGTCTTCAAAATCCCCATGATGTATTTCTACATTTTTCAACACCATAGATGCGTTTTGTAAATTATTTTCATCAACTATCTTTGGATTTTTGTAACGACCTACGGGAACATTAAATTCACCCTTTGAGTTTACACGGAAAAGCCCATTAAAGCAGGTTCTATTCAAAAATATTAGTTCAGAAGCCCTTTCTACCCAATCCAAACCATAAGTATTGAAGTCAATTTCAGATTTGTTTTCATTGAACTTTATCCTAATATCATAAAAAAATTCTTTTCTGCCTTCTTCATCAAGAACTAAATATGATGATTGAAGTAATCTTAGTTTCTCAATTAAAATATCAACATCGTTTTTAACCACAGAGTAAACCAGAATCAATTCTTCGTTTGCATCATATATGTGGCATTCATCAAATTCAAACTCTTGGAGTGCGTGGAATAATACTGCCCCACCTCCGACAAATGGTTCCACATATTTGTTAATTTGACCATTAAAAAGATCATTTGGAAATCTCTTATCAAATTCTCCTAGTAATTGTTTTTTCCCGCCTGCCCATTTCAAAAAAGGTCTGGCTACGTTACTAGCCCCGGAGGTATTCAATTTTGATTTCTTAACAATAGGAACTGTTGATGAGAATGAATCTAAAGTGTGGTTTAAAATTTCGCTTGTAGAACTATCCATTTGTATCCCTGATATATTTGTAAGGAATTAAATAATAGGTTAAAGGATTACCTATTCATTAAATATTTCATCCAAAATTCCTTTCTTTAATAAATAGAGATTTAGCACATAGTCGTTGTTATTAAATGTTTCTTCAAGTGGTCTTTGCGTTGTTAGCCAGCCTTTTCCATCTGTAACCCAAATCATTTCTATACCCTGTGGACTGAGTTCATTTTGTAATGTTTTAAATTCACCACAAACAGACTTTAATTTAGAACCACCACCGTTGTAGAAATTGGTTTCTATCAAAAATAACTTATTTGTTAATTTGTTGAAAACTGCAAAGTCATAGCTTCTTGCAGATTTTTCAACATGTACCAAACAACCCCATTTGGATTTTATTTTGTTAGCAGTGGCTTGGGGCATGAACTCTAAGTTTGTATTTTTGGATACGGAATTGTGAACCAAAACTTCAACAATTTGCTCCATTAATGTACCACCACGGTTTTTCCTACCGTTAGAATCCAAACCAACTTCTACACCAAAAACATAATCAACAAAATTCTTAATCTTCTTATCGTGGAATAGATCTATTAAGCCACTTTTTGAGATGAATGTAAAATATTTCCTAGCCTCAACCTCAGATATTGAATGTTTTGGATTAAAATCAAAAATGAAATAATCAAGGTCTCCTTTATGGTAATCTCTTATAATCTCAAGACTGCTATCCCTGACAGCCAATAAAACAGGGAATGTCTTTATTATTTCAGGATATTTTACTGCAAGACTTACAAAGTCTTCCTCGATATTTGCTGAACCAATAAGGGAATTTAGTATATTCAACTCGATTTTTATTTTATCTATATTCGTGTTTACTTTATCCCAATTTACAAAGTAATCCCACGTTTTTATTGATGATTTTAGGTTTTTAATGAAATTTGAGAAAACATCATGTTCAGAAACACCAATATCATCGTAAAATTTAATATATTTCATTTTGAAACCTCATTATTTTATTTGTGGATATATATAGACTTTACATATATTAATATAATAACCCCAATCCTAATATCGCTTCCAAATAATTTACCTCACAAGGAGAATATCATTAGAAACTCTCACTTGATCTAATAAAAAAGCTGCACATGTTGTGTTTTGAAGGCTCAAAGAAGTTCGCCGGCAACCTGCGGGATGTTGAAGTGGTGATACGAAATGCCTACGGCGAAGTTGTGCACAGGGGAATTCCAAAAGAGGAGATCAGAAATGAACTGGAAGAGCTTGCAAGTTGGTACAAAGAGAATTCCAACGAGCTCAAGCCGCTTGTGCTTGCTGCACTGGTACACAATCAGTTCGAGTTCATCCACCCTTTTGAGGACGGCAACGGCAGGGTTGGAAGATTGCTATTGAATTATGTCCTGCTAAGACATGATTACCCGCCAATTAACATATTGTTCGAGGACAGGGGTAGATACTATCGGTGTTTGCAGCAGTATTCAAGTGAAGATAAACTGGAGGATACCCTGGAGTTTTTGGTTGAGCAATATAGGAAGGGGGTTTAAGATGGGTGACTACATTTTGTGATGGGATTTGTGGTCACCCAACAATAAGTCTCGCAGTTTCCCTTAATAAGTGAGCAGGCATTGGATATTTGAGTTGCCATAAAAAACTAATTGGTTTTTCTCCCTCGTGGCTCACGTAATCTACTGGACCCAAAAAATAGTACGGTTGTGCTAAGGAATTAATACTTTTACTAACCCTTACAAAAAGTAGAATTGTATGACCATTGACTTTGTGATTGATATATCTCTGTCCAGTTTCTGAATCAACCCTCGTGGATGCTTGACTTTGCCAGTGAAACAAAGTTTCGCTTATAGCATAATCTTTATACATCGTGGTTGGAGAATAATCTTTTTCGTTCTTGTTCAATGTTATGAAAAACACATCTGTTTTTTTATCCTTTATGTGTAATACCCCTGATTGAACCGTATGATTTTTTTGCAAATCAAAGTACCCAAGTCCAGAAAGTGCCTCTGCTTGAGTATATCTAGAATATAAGCCCAATGATGAAACATATGGTAGCTCAATATCAGGAGGAATTATTTTGATAATATTTTTTTTGTATTTTAACAGCATGATTATTTCATTAAAAATAGTAGGATTATCTAGCAATTTAGAGAATGCATCTTCCAAACAATCGAACTTTTCCTTATTCCAGATTGTCAACATAAACATTATCAAATAACGCCTTTCTCTTTCTGATAAATCATCTTCATTTATGTTTTTACTATTCAAATGTTTCAAGATACAATCTATATAATTACCATCATCTATATGCTGAATTCTTCTAAGTCCGCTAGTTAATTTCTCTTCATCGGCTTCATTAAAATCAGCTATTAATCCAGCTTCTTCTAATGCTCTAGACCAGCACAACTTCTTATAAATATCATCAAGTTCAAGATCATAATATTCCATGAAATTTTCAAAAGACAAACTCATCCCAGTATCAGCTACAAAACTAGATATTCTGTTCACTATTGTATTTCTTCTCAAATTGAGGACTTGACTTATATTGTCTAATATGTACTCTTTAGATTTTCTCTCTAGTTCAATGCTGCACCCTGCAGGTAAGTGTGGAAATCCTTGCTCGATTTCTGAAGCTATGTTTTGATCTGTATTTTCAATCAATGCCTTGAACTTCAAATCGAATCTATAGTTTTTGTTAGCTTGTCCCACAAAATCCAATACCGTTAAACAATCCTTACCATCACTCAGCCTAAGCCCACGTCCTAATTGTTGCAAAAATACTGTCAAACTTTCCGTAGGACGTAAAAACAATACAGTGTCTATCTCTGGTATGTCCACTCCTTCATTGTACAAATCCACAACAAAGATGAAGTTAATTTCTTTGTTCAACAACTTTCGCTGAATTGAACTCCTTTCATCTTTACTAGAATCTGATGTTAAAAAATTGCTTGGAATGCTGTATTCATTAAATATTCGTGACATATACTCTGCATGTGCCTTTGATACGCAGAAACCTAAGCCTTTTACATTATTAATATCCAAAACCGTTTGTATTGTTTTTTCACAAATCATTTTTGCACGATGATTATCTGCTACATATATGTCACTTAACTCATTTTGAGCATATCCTCCTCTTTGCCATTTCACTCTGGAATAATCTACACTATCTGTAATACCAAAATATTGAAATGGACACAATAGCTTTCTGTCGATTGCATCTGGCAACCTTATTTCCGCGGTTATATGATCATCAAAATATTTCTTAACATTCAAATTATCAGCACGTTCAGGGGTTGCTGTTAACCCCAACAAACATTTAGGTTCAACATGATCTAAAAGAAGTTGATAACTCGGTGCTGCTGCATGGTGAAACTCATCTACGACAATGTAATCGTAATAATTAGTATCTTGTAGATTGTGAAGCTCTTTGGAATTGTAGGTTTGGATCGATACAAATATTTGTTCTGTTTGTTCTGGAACATTTCCACCAACCATCATATCGCCAAAGTTGTGATCACGCAGAACCATTCTAAAAGTGTATAAAGATTGCTTTAATATCTCTTCCCTATGTGCTATAAACATTAGAAGTGGTTCTTTCTTATGCTTTTCAACAAACTGTTGTCTGAAATTTTTAAAATCAAAAGCTGCAATTATGGTTTTGCCCGTACCTGTTGCAGCTACAATTAAATGTTTGTTTCTTTTTTGTAGTTGACGTTCTGCCCATATTGCTTCTAGAATTTCTCTTTGAAATGGATATGGAGATAAATCAAAGTTTGGCATCGCAAATTCATCTGCATTATTGTCGTATTTTTCTGCTTGCAATGCTCTGATTAATCGGGGTTTATCATCTGCATTATATGATTCAAATTCTCTATCATTCCAATAGGTATCAAAAGTTGCCTTTATTTTATCCCATTGAAATGGCTGTTCATATTGACTAATTTTAATATTCCATTCCAATCCATCAGTTAATGCTGCATTGGAGATATTAGAAGAACCTATATATGCAGAAGAAAAGCCAGTTTGTCGCTCAAAGAGATACGCTTTTGCATGTAATCTCGTTCTTCTCGTATCATAACTTACCTTTAGGGTTGTGTTTGGCAAACTTTCTAAAAACTCAATTGCCTTTGCATCTGTCGCACCCATATAACTAGTCGTTATAACTCTTAATATGCATCCTTTCTTTGACGTAAATTCTTTCAGTTCTTCTTGAAGTATTCTAATACCACTCCATTTTATAAATGAACATAGAATATCTACTTCATCGGATGATAAAATCTCTTTTTTAAGTTGTGAAACTAATGATGGATCTTGCCTTGTACCTGTAAGTAATGCACCTATAGCAAGAGGAGTGTCAGGACGTAGTATATCATGATTGACTGCTTCATCCATTACAGCCATGAGTTTTTCTGCATTTCTAGAAACATCTAAACCTTGTGTCTCAATACCATTATTACGTAACGTACCTATAATTTCATTGCAGATCTCTATTTGCTTATCTACCTTCGATTTTCCACTTTTATCGCCTTTTATTTCAGACAAGCCTTGAGAAAGAACTCGATACAAATATTGTGCTAAGTAGTCGTTGCTATCTGCATCATTTAATAGAGATAAATGTTTTCGCTTGTCATCGATATTGAATAAATTATTCGATAGATATCTGTTTACGATGTGTTCATACAACCCTGCTTTCATAGTTTCCCATTCACAATTAATATTTATCAAGAGTATTATTCTAAAGATATATTAAGAAATTGCTTTTTAAAGGTTATATATTATTAATAAACTGATATGGCAATTTTAGAAAATTATCTATGTACATTTAACATAACCCCAATCACTTATGTATATAACCTAAAATAATATAAACCCAGGTGAGATATTCTGAAACGCAAAACACAGACAGAAGCAGTCATAGAAGTAATGTCATCAAATGGAGGGTATGCAACCTTAAATTGGCTTTATGAAAATGCTTTGAAAATTGAGGATGTAGTGTGGAAAACAAAAACTCCTTTTGCTAGTGTCAGAAGAATTGTTCAAAACGAAAAATATTTCTTCAAAATCAAACCTGGTCTTTGGGCTTTGAATGATTTTAAAGATTCACTGCCGGAGAACGTTGCAGCTCTAATTCAAAAAGATGAATCTGAAACAAAAACCGAGAAAGAGCATATATTTTCTCACTATTATTATCAGGGTTTATTGGCAGAAATTGGGAATTTGAAAAAATGCAGCACCTATGTACCTCCCCAAGACAAGAACAAGCCTTACTTAAACAAGAAACTTGGAGAAGTAACTTCAATTGAAAGATTACCACTTTTTGCATATCAAGAGACTATTGATAAGATTAAGTCAATCGATGTTATCTGGTTAAATCAAAGAGGTTATCCTAATTCAGTGTTTGAAGTTGAGCATTCAACTACTTTTAAGAACTCTCTTATCAAGTTCAACGAACTACAGGATTTTAGTACTAAAATGTTTGTTGTTGCACCAAAAGTTAAAGAGAATGAATATAAGAGTGCTATCGATTTCAGTGTTTTTGAAAATATTAAAGGTAGAATCAAGTTTATGGATTATACCATGATAGAAGGATTATATGAACATACTTTAAGGACACGTAAATTTGATTTCTTCAACTAATAACAGTAAAGTAGAACTACTTGATTAAGTTATAATATTACAATAACCCCAATCCTAATATACACTTCCAAACAATTTACCTCACAAGGAGAATATCATCATGAAAGTATCAATTATAGGTTCAGGCTATGTCGGGTCGGTATCTGCAGCCTGTTTTGCAGAAATTGGTCACGAAGTTATCTGTATTGACATTGACGAAAAGAAAGTAGAACAGATCAATGCTGGGGTTGCACCGATCTGGGAAGAGGGACTGGATGAGCTATTGCAAAAGCATACGCAGAAGAATCTCATTGCCACATCGGATTATGATTATGCTGTGCAGAATACCGATGCTTCATTTATCTGCGTGGGGACACCCTCTGAGGAGGATGGGAGCATTGACCTCTCCATTGTGAAGGCTGCAAGTGTGAGCCTTGGAAAGGCGATCGCTAAGAAGGACCACTATCATGTTGTTGTTGTCAAGAGTACCGTGGTGCCTGAGACAACTGAGAAGCTTGTTTTGACCACAGTTGAAGAGTACTCCGGCAAAAAGGCAGGAAAGGATTTTGGGATTGCAATGAACCCGGAGTTTTTAAGAGAAGGCAAGGCTGTCTATGACTTCATGCACCCGGACAAGATCGTGGTGGGTGCCATAGATGAGAGGTCATTCTTTGTAGTGTCTGAGCTCTACCGCGGGCTGGACTGCGAGGTCACGCACACCAATCCCAGAACAGCCGAGATGATCAAATACGTCAACAACTCATTCTTGGCAACCAAGATATCCTTCGCCAATGAGATGGGCAACATCTGCAAGCAGCTTGGCATCGACACCTACGAGGTCATGGATGCAGTTGGAAAAGACTTAAGGATAGAGCGCAAATTCCTCAACTGTGGTGCCGGTTTTGGTGGCTCGTGTTTCCCAAAGGATGTCAGGGCTCTCATAGGCAAGGCAAAGAGCATCGGGTATGAACCACAGATACTGGAATCCGTGATAAGTGTAAATGAGAAGCAGCCCCTGAAGATGGTGGAACTGCTCCAGAAGAAGCTGGAGAATCTCAAGAACAAGAGAATCGCTGTGCTTGGTCTGGCCTTCAAGAATGACACTGATGATATCAGAGAATCCCGCTCCATTCCTGTAATAGCTGAACTGCTGCGACTTGAGGCTGATATTACTGCATACGACCCCATGGCACAGGAAAGCATGAAGAAACTCTTCCCTGAGATCACATATTGCAAGAACTCATCCGAGGCCCTGCAAGAGGCCGATGGATGCCTTATAATGACAGAATGGGACGAGTTCAGAAAACTGGACAAAGAATTCAACGTCATGGCAAACAGGGTAGTCATAGACGGAAGGCATATGATAGATCCAAAAAAAATCAGCACAGATATCGATTACGAAGGAATTTGCTGGTAAGCGAGCCAGTGACACAGAACAGTATTATTATCAGAGGAGGAAGCCATGGCAGAAGCATTTACCATTGCAACCGGGGAAAGGAAGAAGATAAAAAGCAGCCTTTTTTGAAGCTCCTTAGATATAATGTACGGTGGGATGTCCGATGATAATTCATTTTCTATCGGGCTCCTTTTATCAAAAGGTTACCAGGGACATGGGGTGAATCTGTTCTATCCTAAAAATTCCATATATATCAGGCTGGACAAACAAAAATACTATGTCCTTGATGTCAGCCCCGAGAAGATAACACTTCAATTATCTGAGTAAAAATCGAAGGATTTTAATATCTTAAGCAAAAAATGACAGGTCTGCTGTGGCAGTTATCTGCAGACCTTGATTGTTAAGGCCACCACTTGTAGAAGTATCTTCCTGGAAGATCAATGAGACAGTAAAATGTGGATATATACTTCCCTCCCAGAATTTCCGCAGGCTATTAAGATTGTTTGTTGGGATGATGGGCAATACCTGGACGGTTGGAAGGAAGTTTTTTATTATGTCATGTAACATAAAATGAAAAAAAGCACTACACTTGCTTAAAAGGTTTATGGGAAATATAGATTATTTTCTATATATTCCCAATATTAATAAGCACAGAGCAAGCATGATAGAAGTGAAACCGGGTGTCGTTTGCGTGTTTGATTCAGATGTGTTTTCGTTATCAATAATTACAACATTTCCATCTTCGTCTATATATGCTTCATCTGCTGTATAGGTTGTAACGCTCCCATCATCATTTAACATAGAGATATGTTCATTATCTGGTGAGGGAGTATTTTCTAAAAGTTCGTCTGTAACAGCGCGCGGCTCCCAAACAAATACCACTGGCACTTCATTTATGCCAGCTTCCTGTTCAAAGTGTCTGCTTATTGTCTGATATATTTCATCAATTACAGACTCATTTACTTTTTCAGGATTTTCTAAGTCCATACCCACAGATAGATATCCGTTAATACTGACTCCGTAACCTAATACCGGCCCTCCAAACTCAGCAAAAAACGGATCAAGTTCCTTTCCTTTTGAGTGCCCAAGCAGATCCGTCCATTCTCTTTTTTCGCTTTCCTGCTCAATTACAGGCATTGTCCCATAGACAGCTATAACCGATGGGTTACTTTTAGCCTCTTCAAATATCGCCGGACCATAATCAGGAAGAGACATGTCTTCATCATCTTGTGCCCACATAAAGACCACCGGTATACCACTGATCCCTGTTTCCTGTTCGCAGTAATGCTCTATTTTCAGATAGATCTCATCAATTTTTGATTCATTTATTTTCCCGTGATATGCAGAACCCAGATGCACTGTCAGTAATTCACCAGCGCTACCTATGGCATATACAGACGGATCAAATTCGACAACAGATCTTTTAGTTGATATAGATAACCAACATTTAGAAACTAAATTTTCCCATTGCTGATCAATTGTTTTGGGAAAAGTTCCCCTGCTGGCTATGAAAAGAGGATGACCCTTATACTCTTCATTATACTCTTCAAGATAGGAACTGGCATTAATTAAATCAGCTTTCTTATTAGTATCTTCAGATTCATTTAATTCATTATTAGCACCATTTACAGAAAATGCGGATAAAATATAAATAAAGAGCATCAGAATTATAATTTTGTAAATTTTACTATTAGCGCACATCTTCTAATCTCCTGCATAACATTAATTCACACATCTTATTATTTATGACTGACACATGAAATTTTTAAATTCTAAGTAAAGACAAATCTCCAAAAAAAGCCAGATTATCAGATAATAATCTGGCTAAATCACAAGCTTATAGTGTTTTACTTCAAGGGTTCTACATCTAAATCCAGAATAACCCCACTTATCGGTGAGAAAAAGGAACAACTGTCATTGTGTCCCCAGTGCACACCACAAATTATTACCTGATCCCCATATTTCTGAAAGATAGGGGAACCACTATCACCAGCGCCTGCGACATAATCTGCAGCAAATTGCTCATAAAGAGTTCCAAAAGTGGCGCTGTTTTTATTCTTATATTCCTCTTTGACTATGCCAGATCTCAAACCAGTGTTTATTCCTGACTTGTAGACTTTGCTACCTAAGGAAGGATCACTATAAGAACGTACATCTCTAACATCATTCACGTCATTATAATAGATATCATCTTTGACATTGCTCGCTTCCACCCATGCAGCATCAGCAAAGTGTCCTGTTAGATAATCGACTTCACCTACTTTTCTTGCAGTAGTAGGCTGATAAATACTTGCACCAACCCCACCAGCATTAACTGCTGCATGCCCGGACATTACAAATCCTTTTGTGCCGCTACTGTCTTCTGCAGCAAACGATAGTGTTGATCCTATATTACCTGATCTTACTATCCTTATGCCACCAATTAGATCATTCCATATAGAATTACGTGAATCAAGATGCACTTTTTCTTCTTTTCTGAAAACTACCGGAATATTATCTATTTGTGCTTTTTTTGCATTTGCATTTATTATGTTGTAGAACGTATCCAACGTGGATTTGTCAACATCTTTTATTTTTTCATCATATTCTACAAATATATATCCTCCATAGTTAACACCAAATCCTGTCAAAGGGCCTCCATGTTCTTTCATGTAAGGATGAAGTTCACTTTCAGAATAATTGATCCTTTCCCAAATCGTATCCAGCCATTCTATTTTTGCTTTATCCTCTGCTATTTCAGGTACCTTTCCACGAGTTTCTATTACATTTGAGTCCGCTTTTAATGATTCAAATGTATTTGATCCGTAATCGGGGAAATAATATGCATCATCAGGCAATTCATTTTGAGTTGAATCCGTAGATCCAGCTCCTGCAAAACCCACTAGCATGATTGATATGACCATCATACTAAGGACTATTTTTAGTATTTCTTTCATTTAAACCACTCCAGATACTAAAGTTTACTTTACTTTAACATCCATTTATTGGATTAAACTCAAAACTATTTATAACTAATGCACTGTTTTTCATAGTTAATCATATATTTTTATAGTGTATAGGTTTCTATTTGCCATAATAATTTATCAGTAATTATATAATAACTGTTTTCAAATTCATAAATTACTCTATTTCATTATTGGATTTTCATTCGCCTTTCACGCCTTCGTATCTGTAAATTAATGGTAAAACTCATGTCTTCGGACGTTTAGGCTTCTTTAAGCCCAGTATTGCCCTAAATTATCTTTTAGAATTCTCCAAACATCTGAGTGAAAATCGAAGGATTTTAATACCTTAAGCAAAAAATGACAGGTCTGTTGGTGGATATACCTTGAAAAACGATCAGCAGATAAAAGAAGACATCAACGGCAGGTTACACTCTCTTGACCAGACCGTTCGAAGCGTAGAAAAACGATTGCGTGCAGTGGAACGCAGGCTCTCTGTGGACGTAGCCCCGGAAGATGCGATTCCCGAATATGATACAAGCATCATTTTTGAGGAAGCTATCGAAACTACAAAAGAAGAGATAGCCTCCATTCGTTCAGAGATGGATGAACTAAAACATAGCAGTTCCCAAAACCCGGATTATGATACAAAGATACAGGAACTTGGCTTGCAACTTGCCGCCCTTAGTTCACAGATAACAGAGCTTCAGGAAGAGAACATAAGGCTCTCTGAGCAACTTGGGCAAGATAAAAATAAAAATAAAAATACTGAAGCATTCACGCTTGAGATCAAGAACGAGATATCACAGCTCAACATGCGCCTTGAGAAAGCTGAGAATCACAACCGCATCAATATAGGTTCTGTGAAGGTTCCCGTGGAACTCTCAGGTATTGTGGGAGCCGCCATACTGATACTCACCGGAGTACTCATCACAGCGGGACGCTGGGACATCATACGATCCGCATATTTCTCATTCGCGATTGCCTTTGTGTTTGCAATGGCAGTGCTCTTGAAATTCTATATGGTGAACAGCAAGAGCGCATGAAATAAAATAAAAGCGGGTTGACTCTGTAAAAATCCTGTAAATATCATTTTAAAACTCAGTAGTCTTCAATAACTGCATTATTTCAATAGTCTTCATGATAGAAGCAAAGGAACGTGCCGCCTGCGGCGTGTGCTTTCATTGTTCTTTGTTTGTCAATGATCTTGTATAAAGCTTCAGAAACACAAGGTTGCAAGGAATAACAATTTATAACAATTGGAAGTCATGACTAAATAAACAAAACCATCCCGGAGGGTCCGGCAAAGCCGGCACAATCCGAAAAGTTACATAAAATGTAACTATTCAGCCCAGCACAATCTGCCTATTGGCACTGATTTCTTCAAAATGGAGATATCTGCCCACTAATAATCTAAGAATCAAAAAAGCAATCAATAGTAACAATCAAAATAAATGTTCCTAATGAAATTTTCATTTCAACTTTTTGTCAAGATTGACATTGATAGCGTTTTTATCAGGCTGAATAGTTACTTAATATCTAACAAAAGTAAAAGAATCTAACAAAAAACATATATATCCATTCAGGTGAGTTCCTGAATGGATGCTTTTACAGAATGATATTTAAAGAGTAATGGAACTTCAGGAATCATCCTGTTTTTTCAGATCAATTGTTAACAGTTTACTGCTGTCAATCCTGCCATCGGCACCAAAGCTGATGGAAAACGCAATTGCAGAGGAATCCTCCGCAATTGGCTGTACATAGAATAAAGTTGTATCTTCCATATTAAATCCTCATTTATTCCAATTTTTATCTTTTAAGCTTGCTACCATGAAATATCAGTTAGCTCGGTTATATCCATGTCCGGAATATATCCGATAAAGACGCCTTCGTCTGATAGTTCCATCATCATTCACTATTGATGAAAAAACGACAGCAGGATCCTTTTCTTTCTGTGATTTGAATAAAACCACGTTGCTCAAAAGAGATTTTTGCTTATATGTGTCTGCCATATTTTCAGGTTTATCTGCCATGTTCTTAGTCCCCAATTATTTACACACTATATTCTTTAAGTCAGACCGATGCATGCCAGCAAATGGAAATCTTTAGTTGAGAAACTAACCGGACCCCACCTGCAACTCCCACGCATTGACCTAATACTATGTTGTTGTTTTATGTATATATAATATTCGAATGATTAACACGTATTTATGTTATAGCTAATGTATTATTTGAATATTGAAAACTTCAACTCACAAAGACCAATACAATTGCCAAACTATTATGCAGGCTAATAGTAATATCGTAGAAAAATGGTATGGAATTTGATAAGAAATTATATCATACCAGAAATCTGGTAGAAACGATGTTTTCTGTTCTGAAAAGAAAATACAGTGAAGAGATTTAGGATAAAGTTTATTGGAATCAATTGAAAGAGGTCAAATTCGATTTATTGATACATAACCTTGACAGGTATGTCAAGGTTATTTTAAATATTCAAATGAGGATTTCTACAGAGTCGAAAGAAGTTCTTCTGCTTTGTCATAACATTCATTTGCTTCATCAGATTTACCAAGTTCTTTAAGTGCATATCTTTTTCCTATCAATGAATCAGCATCTTGCTTATTGAGCTCTATTGCTTTATCATAGGCTTCTATCGCTTCATTATATCGGCCAAGTCCAATGAGTGCATATACTTTTTCTCCCCATGCATAGGCGAATTTAGGATTAATCTCTATTACCTTCTCACAGCATTTGAGCGAATCGTTGTGCTTTTCAAGATATGAGTAGGATATTCCTTTGCTATACCATGCCTCAAGGTTCTTTGGGCCGGAACTTATCGTTTTGTAAGAATATTCAATTGCCTTCTCAAAGTACTCTACTGATTCATTATCCTTGTAATTCATATACAGGACTATTCCTTTTTCGGCCCATGTCTCATCAAATTCCAGATCGAACTCTATTGCTTTGTCAAAGCATGCGTCTGCTTCATCATATTCATTAAGTTGGAGAAGAGAATAGCCCTTGTTAATCCATGCCTTACTGTTCCGGGGGTCTATCTCTAGTATTTTATCGTAAGATTCTATTGCTTCATCCATACATGCTTGCTTTGAAAAGTTCACCTGTGTTTGGAGCCTGCGTGTCCCCTTCGATACATCCCGCAGAAAAACCTGCTATTAATAAAACTTATATTCCGCAGATGTCTCGTAAAAATAGATATTTTTCTTTTTCTGGGATATGTGCATACTTATATCATATAACATTCATAAAAAATATTACTTTAATAATGAACCGTAATACTATTAGTTGACAAATAACTTCAATTCAAATAATTAGCAAAATTTCTGGACATCTGCGGAAGGTCGGATAAAATGATTAAAATAAATGTTTTTGATAATTTCATAGTATATCTCCTGATATTTTGTTTTACAAAAATCTCTGTCAAAGCTTAGTTTATTCAATTAATATATTAATATCCGTTATATAACTTGTCAGAATATTCTTATTGTCTAACAGTTAGAGTATTTACGCAAAGCATGCAGGAAGCCCTGACCCTTTAGGGTCTGGGTAGTTCACGAATAATCGAAAAAGAGAATATGTGTCCACATCACCACAAAATCTATAATCTCGGACGTAATGTTACAGGCTATAAATTTTTAATGTGCGACTGTGGTTTAGTGGTATGACCGTGGCTTCCCAAGCCATGAACCCGGGTTCGAATCCCGGCAGTCGCATTTGTTTTAATAAAATAATGTATTCTTTTGTCAAGAACATTAAGATTTCAGTACTATAGCATATTAACCGGTGCCGCAGAATTAGCCCATAATGTCGATTTCTATCAGTTTTAGTTATTTTTGTGCAGATAACTTTAAATACTGACAATCGAATAGTAGTATATAAGTTATTCATTTTAAGGGGGAGAAAATGGCTGATTTGATCGGACTTGCTATAACATTTCTTATATTAGCTCTGATTGCTTTTGTATTGGGTGCAAAAGGAATTGCGGGGCTATCTATGGAAATCGCAAAATGGCTTGTGATACTCTTTATAATACTGGCAATAATATCTTTTATCCTGTGATGGTACTGTATTAATATATACGGGTGTAAAACCTTCTTTTTTAAAGGGTGTAACATGAAAGAAGAACAATTGAAGAAGGTCACTTCGAATGATTTGAAAAAGATCGTTACGGATGACCTTACGAATGTCGGTTCGGAATTTAAGAATGATCTGAGGACTGTCACTTCAAATGATTTAAAGAAGATTACTTCAGACGACCTTAAGAATGTCACTTTGGAATCTAAGAAAAAACAGAAGTGAAGTTCACTTCGAATTGTTATAATTCATATTTTGGTACTTATGGCTGTGGTTCATCTGTCTGCTGCTGATCAGCAGACTCGGTTCGTTTACTGGTCGAATGGCAGCAATAGCCTTTTAATGTCTTGATCAATACCAAAACTCCAAAATTTATCAATATCCATTTCAGTATTTTATTCATTTCTCCCACTCCTTAATATAAGTAGTAATATATCTGTTTTACATTAATGATAAAAGTATCTGAAAAAACGAGATGAATTATATTTTACAAACGCATAAGAGTATAAAAAGTAGAGCTAAAACTCATTCGTTTTTAACAAAACCCATATATACCGAGAATAGAATTGTGTATATTACAGGAGCTTAACCAAAAATGGATATGTTCTTGTTAATAACGCTGGATATAGTAGTGTGGCTTAATTTTAGGCTTTCGCTACTTTCAAATTAGTTGTTTCTAAGATTGCACGCTCCAGTTGTTTTGGTTCATCTGTACCTATCCTGTATATTTTACCGTTTTTTGTCTTTATCTCAACGGCATCAAAACCGGAATCATTGAAGATCCACATCTTAGGCCATAGCCATAATCTTATTCCCCAGCCATAATACCAATGATTCTTTACCGTTTTTGCTGAAATGATTTCATCAAGCGGGAACTTTTTCTAAAATATACCAAAACCAAATTTAATTCCAAGATAGTTTTCGTCAATCGTTACGTTAAGTGTTGTAAAAGAAATTACTATTATCACAACGAGCGCCATAGTGACAAAAGCGATTGGATCAAAACCTGTACTTGATAATATGAATACAAATAATAAAATAAGTGCAAGGGGGATTAATCTCATTAAACGTCCTTTTTGAGTGTGGTTATAGATCATATTATCACGTTAGTCACTCAGGTTAAAGCTTTGCTTCCTACATCTCAGTCTCCCCCTAATATGGGCATTAAGAGTAAATGGCTTAGATTCAGGGGAGACTGAAATACGCAATGATGTTTTTCTATTTTTACATGCACATCAGATGTTTTTTTCAAACATAGTCTTCATTAAATACGTTGTCAGAGCAATGAACAACCCCAGGAAACCTGACATCATAAAAACCGTGTCGAGGCTAAAATTCAACAGGACTATACCAAACACAATGGGTGAAAGACTCTGACCAGTATACTTCATGGTGTTGTGTATGGATAACACCCCGCCTCTTGATTCTGAAGGGGATATCTGAATTATCTGTGCATCAATCGTGGTTTGAGCAAGCCCATAACCAGCTCCGAACAGCAACATTAAAAGAAGAACAATGACAATTGAACTTGCAAATGAAATTGATAATATTGCCAGTCCAACAAGTGCAAAACCAGCGGCAATAACTCTTATCATTGAATGCTTAGTGACCAGGACCTTTACGCGGGATGCCATTAGAATTACAGCTAGTCCCTGGAATGCCAATACAAGTCCTGCTTGCTTTGCAGTATAAGCAAACACAGCCTTAAGCATAAAGGGCACGTAGACGATCACTGAAAATAATAGGAAGAAAATAGCAAAGCTCAGGAATACTGTATATATTATTCGCAAGTCCTTGAGTGCTGGCAGCACATCAAAAATGCCTTTATAGCTGCCATTTTTCTTCTGAACCTTTGTTTCCGGAAGGAACATCATTACAAGAAAAGCAAATGGCAGTGAAAGTGCATAGAAAAGGAACGGATAGTTCCATCCCAGAATTGCCAGTCCTCCACCTATGAGGGGGGCTGATACCGAACCAATGGCAAAAGCTATACTAACCCTGCTCATTGCATGTATACTTTCATGGCCTTTGTACACATCCCCAATGATCATCATAGTCAAAGACAACATTCCTGCTACACCAATACCCTGCATGAATCTCAGGACAAGAAGTGTTTGCAGGTCTGAGCTAAAATAACTTATAAGTCCCATCAGGCCATAGATGACAAGGCATGGAACCAGTATGCTTTTACGGTTCACACGATCAATGAAATGTCCAATAACCAATGTGAAAAGAGCTGTTGAGATAGTATAGACCGACATCAACAATCCGATTTCTTGAGTTGTTGTCTTCAAAGGGTTTACCATATCTGGCAGCACTGGTGCTAAAATAGCACTTCCTGCCATTGCAAAAAAGGCAGTAACACAAAGCATTAGAAGATGAGTATTTTTAAATTGCATGACCTTACCTATTTATCCTGCATTATTTTGGATACGTTCTTAAACATTATTTCAAGTGAGTTCATGATATCTTTTCTTTGACTTCCATCAAAATCGGATAAAAGAATGTCCTCCCACTGTGAAGCTATCTTTTTCATCTCAGGTTCCAGTTTTTTCCCTTTATCACTAAGAAAGATCCTGTATGATCGCCTGTCTTTCTCATCAACCTGTCTGAAAACATAACCCTCATCAACAAGTTTCTTTACAGCTCTTGTAGTGGTGGCCTTATCCATTTTTAAATAACTTGAAAGATTTTCCTGATTGATCCCATCATCCTGATACAATCTCATCAAAAAAGAAAACTGTCCACTTCCAAGACCATATGGCTCCATCTTTTTTTCAATATAGATCTGTCCATACCTGTGGAGATATGAGATAAACTTCCCGATGAATTCATTCTCGCACATCTGCACACCTTTTCTTGCAAACATTGTTCGAGTCCATTTTTATTATCTCACTATATTGTTCACTTATTTAGTTGTAGATGCAACTATCCGGTTTGTAATGCAATCACTGGATATATAGTTGCTGACGCAACTAATCGCTCGCAGAATTTGTTATTTATATAATTTACTTCCAGTTGTTTCCCAAGCCATGAACTCAGGTTCGAATCCTGGCAATCGCATCTGTATTTTGATATGTAGGTATGTGAAAAAATGGACATTCAATAATATTTTGTATTTGCTTTTCAAAAGTCAAAAAACAGAATTTCACTATTTGTTAATTGGCTGTTGTTTTTTAATTTAAGGTTAAAAGTTAGTTTTGTTTAAAGGTAATTTTACTAATAAATCTAGATAACCTCACAGTTTACACAGAAACCTTTATAATCTCACAGAATATACAGTAATCTGTGGTAAAATGGTTAAAAACATAACAGTTGGAATTTCGGATGAACTGTCAAGTAAAATGGATGATTTTAAGGAAGTTAATTGGTCTGCTATCACAAGAATTTGTATTGAAAAATACATTAATCAGAGATTATCAGATCAATTTGAAAAAGCAATAACAGAGATTCAATCCAAGAAGGATATTGAATTTAAGAGAGGCTTTAATTTTCTCCTTGCTAACATTAAAAGAGTCAATTTAGACGACCTTGAATTCGTTGCAAATTTTGAAGTCACCGATCCAGATGACGAAAATAATCTTATCATTCATATAACAAAAATTGCGAATGATGTGAATCCTTCAATAGAGGGGCCAATAAATGCATCATTCCTCTATGGCATGCGTTCTTCAGCAAGAGAAGTTCTCAAAAGGTCTAGATAAATGTGTATCACTGGGTTTGATGTATTATGACTAAGCCGTGGCATAAAAACGAATGGAAAGAAAAGCGAAAGGTAATTTTGAAAGATAGAGATACATGTGAAAAATGTGGCTCACAAAGTAATTTATGTTTACATCATCCAAAAGGGGATTTTCGTTCTCCTGATGAAATAAGAAAAGCAATCAGTAACGAAGTATATCAGGTTTTTAAAAAGGAATATGAAAAAACACAGAAACCAAAAGAAGCTGTTTTTACAGGCAAACATAGGCATAAATCACATGATTATTGGCATGATATTACAACTAAACATAGAACAGAGATTGACGAATCTAACTTGATAGTTGAAAAAAAAATCACTAAACGTACTCAAGAAGAAAAACAAAATTTTACAATTGCTTTTAGAAACTGGAAAGACAAAAGCGGGATTAAAAATCATATTGAAGAGGAAATTGAAAAAGAAACAAAGCGATATGAGTCTCTTGAGGGAATTATGATTTTATGTAAGCGATGTCACAAAATCATACATGAAGGATGGGAAATGTGCCCCATTTGCAAGGATAGTTTCAAGAGATTGAATGAGAGAACTTGTTGGTATTGTCGAGCAGACAAAGAAAAGGAAAGGATACCACTAAGTGATCCTCAAAAAAACTACATATTATCTTTGATGAATGATTACTCTACTACTTTAGGCGATAAAGAATGTGTGAAAAAGTTCCTTACAAAAATTGGGAAAGACAACTTGAATTATTTGTATAAAGAAGAAGCCAGTAACCTAATTAAGGAATTGCGTGAATTGCTTGTTCCTGTTGAGTTGCCTTGTGGAGTTAAATCAGGAGTGGCCAAAGAAGATTTGGGTAGGTATACATATTTTAATGATTCTAAACGTTGCTATCATTATTGCCCAAATGAGATTTACGATTCACAGGATTGTGATAGATTTCCTAAGGAAGAAAAAACATTTGAGATGAGGCTTAGTTTATGATATTAGATGATTGCCCTCGCGACTGTGATTCTTTTAGATCTTTGAAGTTCAAAATTAATAATCGCTTTCCAAATTTAGACGAGAGTAACGAAACAATGATGAAAGCATATAACAAATTCATGTTCTCTGCTGTTGTGTCTTGTGCTCGCTCTAATGCTTACTGCCAGCAACCATCCAAAAAAGAAGAGCGTTTAAGGAAATATCAAGAAGCAGTACCAAATCATGATTTGGGATTGGGTTTCTTTAAAAACTGATATACTTTTTTAGAAATAAAATATTCACATCAGCCCCCTCACTGCCGGAGTATTCAAATTCAAATTTCCTGTTTCCGCCTCATACTTAGATTCATATATTAACAAGTACTCAAACATTCTCCCCAACCCCAACAACCGTATAGTTCTTTTACAAACATAACATTCTTATAAGTAAGAGGAGAATGCCATGGCAAGATATTGTAAGATATGCGGGCAAAAAAGTGGCAGATGCAATCATCTGGTAATTGATTTTGGTGAAAGGGAAGAGAATACAGATGAAAAAAAGGATGATGCTAAAAAATTAGATGAACAAAACTAATTTCATTACAAATACTTCTTTTTCATTTGAACAAAAGTGATACTATGTTAATAAAATTCAAATCCACAACTCCAACAATCTCAGCAACTGCCTTTGTAGCCGACAACGCAACGGTGATCGGCAACGTCAGCATATCAGACGAGTCCAGTGTCTGGTTCAATGCGGTCATTCGTGGTGATTCTGAGATGATACGCATTGGTAAGAGAAGCAGCATACAGGACAACGTTGTAATTCACACGGATGCGCCGCAGAAGGTAGAGATCGGGGACGATGTCACAGTTGGGCATGGGGCTGTGTTGCATGGGTGTAGAATAGGTAATAACGTGCTCATCGGGATGAATGCCACGGTGCTAAATGGCGTTGAGATAGGGGAGAACTGCATCATTGGATCCAGTGCACTGGTGCCTCCGGGAAAGAAGATACCTGCGGGAAGTCTGGTTGTAGGTGTGCCGGGTAAAGTGCTGAGGGAGCTTACAGATGAGGACATCGCTCATATAACTGAGAATGCGGCGGAATATGTGAGGTTGCTCAAAGAATACAAAAAGATGCAGGATGAATGACCCTATCGATAAACACAATTATTATATGTGCGTATGTTCATCTGCCATATACTTTGGCAGATATGTAATTTGAAATACTATTGATGCGTAGTTATACGTGATAATTAACATCCTGCGTCCTCAATCAAGATAAGATGCAGGGACCAGACATTTATAGGCTTATGTTTAAAGGAGTAAAAATATGATAGTTGGGGATATAATGACTGATGATCTGATTTGTGTCAAAAAGAATGATCTTATGACACATGCCAGGCAATTAATACGTGATAATAATTTGCATTCTCTTCCTGTACTTGATGACGACGGCCGTGTTCTAGGGATGCTTAGTGACCAGGACATCCTCAGAATAACGTCAAACAAGTCCGAGGTAACGGTTGGAGGATATGCGCGTGCGTTTCCTTTGATCACTCCTGATATGGAGGTGCAGGACGCTGCAAAATTGCTTGTAGATGCACAACAACACCGGACTGCGGTGCTGAACTCATCAACGGACAAGACCATTGCCGGTATACTGAGCGATACTAATCTGCTAAGAGTTGTCAACCTTATGAAGCTCCCTCCAAAAGCGGTTAGAGAGATAATGAACACAAAAGTAAGGACCGCATATCCTGATGACAATGTCACAAAGATATGGGGCAACATGCTGGAGTGGAATTATACCGGAATACCAGTGATCTCCCGTGAGGATGAGGTAATGGGAATGATAACCAGAAGTGACATTATTAAAGCCGGTTTTGCCAGGACCGCTAACCGCTCAAGTGATACTAACAACAGCGGATCGGGAGATTCCCCTAAAGTTGAGAGGCTCATGTCCACACCGCTTTATTCGATCAGTCAGGACACAACGATATCCAAAGCGATTGAAACCATGATGCAATACGACGTTGGCCGTATATGTGTCACCGATGATAACAGGCTCTTAGGCATTGTTGACAGATTCTCCCTCCTGAAAGAATGTCTTGCAGGCCGGGGTTTTGAATAAGTGTTGACATCAAATTATCAGGAACGCATGCCAATGGTTTATTTGGCAGGCCTTTCCACTTCTTTTTTGAGTATCATTTTTTAAGTGTTGACATTATAAGTCATACAGAGAATTTATAGAATAACGCTTCTGCAAAGTTAAATAATGAGTAACTATTCAGCCTAGCACAATCTGCCGATAGGTACTGATTTCATCGAATAATGATTAATACATATGCGATAATTCCGATCGCAAACAAAGCTGTGAATATCATAATCGTCTTTTTTTTCAGCTCTCTCTCTTTTTGTGTAAGAGGTCTTAGTTCTTGTTCATGTTTCTTTTCCAGTTTCGATCCGATGAAAGTGCCAATGAGCAGAGCAACTATATATCCTGCAAAAATACTCCCAAGTGCAATAGCAATGGGAATTCCTGCCACGATACCGATTGCAAGCCCCTGTCCCATATAATGACCTCTGGGATACTTTCCGGTATTTTTGTACTCTTCTCTTTTAAGTTTGAATGTAAATAATGACATCACAAGTCCTGCACTGAGTAACACAAGCATGATGATTATAATAACATAATATGTCATGCATTTGCTTTTGTTTCCCTTTAGTTAATAGTTTGTGGACGGATATTTTATCCTTGTCTTGTATAACTGGCGGGATTTACACATGTCAGGGGTATGTAATATAAAGTGGAGTGCACAATACCCTATTCTCTTCATTGGCTTGAAGATACAGGAATAAGCCATTTCAGGCTCATCTTAAAAGGAGTTAAACAATGATAGTTGGGAACATAATGACTGCAAATCTGGTATGTATAAAAAAAAATGATCTGATGACACATGCCAGAAAACTATTGCGCGAAAATTTTCTTCATAGTCTTCCTGTGCTGGATGATAAAAGCAGTGTAGTGGGGATGCTGGATGATAAGGATGTCCTTCGGCTGCAATCAAACAGATCTGAAGTAACAGTTGGTGGTTATGCACGTGAATTCCCATTGATACTCCCTGAAATGGAACTACGGGAGGCGGCAAAAGCTCTTCTTGATGCACAGCAACACCGTGCTCCAGTACTAAAATCATCAACTGATAAGACTATTGTAGGCTTAGTGAGTGATACCAACCTCCTGCATTATGTCCATCTTTCAAAGCTTCCTCCAAAACCGGTAGGGGAGATAATGAACAAAAAAGTAAGGACCGCATATCCTGATGATAGTATTTCTAAAGTTTGGGGCAATATGCTGGAATCGGATTATACAGGAATACCTGTGATATCCCACAAGGACGAGGTAATGGGAATGATATCCAGAAGTGATATTATTAAAGCTGGATTTGGCAGGAATTCCAATCGTTCAAACGATTTTCACGACAGTGGAACAGGGCACGCTCCAAAAGTGGAAAAACTGATGTCTACTCCGCTTTATTCGATCAATCAGGACACAACGATATCTGAGGCCATTGAAGCCCTAATTCATCATGATGTTGGCCGTTTATGTGTAACTGAAGGTAAGAAGCTTCTGGGTATTGTGGACAGGTTCACCCTTCTAAAAGAATGCCTTTTAAGTCAGGCTTTTAAATAATCCCTGAATCTTTGCTCGTTTTAATGATTGTGGGAACTGCTGTATTAATGAGAAAAATACCTGCTAAATACTTTTAAGACATGTGTTTTTCCTCATAGCATTTTATATTTGACATAAAAAAGCTTATTTTGGAATATTATTCTATATATCTGTTTTATATCGTAATAAAAAGATTAAAATTTGTTTTTTTATTATCATCAACACCTCTATATATCATTCCTATATGCTTGTATAATCTAATTATTGACATTATTTTGATAAAAGGTTAAAACAGGAGTTGTTGGTTTATGGTACCTACTATGGCAGTAAAGAATGCCATTCATTATCACGTAGTACAGAACATTCTGCAGCATTATAAATGTCCTGATACGTGCAAAGCATATTGTTGTAAGAATGGACGTGTTCACATGCTTGAAGATGAGTTCAAGGTTCTGACAGAAATGGATCCGGAAAAAGCAAAGAATATTATAAATGATGCTCTTGTTCCCCATCTCTATATGATGGGTACACCCTGCTCTTTTTTGAACATAACAAACAGGTGTGATACCTATGAAAAAAGGCCCACAGTCTGTGGCATGTATCCTTTCAAGATTAATGACTCTGGTATATCATCAGGATTACAGCCATGTCCGCTGGGTTTTTTGATTATTAAAGATTTCTCTATATGGATAATGGACACAATATCAAAAACAGACATTCCCCAAGATGAAAAGGCTGCTATACTTTTGCAATGGGAAGCTCTTCTCCAATCCTACTTAGCCGAACTTTCAGAATTTCATATAAAACCGATTCTAAAAGAAATACAGATACCATTCGATGAACTTGATATGCTGTCAATGTTCCTGTTCTCAAAAAACCAGAAAAACATCCCATATCCTCTGAAAATTTAACAGTTAAACACATATAGTCATACATAGAGCTATAATATGAATGAAATTAGGGGAGAGATAAGCTTTTGCAATATTACGTGAACACGCTTTATCCAGGGGATTATTTCAGGGATTGGCTTGTGGGACTTCTTGGTGAAAGGATAGGGAATAAGAATTGTGAGGTCGATGTATTCAAGTATGAACCTTCTTCACATACCGTGTGCAGATATAAGTTCAGAGGGGAAAGGTACAGTGTTGTAGCCAAGTTTTTTGGGGAACCATCTGGGAAGCAGAGAAAATACAATGCTTACGAGGCAATGATAAACGAATACAACAATCTTAAAAGAGTGGAACAATTCATAAACGTTCCAAAGGTTATAGGCATTAAAAGACATTTTAACTGTGTTCTTGTCACTGAGTATATTTCAGGCAAATCTCTTTTCCGCTATATGGAGAATGAAAAGAACCTGTATGATCGTCTGACATCAATTGCACACATGCTTCGACGGTTACATGATTCCACAGAAGGGTACTATGACCGGGAGAGGGAATTTGCGAATTTCCATCACGTTCTGGACCAACTCAAGCTTGATAATTCTACCAGGCAGCTTTTCAATGAACTGCTTGGGAGGTGGTGGCACAGTCCACTCCCGGATCGATATTCCGGCTGCATGGTTCACAGGGATGCAACTCCTTCTAACTACATATTCAGAAAAACGGTTCCATATGCCCTTGATTTTGAAAGTTCGTGGGAGAATGGTAATGCTGTGAGGGATCTGGGTATATTGTGCTCGGAGCTTAAGAATTATTTCGAGCTTAACAAAGGTTCAGGCATAAATGCCGAACCATATATTGGACATTTTCTCTGGCACTACAGCAGGAATGATGATGATTTCCGTTACTTATCGCAGATATTGCCTTTTTTTATGAGTCTTGGTCTTCTGAGGTCTGCAAGATTACACAGGCGATACCCGCATTTTAATTATCTCGTAAAGGAGGCCATTGAATGTCTGAAAGCTATCTGATAAAAGGTTTGATCTTTGATTGTTATGGCACGCTGATTGATATACACACGGATGAAGACAGTTTCTACACGTATGATACTGTGAGCAAGTGGTTGAAGTATCAGGGTGTGAAGATTGATCCGCTTGTATTGAAAGAGGAATATCTTAACAAAGCAAATTATGTAGTTGAAACTTCAGAAGAACCCCATCCTGAAATCAAGATCGAAGAGATCTTTGAGTCGATATGTAATGAGAACTCCATCTGGAATATTGATGCAAAGGAACTGGGGGTTGAAACTTCCCGGATCTTCAGATCTGCGTCTCTGCGCAAGATAGAGGCTTATCCTCAAAGCATTTTGCTCCTTGAAAAGTACAGGAACCTGCCTAAATGCGTAGTATCCAACGGACAACGCGTTTTCTCTGAACCGGAATTGAGATTTCTGGGCCTGCATCAATATTTTGATTTCATAATATTCTCTTCTGATGTGGGGAACAAGAAACCAGATACGGGGATGTTTAAAAAAGCGCTGGAGTTCATGGGCCTTGAGGCACATGAAGTTATGTCCCTCGGTGACACGCCTGAGAATGACATGTTTGCGCCTCAGAAAATCGGAATGCAGGCCATGCATATTCATGATTCCTGGAAAAAAGTTAAAGAAACTGAAAAAATGGATGCTGATTCAGAAAACACAGATGAAGAAGTTTAGTTCTTCTGTTTTCTTTCTTTGTTATCTTTAGTCACTTATTAGTGGTATAGATATTTCAGTATAATCTGTGCCAACTATCTTTACTCCTTCTTTTTCATTAGATCCAACCGCAACCATGATATTGAATGTCTCTGGATCAGGTGTTACTTTTTTATCAGGAAGCAGATCAATCACAACAGTTCCCGAGCCACCTCCTGTTGGCTTATAATTTCTGCCCCTTCCAATTTCTACATATTTATCCCATTCATATTTATCGGAACCAGTGCTCCATTTTGTCACAAAATCAACAAGTATTGACTGTTCTTCATTTTCAGGGTAACTGCTTATAATATTAGAAACAACCCAACTTTTAGGTATGTAAACAGAGACGCCACCCCAATCATCAGGGTCAATTTCAATAGAAGTAACAATTTGCACCTTTTTATTCTCTTGGATAAACACGGTTCCTTTTGCAGATGTGTCAAGCTCAGTGGACTCGGAACTTACATTAAAACTCTTTTGTGCTATTATATTTTTATTAACTTCTATATACTTTTCTTCATTTATACGATTATTTTCATAAAATATTAATGAAAAAATAAATAAAACCAATAACAAAATTAATATGTATCGCTTCATATGCTAAAATCCCCAATCAAATGATTAGATCTATATATTTTTGCTACACACTTTTCTATTGATGTTCAGTAATTCATTATTTTTCGCGAAAATCCTTAGAAATTCTGTTTATAATCTTATAATTGCTCTTATCATAAAGACCATTATTCATAATAATTCTTTTAGTGCTTTAATTTCATAGATTATTTTGTCGGTAGTCCTATATCATTCTGTTGATGTTATATAATATGACTTAGAGATATTTTCATCATGGGAAAACGAGGACCTAAACCAAAATTTACTGATGTTGCTTGTCCTAACGAAAAATGTCAAAATTTCGATCTTGCTG
>Ga0265295_1002336_pt1 | contig 30433 bp, 24 predicted proteins | sample Munlansysbiofilm_FD_192503 | JGI IMG/M metagenome (GOLD analysis project Ga0265295, IMG submission 192503) | Leachate microbial communities from a municipal landfill in Southern Ontario, Canada - Methane capture system biofilm | ecosystem: Engineered > Solid waste > Landfill > Unclassified ... | reverse complement strand
TGAGCGGCGGACACTTCGATAAAGAAGAAGGGGCTGGATTTTTACATCCAGCCCCTTGTTTTTATGGTGGCGCGCCAGGGAGGACTCGAACCCCCGGCCGATTGCTTAGAAGGCAAACCGGGTTATTCACCCCTATGTCCCTGCCATATTCCTGTAAACTAGATAATTCTTATTTTTCGGGAAGATAAGCAGGAAAATTAACCCTTCCTTTTCCTCGCAGATCCCTGTATTTCTTGTTTCGGTGTGTGGAATGGTGTGTGGAGGAGTGTGTGGAGATCGACACCACAAAAATAATATTAACATATGCCCTTTTTTAATGGGGCATGTGGGGCATGTGGGGCAGACGCCCGCTAGCCCACGCTATTCCTCGATTTTGTGTGCCCAACTTTGTGAAATTTCCTGCCCCACTTCATTTTTTAGTGGGGCACCCAGCGGCAAGGCCAGGAGCATGAGCATGGTGGTAATCAGGGAAACTTCAAAAAAATACCCCGGAGTCTATTGGCGGATTGATTCGAAAACTGGCGAACGCTCGTACTATATCCGGTACCGCCTCGGTGGCCGTGAATCAAAGCTGGTTGATGAACCCGTGGGCAAGTCTAGTAAGGCCATGACCGAGGCAAAGGCCGCAAAAGTGCGGGCCTTACGCATGACGGGCAAGGACCAGTCCAACACCGAGCGCAGAGCCCAGGAGCAGGCCGCAAAGGAAGCGGAGGCTGGACGTTGGACTGTGGAACGAATTTGGACTGCGTACCGAGACGCGCACGCTACACAGGCCAGTTTGAAGGCGTGGACCAGTATTTTCAATACACATATCCTTCCGTCTGCAATTTCCGGAAAAACTCCCGGGGAACTTGTGACCCTGGATATTGAGCGCCTACGCCGAGACGTTTCCAAGGCGAAGCACAAGCGGACCGGCAAGCCTCTGAGCGACCAGACCGTCAAGCACGTGCTTTCCCTTCTCAAGCGGATTTTGCGATGGGCTGCAGATGCGGATCATATTCAAAACCCCGTCCACCTCAAATTCAAGATGCCGGCCGTGGATAATGAATCCACAGAAAACATGAATCCCGAACAGGCGAGGGCTTATTTTCAGGCTTTGGACGAAGAACTTGATCAGGACGGCGCCGCCTATTTTCGATTCATGCTCTTGACCGGCATCCGCAAGAGTGCGCTTCTGGCCTTGAGGTGGGAAGACGTGGACCTTGACCGCGCTTTTCTTGTCCTGCGAGGCAAAGCGGCCAAGTCCGGCAAGACGCAATCCATTCCTTTGTCCCCTGGAGCGGTGGAGGTGCTGAAAAGTATTTATCGCACAGATAGCCCTTTCGTGTGGCCGGGGAGGGACGGAGCGCAGAGAGTTGACTTCCAACGCATGGGACGCCGACTCAGGGACAAGGCCGGGTTGCCTAAAAATTTCCGGCCATGTCACGGCCTGAGGCATTGTTTCGCGTCTTGGCTGGCCTCAAGCGGTCAAGTTGACCTATACACCTTGCAGCGCCTTCTCACGCACGGCAGCAGCGCCATGACACAGCGTTACGCACACCTCGCGGACGAATCCTTGAAGCGGGCTGCATCCGTGGCGGATACTATTATGGGTGCTGGTAATGTTAAGAAGTTGAAGGAAGATGGGTGATAAAGAAATAGGAGAAGCATGAAAATGCTATTTTGGTGTCACGACGATGCGAGTTTAATGAATATTGGATACATCGAGAACGAATATATCAATTAGCCCTACTAGTTCAGGTGGCAGTGTAGTTTCGATGCTTTTTTTTAGTTCTGGAGCGTTTTTAATTTCATGTAATTTGCGGCCAGCAACCATTTCATTTTCACCAAACCAGATGGCGAGATAAATTCCCTGTTGTTCAGCGTCTGGATGTATACTGTATCGTTTGTGCAGTTGTTCTGAAGCAGCAGTGTATAGCTCTGTATGCCATTGCCCTTTGACCTCTGTAACAAGCAGTCGTCTTTTTCCGCCTAATAATTTTGTAGCAGTAAAGTCGCTACGCTTGGCATCTTTAAGCTGGTGCTCTGGTGTTACTGTTATTCCTTGTGGCTGAAGTCTCAAATTTAGACGCTCAGCAATAATTTCGGTAGAACGAACTTCGTCTAGTCGTTCACCTTTCGCGTAAAATCTGTCAACAGAATTGAATTCTCCACCATAAATATCTTGTTGAAAGTCTAAAAGTTCTTGAATTAACAGCTGTCGAAGTCCTTCGACAGTAACGACTTCGTCGCAATCAAGTCTTTTTACGATTTCTTGAGGTGATGGAGGTTCGAAATTCATCAGCGCTTTCTTTTTTGCTTGATCGGCGTGTATGCTCTTTAAGATATTGTTCAAGTCGGCGAAACGCGGGTCGTCAATTAGCCGTCTGAGTACTGGAATCGCTTCTTCAGGTTCGTCTGAATTTAGTGACCAAATCACTTCAGTCAAGAAACGGTAAGCCTTTTCTTCTGGGGGGCTACTCGTTCCGTAATTGCTCGGAAGGGGTACTTTAGGCCATTGTTCTATAAATGCGTCCAAAATTTCTTCCACCTTGCATGATTTTAGTCGTGGCCAATATGAATAATCGCTATGTCCTATTTTTCCAGAAAAATTGTTGAGAATAAATATATTGCGCTTATCTGCTTTAATCCAGTCCCAGTATGTTTTAGGTGTATCATCGAGAAAGTACCAGGCGCGTATGAGCCAGAAAATGCGCTTTTGTTCGATGTCTTGATTGTCAGACAGTTTGGGCCAGGCAGTCATGAACTCTGCGCAATGTTCCGCAATGATTTTTTTTAAGTCGTCCCGGTTGCCATATTGAGCAGCAATGTCAAAGAGTGTGTTGAGTGGGTCAAGAGGTAATTCGTGAAAATGATGAAGCCACTCAAGTGATAAATAGGAGCGAATTTGGCTGAATGCTTCGTCATCACGCAGTAACCGAAGCGCAGGATGTTTGCACTCCGAATGTGCCAGTTGAGGTTCGAGGTAGCGCCGCAAAAAATGCTCGGTACTTTCTCGATTAGGAAAGATGAGACGATCTACTTCTAACCTTAGGATATCGCGTTCCTCTGCTGAAACCGCGTTAAAACCAGTATTTAGGTTGGTCCGTAGCGCTTCGAGTAATCGGAGGTCGACTCCTTCTAGGTTTTCACCTGCGCGCATGATCTCCACGCAAGCTGCATAAAGGATGATCTCGGAGTGGGTATTTTTTAAGGAACAATGAAGCTCAGCAAGATTGAGAAGATCAGGGACGTGCGGAGATATATAATCAATGCAATTTCTGAGTGCATTGCGGACTAGCGTTTCATCTCCAAATTCCTGCTCAATTTTTTCCGGAGACATAAGCACAAGATAGGCGAAGCGAATTAGGCAATTAAAATGGCGTCCACTCCCGATTAGTTCACGATTGTCTTGAACGTATCGAATATTTTTTGCATTAATTTCGCTTTGTTTTTTGCTGCGGAGCTTCATGTTTCTGGAGTATCGAAGCAATCGCTGGTCTCTTTTAAGTTGCGTTGCTATGGATTTATTATCATTAGCCCATTCTTTCATTAATTCGGGTTTTCTCAATGCCTGTTCACGCATATGTCGTCGCAAGTCATCCGGGCCGCGCTGATCTTTGTCGCGATAGAACTGATGTCTGGCTATAAAACTCGCCCATAACTTTGGATTATTATTCTCAAAAGCCAAATCTACAATGAATTTGTAATCACTATTTTTAAAATTGAGTCCAGAATGGGCATTATACGCGGAAAATTTATGTATTTTGGTTTGAAAAATTTGATCGCGATCAGTCATTTTTCCAAAAACATGTGCGATGATGTCTTTACGTAGGCAATCATTTTCTTGAAGAATTTGGACAGCCTTGCTTTGGTCCGAGCCTTTGCGCGCATGGAAATTTAGGTTTTCTATCCATCGCCAAACTTGCAGGGGATTAAAAGGAGGTGTTGCCAAAGAAAAGTATTGATCTAATAATAATCCAATAATTTTACTTATACCATTCCTGCAGTAGCATTCATAAATATTTTTTTTGCATATGCAGGTTATGTCATTAGTTAATACATTCAATAGCCACTCGGTAGTATCAATGTCTAGAGTGCTTGTGATTTTCCTTATAAAGTAGTTCCCACCTATTATGTGATCGTGTCTTTTTTGATGATCGGGATAAAGGACTGCGCAGGCCCGAAAGAAATTTGCAAGGTAAGGCCGTGCAAATGAATTCAATCCAAGTGTTTCGAAAGTTTGGGCTACAAGTCTGAGTGAAGTATTGCTGGCTTCAGAGGTCAGCGCGTCTAAGTCAGCGCGATGGTCATAACTATTGATTGCAAGCAAGCAATTACTAGCCAATAATCGAGAATTCGTGCTTTCCTCGCGCGATAAAACAAGTTGGCGTAACTCAAATATCATATGTTCTATAGCCGGTGATTCCACCAATAGTTCAAGAAGCAGGTCACGTAAGTGTCCATTATTTCCATCTATGACTAGCGGCTTGATCTCTTCCAAGATGTCTGGGGTAAAAAAACCAACTACGCTGAAGCGGCGCCAGGAGTCCCCTCTCCTGAAGTAAGGATCGTCGTTCTCAAGATTCTTTAGCCGGTGTATTAATAACCGCTTTGACGAATCTTCAAGCTGAGAAGGATCGCCGTTTGCAAGCACAGCATAAGGATCGAGTCTGATAGCCGATTCTTCAATAGGTTTGTTGCCGAGCGCAGCCATCCATCCAAGTAGTCCGCGAAGTTCATCGCGTACAATGGAGTTTGGTGCGATAATAGGGAGGCACTTTGGTAGTGTCAGAGGGTCTGCGGGGTTAGCTATTCTGTTGATTAGATAGTTTGCTGCGCAGTATTCCGCGACAATTTTATGAACCCATCGATGCTGGTCTGCGCTATCTCCCGGCTTGAATAGTCGAGTTGACAAAATAGCTTCAGCCGCATTGTCTCGGACAAATAATGACGGCAGAAATGGATAGATACGATTTTCTGCAACTTCGCTTAGGCAGACTCCTTCTGCGCCAGACAACAAGAGTTTGGTGAAAACTTCCGACGCTAAACCGATTTTTTGACCGGATGAAAGGGCTTGGCGGCTTCTCGTCGCATAGGGATTTGTTTCCTTCGCTAGACGTTCAACGGCTTGTGCAAAGATTGATCTTTTGTCTGTGAAGCGCCTTCTGCTCTCAATATAGGCGTCAGCAAACAGTTTTAGAAATTGTGGGTTTGGTAGGAGGTTTTTTAGATCAAATCGAGCAACCTCGGCCTGGAATGCTGTAAAGTCCTCGTTTGGTACATGGTGATCAAAAATCGCGCGCTGTTCCGCTTCATTAAAATCGAATAGCCTGACTACCAGGGGTGGTTGCTCGAAAAAGTCATTAAATGCGTATGTTGCAGCGCTATCCCACTCGCTGGATCGACTCGATAAGTAAAAGTGGGTTGGAGTTGTTTTTTTTGCTTGGCTAAGGAGTTGATAGATGCCCTTATTATCCACTTTTGCTAACTCATCGAACGCGTCGATAACCAGTGGGATATTTTTTAGCTCTGCTCCCATGTGTACAAATTTGTTTGCAGTAATGGCAGTTGTCCCAAGCTGTTTGGCGAGACTTACCATTAGTTCAGTTTTGCCGCCGCCAGGCTCGGCCAGAACTACAGCGTAATTTGAAGCGGCGAGTAATTCGGCTTCAGAGTAAATCTTGTCATTACTTGAAATCTTTCGCGGAATGTAAAAATTTAGACTCATACTCGTATAAAATTAATTATAGAAACGGTTAATGTGTGTAATTGATGTTTAGTTCTGTGTTGTTTGTCAATTTCATCCGATTCAAAAGAGGTTTGGTCTAAACGAAATTTAATTTTTCGCCGATGTCTGCACACCTATTTCCTAATTTGTCGCATTATGGTCATCTTGCAAGTATTGATTGTTTCTGCTTAAAGTCTATATATATATTCTTCGGTGATAAAAAAATGTTCTATGAGGTGTTGATCAAATTTAAGTGCCAAATTTCTTAGTTGTGTGTTCATTTCAAACACAATTTTTACATTAAGTGATACTTTATCTCCATGAGCGACTTTGTTTCTAATATCTCTCATTTTGTGAAAATCTGCGATTTCATTATCCGATAATTCAAGACAAAAAATTTCTGTCATTGATTTTGGAATATCAACAGATCTTATATTTCCTATTTTATCTAGTAATGCTTTGACGCCATAATGAGATAACAGGTCAGTTGGAAAAGCAAAATTTTTTTCAACAAGGTTATTTGTCGATTTTCGTTTTCGGTCAACATGCTTTGAGTTTACTTTAGAAAGTATAGTTATATCGTTGGTATATATCCCTTTTTGTTTTTGTATCCTCTTCAATGTTTTTTTCTTTGCATAATTTTTTAGGTTTTCGCTTCCTTTGTGAAATTCTATAAGTTCATTAATCGCTGATATAAAATATGACTCAAAATAACTAAAAGATGACAATAATATGTATTTTGATAGTTCTAGTTTGTAATTTACAATTTGCTTTGAAATCATGTCAACTGGATTAGGATTGTTAAAGTAGTCTGGATTTGGTAATTTTGCTATCTGTCCTTTTTTTACTAATGACATTTGAAGCTTCAGGCACGGGATAGATTGTGAAACAATATAAGCAAAATCACAAGACTCTTGAATTTGAGATCTTAAAATTAAATAAGCTTGAGAATTTCTTGGTATCATGTTGTATCTTATTATTTTATTATAAAATATTTGTGAAATTTGTCATATATTCTGCAAAATGATTTTATTTATCATTATGACGAATAATATAGATTACAGTATTTATTGTGATATAAATTTTTTGTACAAGCTCAATGTTTTGCTCTTAACTTTATTATTATGTGTGTTCGTGCTCATTGCAAGTTGGAGTATATGAGAAGTACTTGCATTTTATTTCGTCCCATCTAGAATACTTGATTGTTCCGGCACCAGCGAGGCAAATTTTATCCATGATTGTCATGATCTCGCGTTTCTTCTTAATTATAGCATGACCTATATTGTGATAGAAGATTGACCAAGCCACGACAGCATCCGCCCAATCAACAGCTTCACTGTCTGTCACAAACAAGTACGCAGGTGGAACAAATGCTTGCTTCGTTGCCAGGTCTGTAAGTTCTTTTGTAATTTGTTGCTGTCCAGCTCCACATGCAGAAATGACGACTAGAATAGGCCCTGGATAGTTGTTCAACTTGAGGAATGAACTGATCTCTTTCGCGAGATATTTCCACGAGGCATCCTCAGCTCCTAGTGATAATCCCTCTTCGTCGCCGTGCGCAGCGATGTGCAAGCATAGGGGCCAATTGCGCTGGCGTTGCGGAATGTGCTTCGGATTAATGCTAGTCAGGTGTTTCAAGGCTGTCTTGAATTCTCCTTTAGATTTTACGATCGTCGCTGCGAACTGGTGTCCCAACAAGTTGCAGAGTGCTCTAAGTGTGGAACTCTCGTTCCGATCCCCGAACACATCCAGCGCGCTTGGACTCTCTATTGTGAACACTCTCAGGTGTGTTCTCATCGTGAGCCTCTCCTTCTTGATTTTCGAAATTTAGACCAACTGTATCTGGCGCGTAGGCGTTGCTTGGCTCGAGCTAAAAATGGGTTCGAGTTTGCAGTATTGTTAGCCTCTGGCTCGCGCTTCTTGAATTTTTTGATCCAGCCATTCGCAAAACTTTTCCACTGCCGTTAGTGCTACCATAAGCTGGTCTGAATTTACCTTCACCATCGGGCTCATTAGCCAACTGAACTCACTTTCTCCAATATCTTCCATGATGTTCTTTCCATATTGATCTGTAAAAAATAGACGCTTCCCTAATTTTTCGTAGTCATGCTGGGAGTGCTGAATACTAACGCTATGAAGGTTTTTTGGATGTTGGACCCGATTTCGAGCCAGCGCAATTTCTTCAAGCAGTCCGAGGCTTGTTGGGCTTTGTTCCCAACTTGCCCCGATAAAGTCTTCAAAGCACGTCCTGAATCCGTTGAACCAGCCATCCGCCTTGAACTGATACTTATGCGTGACACCGCAATTAAGGTGAAGTGTTTCGTTCCAAGTTTGAAAAAAAAGCTGAAGAGAAGCGGATAGCATGGAAATACAGGCATGTCCCAAGGCGTCGCGGCTTTCGTCGGCTTCAATCCATTCATCAAGAAATGGAGGTTCGCCATCTTCCGAATAGGGAGGAATAAATGGTTCTTCGCCCGCCTCGATTTGACGAATTCGCTCTTCAAATGGCGCAGAGGCTCTTTTGTAAAGCTGCCGTATAAATGCAATTCTTTCATTCAAGAAAAAGAGTATGTTCATTTATTGTTCATGACGCAGCTAAAATTTTGTCATTCTTAAGACAAAGTGCTTCGAGCATATTTCGAAAGATGAAAGCAAATCAGATTTACATCTGTATCTAGAATTTGTTGGCGACTATTTTCAATAAACGATGGTAGAGCCTTTGGGTTCAGAACCCACACGTCACTTTTTTTCGCCTCTGCAGTTTGCTCAATAAACCATCCTGGAAATAGAACAACAGGCCGTACTGTGTGCTTGATGCCAGTCGATTCATATATTTTTTCGCGTAACCATTGACTAGCAGCCCGAGCTTGCGAAACTGGATTGCGATCAAAGTGGCGGCCAAAAGCTTTCAATGACTCGCCATCAAAAAGTATGCGAGTTTCTCCCTTGTCCGGTTTTGAAAATGTCTTTGTCTCTATAGCGTAAATGCCACTCTTATGGATCACGACATGGTCGATATTGAATCCTTCTCCTGGAAAGTCGTGCAACACCTTTGCGCCATTTGAGCGCAATCCTTCGAGATACTGTCCTACAGCTTTTTCTCCATCGCGGCCAAGTTTGAGTTGCCGTAAGGTCCGATTTGCGTTTCGCAATTTGAACGCCGCAATGCCGATGGCGATAATTGCGATAACGCTCGTGAGAATGGGACTAGGTGGGCTATTGATATACCAACGCCACCACTCCAATATTGCCAAGAAAGAAAATAATAGAGCGAACAAAAGATACTTAAGAATTTCATCAAGGATGAAGTCCCATATTCTGTCGCTTGTTGACTCGCCTGGATTCCGAAGAGGTTTTGCTTTTAAGGGAGATTTCATTTTTACCCGATATTTGTATATCTATTCCGATTATCCTCAACTTCTTCGTCAGCTCTTCGATCCCGTGTCAGGGGCAACGCCCTGTGCTTGGTTGTGCATAGTCTGTATCCCCGTAGCGCAGAGGAGCATGTTTCGCAATCCGCATGAGCTGTAAGACAGGCAATTTGTCCAGCCGTTACGGGGGTGTAAACCTCCCCAAGTTAGTGCCATCCAAAAGTAGAGACTTTCTTGGGTGAATTTTTCTAGAGCTTTTCCACGGTCCCCACGAGGGGCCTTTTTTTTGTCTTTGAACCCGATCCCCGGGACGTGTCCCGGGGGCGGTCTTGGGGGGAGCCTGCGGAGGGGGGCTTGCCCCCCTTGGCATCTTCATGTTTTTCCACTCGTCTTTCACTCGACCGAAGAAATAAAGCACCGCTCCGCTCAGGGAATATACACACCAACGTCTTTGCCCGGGTCGCTCCCGAACACAAGCTCCGCCTGGTGGAGGTGCTCCAGGCCATGGGTGACGTGGTCGCCATGACCGGCGACGGCGTCAACGACGCTCCGGCCCTGAAACGGGCCGACATCGGCGTGGCCATGGGCATCACCGGCACCTCGGTTTCCAAGGAGGCGGCCAAGGTGGTGCTCATGGACGACAACTTCGCCTCCATCGCCGCAGCCGTGGAGGAGGGGCGCCGAGTCTACGACAACCTGATCAAGTCCCTGGCCTTCATCCTGCCCACCAATTTGGCCCTGGCCGCCATTCTGGGAGTGGCCATGTTCTTTTTTCCCACGGTCACGGTCGACGGCAGAAGCGTCCTGCTCATGGCCATGTCGCCGATCCAGATCCTGTGGATCAACCTGGTGGCCAGCATCACTCTCTCGGTGCCCCTGGCTTTCGAGCCCCTCGAACCGAACGCCATGAAGCGCCAGCCGCGGTCGCCGGACGAGCCGATATTTTCCTGGTTCATCCTCTATCGGCTCGTCATTGTCGCCACGATCATGACCGCCGGCGGCTGCGGTCTGTTTCTCTGGGACTATTTCCGCATGGTCGGGGACCTGCCGGTCACGGCAGCCGTCCACGCGCTCGCCCTGGCCGAGGCGCAGACAACCTGCGTGACCGTGGTCACCTTCTCGCAGATCTTCTACCTGCTCAATTGCCGTTCCCTGCGCGAGTCCATCTTTGCCCAGGGCGTCTTTTCCAATCCGGTGATCTTCATCAGCACCGGCGTGCTGCTGCTTTTTCACCTCTGTTTCATGTACCTGCCGCCCCTGCAGAGCCTGTTCGGCTCCGTGGCCCTGGATGCGCGTTCCTGGCTGGTGGCGATCCTGACGGGATTTAGCGTTCTGCCCATAATTTCTCTTGAGAAATGGTGGCGCAGAAGCGCAGACAGCGGCACTTCCTGAAGCCGTTTGCGTGATGCCGCTGATTCCGGTTGAAACGAAACGGGAATATGAGTTATTTTCCCATAGCCCTGTTTGGTTGAAGAGCCTTTAATGCCGTGACCCAAGCATTCAAGGCAGGCATGGCCCCGCAGGTGGAGGTTAGGATTGGCAGCGTGCCTTGGCCTGTGCCGGTTGGCTCTGCGCGCCGCGTTCGTGCCGGAATTCGTAGCGCACGCCCTTGAGCAGGCAGAGGCACAGCAGGAGCATGATGCCCGAGAAGGGCAAGGCTGCGGCGATGGCCATGCGCTGCAAGCCCTCCAGACCCCCGGAGAAGAGGAGGATGGCGGCCGTGGTGGAGATGGTCAGCCCCCATGTCAGTTTCTTGCTGCCGGGCGGGTTCTCCTGGCCGCCGGAGGTCATCATGCTGAGCACAAAGGTGGCCGAGTCCGCCGAGGTGACGAAGAAGACCACCAGCAAGAGGACGGTCAGGGCCGTCAGCACGCCGCTCAAGGGGTAGTGGGCATAGAGCTTGAACGGGCCCGTGGAAATGTCAGCAGCTACCACCGAGGCGATATCCACCCCCTTTTCCAGTTCCAGATGAAAGGCGGCACCCCCGAAAACGCTGAACCACAGGAAGGTCAGCAGGGCCGGCACGATCAGTGCTCCGGTCACGAATTCCCGGATGGTTCTGCCGCGGGAGATGCTGGCCACGAAGAGACCCACGAACGGGGACCAGGAAATCCACCATGCCCAGTAAAAGAGGGTCCAGTCCTGGGTCCACTCCGCGCCTCGGAAAGGGTTGGTGGACAGGCTCAAGGTGAACAGGTTGGAGGCGTAGTCGGCGAGAGTGCTGATGAAGATGTTGAGCACCTTGTTGGTCGGTCCTGCCAGAAACATGAAGCCGAGAATGGTCAGGGCCAGCATGATGTTGGCCTTGCTCAGCACCTGGATGCCCCGGTCAAGGCCGGTCATGCTGGAAATGATGAACAGGACCGTGACCGTGGCGATGATGACCAGGGTGCTGGTGAAACTGGCCTCGATGGGCAGTATGGATGCCAGTCCGCTGTTGATCTGCATGGCCCCGAGTCCCAGGGAGGTGACGATGCCGAAGACCGTGGCGAAGACGGCCAGGATGTCGATGAAGTACCCGACAGGACCGTGGATGCGCTCCCCGATGAGCGGGTAGAAGCAGCTTGAAATGAGGGGAGGCATGCCGCGCCTGAAGGAGAAGTAGGCGATGGACAGGCTCATGACGATATAGATGGCCCACGGGTGGATGCCCCAGTGAAAGAAGCTGTAGCGCATGGCGAACTTGGCCGCTTCCGGCGAAGCCGCCTGGATGTAGCCTGGAGGGTTGAGATAGTGGCTCATGGGTTCGGCCACGCCCCAGAAGATGAGGCCAATGCCCATGCCGGCCGCAAAGAGCATGCTGAACCAGCCGAAATAGGAGAAGCGGGGCTTTTCATGGTCTCCGCCGAGCTTGATCTCGCCGTAGCGACTGAAGGCCATGTACAGGCTGAAGACAAGGAACAGGAAGCTTGAGAGCAGGTAGGACCAGCCGAAATTGCGGATGATGGCGCTGTGCAGGACACTTGACCACCTGTCCAGGTCTTCCGGGGACACGACGCCCACCAGCGAGACCAGCAGTACGATGAGCAGGGAAACGGCGAAAACGAGGTTGTTCTTCATATTCATGACGGGGAGCATTCCTTGTCTTGTTCGTCCGTGGGGGTGTCCAGGTCGCAGATGCTCGGAATGATGAACACGCTGCACCGGGTCTTGTGGGGGAGGATCTCGGCCGTGGAACCTATGAAGCGGGCCACGGCGTCGGGTTTTTCCGATCTGCCGACCACGAGCAGGTCCGCGTTGACGGCCTTGGCCTGCCGGGTGATTTCCCGTCTGGCCATGCCGATGGACTGGATTATTTCGATCTGTTCGTAGGCGTGGCGGCACTGGTCCGCCAGATGCCGAAGGTTGTCCAGCACGTTCTCTCGCAGCGCCTTGTCCGTGACCGGGTCCGGGGCGCGGTCGCGCACGTTCAGCAGAATGAGGGTCTTGGCCTTGAACCGACTGTCGACGAGATAGGGCATGGCCGCCGCATCGGTGGACGTGAAGTCCGTGGCGTACAGGACCCTGTCAAGCTGGGCCGCAGTCCCGAACAGCCGGGTCTTGTGGATGAATACGGGCAGGCTGCTGATGCGCAGGATGTCCGAGTCGATACTGCCCAGCAGAGCCTGCCGCAGGAGGCCCTTGGGCCGCCAGTGCAGGCACAGGTAGTCCGCCCCGAGATCCAGGGCCGTGTCCACGAACATGGAGGGCGCGTGACCGGTACGGATGTGGAACTCTGCCTCGAAGTCCATGGCGGTTGCCTCTGCGGCAATTTCCCCGAGCATGGCTTCGGCTTTCTCCATGTATATGTATCTGGACTTGGTGCGGATGTGGATGAGATGAATCCGTCTGGTACCGTAGCTTTTCAGGCAGGCGATCGTGTCCAGAATTTTTTTCCTGGGCTCGTCGAGGGTTATCTTGACGGCGGCGGTTTTGAGCAAGGCGGTCTCCGTTGCGAAAAGAAGTGGTACAAAGCTTCCATTGTGGAATGACTGACCCTTCTTGGTCAAGGACCGGCTTTGCGAAGCCTGTTTTGTGGTCGCGTTTCGTACACACCCTTGACGCGCGGTTTTTTCCAATTTGAATCCGGCACCCCTTCGGTAAACTAGTGCGGTAAAAGCCTGGGTGTCGGGGAGGGCGACTTGTCAAGTCTGACGCGATGCCGGCCTGCGTCAGGCAATGTCCTGTCGCACGCGCACTGTCGCCTCAGACGCCGCGCCCTTGACACGAAAGGAATTGATGAGCATTGAGCTGCTGGATTCACGAAATTGTTTTCGTGAATTGCTTTGCGCGCAGGCTTTGTTTCAGGCCACAATCCATTCAATTATTACGAGAGACCGGCAATGACTTCTACTCCTCACGAGTCCATGTGGACTTTTCTGACCAATCACACTCATGTTCTGTTCTGTCTGTCCAGGGATCCAAGCATGCGCATGCGGGATGTCGCGCACGAGGTCGGCATCACGGAACGCGCGGTTCAGCGCATCGTCGCCGAATTGCGCGCCGCCGGCTATCTGGTCGGGGAGCGCGACGGGCGGCGGGTTGAATACACCATTGAACGCGAGAAGCACCTGCGTCATCCTTTGGAGAGCGCGTGCCGGATCGGCGAAGTGCTTGACGTCCTGAAAGGTGTCAGGTTGGGTGCTCGATGAAATGGGCTGTTCTTGGCGCCGGCTGCCTGATGCAGATGATACTCGGAGGAATTTATGCCTAGAGTGAATTCGTTCCGCTTTTGAAATCCGGGTACGGACTGACTACCAGTCAGTGCGGCCTGATTTTCGGAGTCACCATCGCCACTTTTACCTGTGTCATGATTCCCGCCGGCAAGTTCATGCAGCGCCGGGGCGCACGGTTGACGGCAAGCATCGGCGCGTTGCTCTTTGCCGCCGGGTATTTGATGGCTTCCTTTTCTCAGGGAAATTTTCTTTTTCTGTTCATTAGCCTGAGTCTGGTTACAGGCGCGGGCATCGGGTTCGGGTACATCTGTCCGCTGACTGTCGCCATGAAATGGTTTCCGGACAAAAAAGGGCTCGTGACCGGAGTCTCCGTGGCCGGTTTTGGAGCCGGCGCCATACTTTTGAGCGCCGTGGCGGAGTACCTGCTCGTGACCCGCAGCATGGATGTCATGCATGTCTTCAGATTCATCGGGATCGCTTGCGGACTCATTGCCTTCTGCAGCGCGCTGGTTCTGCACGAGCCGCGACGCGGGAAGCACGGAGGAATGTCGCGGTCGGTAGAAAATCAGGCCCGGTTTCCGTTCGACGTGCTGAAGTCTCGCAAATTCCTGCTCATGTGCCTGGGCATGTTTTGCGGGACGTTTGCCGGACTGCTTGTAGTGGGCAACCTCAAGCCGTTGGCCCTTTCCCTGGGGCTTGGAAGTTCGGTTGCCACAGTGGCCATATCCGTCTTTGCCCTTGGAAACGCCATTGGCCGGATTGGCTGGGGACAGGTGCATGACCGGTTCGGTTCCCGACCGACCGTCTTTCTCTCCCAGGTTTTCCTGTGTCTCAGCCTGCTCCTCTTTCTGCTCCCGCCCGCTCCGGCCCTTGTGTTTGCCGCGGTGCTGCTCACGGGCATCGGCTTTGGCGGATGCTTTGTGGTCTATGCGTCTTCGGTGGTGGAGATGTTCGGGATAGGCCTCTTTCCCAGGCTGTATCCCATCTGCTTCCTTTGGTATGGCCTGGCGGCGCTTATTGGCCCTCCGCTGGGCGGCATAATAGCTGATGCTACCGGGTCATACGGGATGTCCATTGTTATGAGCGTGCTGGTAGTCTTTGCCGCTGTGTCTGTAACATGGATTTTGTATCAACGTCATTTGCATGCAAGATTGTAATATATTATGCAGGTTTGTAATTATAACCTATTTTGTTGAAATATTGTGAGATTTTTTTATTGCAATGCAGGTAAGTGATTTGTTTTACTTCTATTATCCTTGAATTCTAACTTCATTTTATAAGGAGTTATGTTATGAGTATCATGAATCTTCTTGATCAGATGCTGAAGTCCGGTTCCGGGGCAATGCAGAACGCTGGAAATCAAGTGAACACTTCAACGCAAGGCAATCCATTGGGTTCATTGCTCACGGGCATGGGAGGCGGTGCGTTGGCTGCGGGCACGATCGGTGTGCTCATGGGAAACAAAAAGGCGCGGAAAATCGGAGGGTCGGCGTTGAAATACGGCGGTCTGGCGGCTCTCGGTGTGGTGGCCTACAAGGCCTTTAACACCTGGCAGCAGAACAATGCCTCCGCAGCTCAATTGCCGCAGCCCCGGACGGTTGACAGGGTTCCCGCCCTTGAAGCCGAATTTCATGGAAAGGCGGTTCTTCGCGCGATCATCGCGGCGGCAAAGGCAGACGGTCATGTTGACGACCGTGAGCGGCAATTGATCGACCAGAGTATCGCGCAGTTGACCGACGACCGGGAACTGCAGTTCTGGGTTGACCAGGAACTGCAGTTCTGGGTTGACCAGGAACTGCGTAAACCCATGGATCCTGCGGAAGTAGCGACATCGGCCACAACGCCGGAGATTGCCGCTGAAATGTATCTGGCCAGCCTGCTGATGGTCGACGAGGAAAATTTCATGGAGCGTGCCTATCTCGACGAACTGGCTCGCCAGATGAAGCTTGATCCGTCTTTCAAAATGGAACTGGAGCGTCAGGCCAGGCAGGCTCAAGCGTGATTTTTGGCCGTGGTAATCGCCGAGCCCATCAAAAAGGCCATTGCGGAAATGCCTGTGCTGCGTGCGTCAGCGAAAATCCCGGCTTTGGGCCTTTGGGCCTGACGAGCGACAGCGGTACGACGCCGTGATGACTTAGCCGGATACTCTTGCCGGATGTGAATCGGGCCTTGCACGCAAGTATGCGGCAGGGCCTTTTTTTAGGTCCATCCGGTTTAAGCGTACTCATTGAAAGTTCACTTTACACCCCCGAACCTTGGGCCAAGAACACCGCCAAGCGTGCCACGTCATCGTCATCGCGAGGCGTCTTCGCCGTGGCGATCCATGCTTTTTGCCCGCCTTTGCCCATTAATGAACTGGATTGCTTGTAAGCGCTCAGACATCCGCATCTTTCACGGGTGTATCTGATATGCGATAGGGACAGGAAGGGGTTCTATTTTTTGCGCGGCTTGGGCTTGGGGAGGCTTGGGAGAAGGGATCTGTCCACGTGCTGCGGCATGAGCGCCTTCATGTCTGCCGTGGACTGCGCTGCGGGAAAGCGTTTGAAGAGGAATTTCAGGTAAGCTTGGGGCTCGATCTCGTTGGCCTTGGCGGTTTCCACCAGGGAAAAGAGCATGGCGCTGGCGTCTGCACCCTTGGGGACGCCGGCAAAGAGCCAGTTCTTCCTGCCCAGGGCCACGGGGCGGATGGCGTTCTCGGCCGCATTGTTGTCGGGCGTGAGCAACCCGCAGTCCACGTAGCGCACGGCCCGGCTCCACTGGTTGCGGGCGTAGGTCATGGCCTGCCCGAGCAGGCTCTTGGGCGGGACGTGGTCGATGCGCTCATCGAGGATGGTCCGTATCGCGTCGAGGATGGGAACGGCCTGCTCCAAACGCATCGGTACCTTTTTATCCGGCTCCAGCTCTTTGATATTGTGCTCGACCTTGTAGAGCAACGCGATGAGGTCCAGGATCTCCTTGGCCGTCCCGTGCATGATCTTCTTCGAGGTCGCTTTCTGGACGTCGACGAACTTACGACGGATGTGGGCCATGCAGCCGACGTGGATGATGTCGTCCGACTCGCCGAGAGCCTGGTATCCGGAGTAGCCGTCGGTCTGGATGTAGCCCTTGTACTTGCCCAGATACTCCTTGGGGACGGAGCCCGACCTGGTCGGGTCGTAGCGATAGACCACGGTCGGCCGTTTGGGGTTTCCGCCTCGGAAGAGCCACAGGTACGATGTGGAGGTATCGGATCGCCCCGGTTCGTTGAGGACTTGCAGAGTGGTTTCGTCCATGTTGATGACCGGCCCGGAGCGGATTTCCGCCTGGAACAGTTCTGAGAACGGCTCCAGCGCCTTGGCCACGGCCATGGCCCACCCGGACATGGAGTGGCGCGGGATGTCCACGCCCAGGCGGGCAAACTGCTTGGTCTGGCGGTAGAACGGCATGGCATCGACGAACTTGGCGGTAATGACCTGCGCCAGGAGGTTCGGCGTAGCGATGCCCTTGGGGATGATCTGCGGCGGCATGGGCGCGATGCGCACCACGGGCATGCCCTCCTCGCCGTCACAGGCCGGGCAGGCATACTTGGGCCGGACATGGCGTTCCACCTGCATGACGGCCGGGACGTAGTCGAGCTTCTCGGATACTTCTTCGCCGATGCGCTTCAGGCAGGCCCCGCAGGCGCAGACTTTCTGGTCCTCGGGCAAATCGTGAGTGATCTCGATGCGCGGGAGATTGTCCGGCAGGGGCTTACGTCCCCGCTTGGCCCTGGTGTGGGCCGGGACTTCGACGACGGGCACTTCCGCGGGCTTGGGCTTCGCCTCGGCGATCCTGGCCAATGGCAGGGGCAGGATGCCCTGGAAGAGGTCCTTGGATTTTTCGGACTTGGGAGCATACAGGGCGGCCTGCAACAGGGCCACGCGGTCCTGAAGATGGCGGTTTTGCTGGTAGTAATCCCAGACCAGATGCTTGAGTTGCCCGACGTCATCGGGAAGATTTTCAATGTCTCCCATGCAAGCGTACTTAGCAATAATACGCTGAAATAGCAAGGATTTTGTTGCTACAGAACCGATTTGTAGTGCAGCCTTTGATGCGCTCCTTGCGGCGTGAGGGTGAGTCCATCAAGGAGCCAGCCGAGCTGTTGCGGGGTGATGTTCATGACCTCGGACACCCGCTCGGGCCAGCAGAATCGATGCTTCTCCAGACGCTTGTGCCAGAGGCAGAAGCCGTTGCGATCCCAGTGCAGCACCTTGATGGCGTCGCGCCTGCGGTTGCAGAAGACGAAGAGGTGCCCAGAGAAAGGGTCCAGATCAAGGATGCCCTGGACAGTCATGCTCAGCCTGTCGATACCGGCCCGCATGTCCGTGGTGCCGGGGGCGAGATAGACCTTGGCCGCAGGCATCCTCAGCATCGGGGTTCCAGGACGGACAGGAGTCTGGTCAGCATAGCTTCGTCGAAGTCGGCAGGAATATCCAGGGCGTAACGGTTGCCGACAAGCAGTCCGATGGACGGAGCCTTCAAGGCCAGGGTGAACGGGAGAGGGACGATTGCGGGCGGCAAGACGGGCACATCCACTGATGCCGAGCGCGATTTGCGCAGCCAGTACCGGAATGAACTGAAATTCAGGCCATGCGCCTTACAATACGCGGCCTTGCTCATGCCGCTGTGCCGCCACTGCTCAACATGAGCGAGCCATCGGGCAGCACGGTTCTGGCGGATGCGAGATTTCATGAGGACCTCCTTGGATTGAAGGTCCTTTATCTCATGGTTTGAAATTATTGGAAGATGGGCTCTATTGAGCGCTTAGTACGCCAGTGAAACTGGCAAGGTGTTGAGAATGAAAGAGTCTTACGATGAAAGAGTAGCAACCTACATCGGCCCCGAGTCATGCGCTGTCGTCCGTAAGGCCGCCGGTGAAGTGTTGACAGGGGTACGCACGGGCCAGCCATTGAGCTGCGAAATAATATGGTCCAGAACGCCGACGCTGTTAAGCGAAGCGGAAGGCAATACCGTGGCTGACGTTATTTGCGAGCCAGTCATGGGTTCTGCGCAGTCGGAGACCCTGAGCACGTGCGGAAACACCATGCCGGGAACTGGGAGATCCCACAGGTTCTCAACTGAAGATGGTAAGTCGGGACGGTCAGGGAAGGCTGGTAGCTATAATCCTGGCGCGGACACCTGTGGGAAGTCGGACAATTGCGTAGTACCGATGAAGCTGTCGAACAAAGATGGGCAAGCCCTTTCTGCGGAGATAGTGGAGGGAAGGCGATTGACCAAGGGGAATCTGATCCAGACGGCCACGCCCCGGACTCAGAGCCGGACAAGCGTGTCGCCCGGGCTGGAAAGGGTGCGAAGAGTGGCTAGAATGGATAAGAATGCGCAGTTCACAGCTCTTCTTCACCACATTGACCTGAATGCTTTGCGGTCTGCATACTTCGAACTGAAACGAGGGGCAGCGCCCGGAGTTGATGCGAACACCTGGGAAGACTATCTGGGAAAACTTGAAGAGAACCTCAAAGACCTGTTTCATCGGATTCACAGTGGAAAATACCGTGCGAAGCCGTCACGGCGGGTCTATATTCCCAAGCCGGACGGGCAGAAACGTCCTCTCGGCATAGCTTCGCTGGAAGACAAAATAGTCCAGCAGGCATTGGGAGGTGTTCTTGGAGCTATCTATGAAGAGGACTTCCTGGGCTTTTCCTATGGATTCAGGCCAGGGCGCAGGCCCCATGACGCGCTGGACGCGTTGGTTGTCGGATTGAAAACAAAGAAAGTGAACTGGGTGCTTGACGCGGACATCAAGGGATTCTTTGATACCATCTCCCACGAGTGGATGATCCGTTTACTTGAGCACCGAATCACTGACCCAAGAGTCCTACGTCTGGTCCGAAAATGGCTCCGGGCTGGGGTATCCGAGGGCGGTGAATGGTCGGAGACGAAAGTAGGGGTGCCACAAGGTGCGGTGATTTCGCCGCTTCTTGCGAATGTCTACCTGCACTACGTTTTGGACCAATGGGCAAATTACTGGCGTGCAAAACACGCCAGTGGGGACGTCATCATTGTGCGTTATGCTGATGACTTTATCCTAGGATTCCAACATCGTCACGACGCTGAGCAATTTCTTTTGAGTCTGAAAAGACGTCTTGAGAAATTTGGTTTATCTCTGCATCCCGACAAGACTCGATTAATTGAGTTTGGTAAATTCGCTGATGAAAATAGGCGTAAGAGGGGTTCTAGAAAGCCAGAAACATTCGATTTCCTTGGATTTACGCATATGTGTGCGAAGACTATGGTAAAGAAATGGTTTCTTGTTTGGCGCAAAACAGTGAAGAAGCGTCTTCGAGCAGCTTTGTCAAAAGTCAAGCTAGCTTTGAAGGTGCGTATGCATGATGAAATAGAAGACGTTGGTCTTTGGCTACGAAACGTTATAACTGGATATTATCAATACTACGCAATCCCTGGTAACTTTGATGCGTTAAAGACGTATCGAAACGAGATTGTCCGGTATTGGTTGCAGGTGCTAAGGCGCCGAGGCCAGAAACGTAGAATGAACTGGAGCCGATTTAAACCCATCGTCGATCGCTGGATTCCGAGCCCAAGAGTATTGCATCCTTATCCGGAAGAGCGGTTCTTCGCCAAATACCCAAGGTAGGAGCCCAGTGCGGTAGTTCCGCACGCTGGGATCTGTGCGGGGGGCCACCTGAAAGGATGGTCCCTACCGCGACCCTTGGTTTGTTAAAATTTTGTCGATAATTTGAAATAGTTGCTCAAGCTGGCTTAGTGTGAGCACTTTTCCCTGCTTGTTGAAATTGCGGCTAACACGCTCAACAAGCAAGGCCCTGGCAAATTCGCAATCCTCGTCCTGAGGTAGTGGTTCTTCGAGTTCATAAGTTGTGCCTGTCTTCGTTTGGACTATTCCGCCTTGAACGAGGTCACCTAATACAACTTGGCTCGTTAATATTGGGCCAGTGGGGATGTAAGGATGACCCTTTACATCCACAGCAGTCAGAAAAGGCTTATCGCTAATGTAAAGAACGCGCCATCTGTTTAATTTAGCCATAAATAATTCCTCCCAACTCCTGCTCTAATTCAAGGTAATAATTTTTTTATGTAAAAACATTCTGACTGAATGTTTTAAATGTTTGACATTCGTCCTTTGGTAAAAAACGAGCGTAGCAATCTCTAGTGACTTTTTCTGAGTCGTGAATAGCTAGCGCTGCATCGGCAAATGACTTTGTTTGTTTTAGAACGTGTGTAGCAATTATGTGTCTTAAATGGTGTGGAGAGTGTGGTTGTAAATTCTCGACCATGTATTGATTTTTAAATTTGTTATAACATATGTATATCTTTGTGAATTCTTTAAAATCATGATGAAAAGTATTCTTTGAGTAAATATTGTTGTCAATAGTGACGATAAAGTTATTATTTGTGTTTTTATAAAATATTTCTTTTTTCAAAGAAAGGTATGCCCTGATGTCGCTGTAAAGATTGTTGCAGTCAATAATTTCTCTTAGAACATGTCTTTTGTTTTTTACTTCGTGCCAGGGTATATCAATATAATACTTGCTGTTAACATAATATAGCTGGCCTTTGTCTTTATCAAGGCCATCTGTAAACTTTAAGAGTCTGATATTTTTAGAGCGTAATCCTGTTTGTAAAATAAACATTGCAGATAGATATGAGCCTAAAAAAGAAAAGTTTAACTTGGGTTGTGTTTTGGACATTGAATAATTTTCTCTGCAAACTTTCAACAATTTGAAATATTCAGTCCACGGCTCGTCATAGTCTAAGATTGCATTTATTGGTTCAAAGCTGTCGCGTGATAAAATTAAATTACCATTGCTATCAACTTGGTTTTTTTGATATGATTTCTTAAGTTCATTTCGAAAGTTAATGCAAAATTTTTTTTGCTTAGTACATAAAGTCGTCCATGTTTCAGGATTGTCCACTTCTAATTCTTCTGAGTTCTTTAGGTTGAGAATGTCAATTAAATTCTTTGATGCAGTGTTGATTAAATTTTGTTGATATAAGAACCCAGTCTCTTCATTACAAAAGGAAATAATTAAGTCTAGTAGATTAAAGTCGCCGAAACTGAACATCTGCCTGCGGTCAATTTGCCATTTTATATAATTGTGAATTAATTTGTCAGATAAGAGCAGAAGTAGTGAGTAGTCTTCGATGGGCAAATCTGACGTTAGAGTGTTAATGTTTCTCAAGTACCCAAGGTAATATAATATGCAGTCGGTGAAAATTTCTGATGTTGCCTCTGCCCATGTGCCATACTTTTTCAAGCAAAAGTCTGGAAATTTAGATTCTTTGTGGCTCACGAGTCTATCGATTTGATTCTTGAGCAAGCATGCTTTGTCTAATTCTATAAATTTATATTTTTGACCAAGATTTTTTCTAAGCCTCTTGCTATACACCGTATTTGAAACGACAATGTTATTGTAAATCCATTCACATATTTCGTACCTTTTTTCGTTCGTAGTCGTGTTAAAATCTACGGTTAAATTTGCCAGTAGTTTAGACCATAAATTCGTTTTTTTTCGAAACTCTTCTGGAATAAGCTTCTTGTCAATTTTGTGCCAATTGTTGTTTATTTTTAATTTAGAAACAAGGCTATATTTAGGGATACAATAGGCCTTTTCTAGTTTAACAATGTTGTCAATTTGTTTATATGAAGGCGTATGTTTTCCTGTTATAATATGTCTAGCGCTATTTCTTTTTAAACCTGCTTTATGTTCCGCTTGAGAAATGGACAATCCACTTTGTTCATGTACTTGCGCAATAGCTTCGGAAAAGTCTTCGGGTAGATTTTTTAGCGAGTATATTGCGCCGTCATAGTACTTTTTTAAGTTTTTCGCGGCAGATATGTATTTATTTTTGGTTGTTTCTGTGTGTGAAGCAAATGCAGTATTTACATTGTAAATATATTCGCACTCATTATTGTAAAATATTAAAGACGCATTACTCGAACTATCAAGTTCATAAGCACGTATTAATTTTTTTAATACTGTTAATATTAGTTTGTCATTTAGCTTTTCTTTTTGAATTACATCTTCACATATATTGTAAAATTGATTAACTGTCAGGGTTTGTATGTTTATGTTTTGAATTGGTTCTATGGGTATTGTTTTCGACGCATTGTCAATCATCGATTTAAACTTCTTTTTTTTGATTACATCCAAGTCTATACCAATTTCCATGGCAATTATTTCGTAGTCAATTAATAGTCGTTTATTTTTTGATTCTGGCAAAAAGCTTGTTTTTGAAAGATATTGTTCTAGTTTATAAATCATCTCTTTTTCATTTTTAATCATTTTATACCCTCTTTTACATGTGATATTGCTTTTTCTGCGGTTTGTATTGGAAACGATATTGTTTTTTTCTTTGTTCTATTTAAAACTACGTAGTTATTGATGTTTTTCAAAAATTAGTTAAATTACCTCCCACATTCCATGCAGATGACTAATTCTTTCTTTTTTCTATTTTTTTGTTGCTATCATTTTCAAATGTCTGGTGAATAGCCCTCTGGCACTGAACCGTGCTTCTTTCGCCGTTTGATATCATTTTTTCGACGTTGCGATCGCAATATTCTTCGATAGCATTATTTATTATGTAGTTGATACTCGTATACTTTTGCTTAGCTAACACCTTTATTTTTGAATAAGTCTCGCTCTTGATTCGGAGTACAAATTTATTTTCGTTCATTTGATTACCTCATATATATCTTAATCGTGGGATTTTATTTTTTTTCAATTTTACTACTATTTATTTTCTTTGTTTTTTTTTCGACCACGAACTGTTTTCTCCTCTTTGTGGCCGATTGTTCCGGGCTGAAGGTCGCCATGATTATATTTTTGGTGACCTATGCGGATAAGCAGCTAGGTAAGAAGAGTGGGCTTCTGGCCGTTCCGGGCCAAAGGTCACCATGATTATTTTATTCAAATGATTGTTTGATTGCTCACTAGGTTGCTCATTTGGCTACTCACTGGGGTGCTCAATTGGCTGACCATTTGGCTGATCACTTGGCTGATCAAAATTCTTTAATTATTCTTTAATAATAGTATGTTGATGATGCTTTATTTGGTGGTTATTTAGAAAAGATATTAGATTTTTCTAAACTTAAAACCTGAGGTATAAGCTAGTTATTTGATCATCATACGGTGACTATTATAAATCAAAAAAAGTTAATTATTTTTATTTAATTTATCCGTAATAAGTTATTTAATAACATTTTAATTATTTATTTTACTAAATGCTTTGACTTTTATGATATATTTGCTACAGTTATGCCTAGTTTTTGTGTGTAATGTTATTTATTTGTATTTTGCTGCTTAAGTGACTATCGTTTAAGACTATCTGGAGAGGAGTTATGCTTAGAAGAGCATGGGTCGACTTTCTAAGAACCAGGTTGTTAAGGCTTTGATATAAACCAGTATAGAACTTGAAGCGGTTGGTTAAAAATTTTGATCTGGGATTGAAGGGCAGTGTTCTATACATCTCCCGTAGGATATTCAATAGTCATACGGTTAGTTAGGGGATAATAGCCTGTATCTTCCAATTTTAGACCTGGAGTAACGAGTATTGAAAGGTCAGAATTCTAGATCGATTTTCAAAATGAGAAAATATATCGATTGGATATGTTTTCAATAAACATTGTAAGGATGATAAATGATTGTCGATATTTATACAGATAGCAAAGCGTATTCATCAGTTTGTTATGATTATTGGAGTATAGACAATTCTAAAAAGTTTATTTTTACTGTATCAGATATATGTAAAGAACACAAAATAGAATACACTGCTCTTTGCAAAATTGTTTCTAAATATAGTGCTGTATTTTTAAAATCAAATCCGTGTCTTATTTGTAATAAAATGTATAAAGTAAAAAAAAGGTCTGAATTTAAGTCTTATAAACCAATGAAAAATTGGATATGTGATGACTGTAAAATAGATTTGGAATTTAATAAAATTGCTAAATTTCGGAATACATTGTTGAATAATTATCACAGTTGCGCGGAAAATAAAGTCAATATTGATGAGTTGGGGTTCCGTGATCTAGTATTTTTATTATCAATGATACGCTGTTTTGCCGCAGAAAATTTTTCATGCATGCATTCATATAATTCTATTCTTTCTTCGCGCTTTTCACCTTGTGCTAAATTTGACATTGAAATTATTACTTACCTTTATAGGGAGAAATTGATTGCGATTAACCCCGCATCAAGTATTTATGCTTTTGATATAAGCGATGATAACAATTATAAGTTTGATATAAAACTCGTTGAATGGGAGTTTGTTTATTTTTATGACATGAGTTCGCCTAGCGAAATTGTTGATTGTATAGAAAGTAAGCTAAGGAATAATGAAATTTGTAAAAAACATCATGATGAAATTTTATCTGTTGTTAAAGAAATTTCGTTGAACGAATGCCTAGGATATTTGGAATATATTTCAAAAAAGCATGATTTGAGCTTTATTCCAGGAAAAAAAACTTTTTTGACATTGAATAGAATACTAGATGATTTGTCTGTAGCGCAAATATATAACATAATTTGGGGGGCAACTAGGGATGCTGCTGCATTTTTTATGCGTGGAGGAGTCAATCGACTGCATGCAGCAAATTCAATTGTTGGGAGAATACAGCGTGTATTTGATAGAGCCCAAGCTAATGATTGGGCCATTAAGCCTTTTCAAAGAAATTATGATTTGCCCCAATCAGTATTAAGCCAAGTCGTATTTAATACGTGCTTGAGGACGGATGATGGTGGTTTTTCGGAGCCCTTCTGGAAATTAATTTAGCATAGGCGTTTTGTGAGAAGCATGAGGGTGTCCGCTCCAATTTCCTTCACTTCTGTGAGAGGTTTATAAAGCTAGAAATCCTTGATTTCTTCCCGGTAGGTCTAGTTGAGCCGCAATGTGCGATTTCTCTGTGGGCTTTCCTGGCCAGATAAGCTCCTATGCCACGTCGTTCTTGTCGGCCCAGTCAGCCAGCGGCACAGAAATTAGCTCTGGCCCGTAGACTATTTTCAACTTGGCAGGCACTCCGCGCCAGGCCACTATCCGATCCAAAACCCGCAGTATCCTTGCCGCTGGCAAGTTCGTATCGACTTCGATCGCCCATCCACACGGCTTGAAATCATCCAGTACTGTACGTTGAAAGTCCTGAGCCGTTGTCCGTTGAAAAGTGCGTCATACATGAATTCACTCACCCCCGAGTGAGTCAATTTTGTCTTACTTTTCTTTGTCTTGACATGAGCTTAAGCTTGATGCTTGGTTCTTTGCATTTATGGAAGGCTCTCTAAATATGCCGAGCCTGTTACGCGCAGTCACGCGTTCACCTTGTTCCGTTTTCATCGAAGGGTCATTTGTTATGCATGGAACGAGATTTTTCATATTTTTTTGATTATGTTGATAGATAATAAAAAACACGGAAAGGTCGGGGATCGGCTCCGCGAAGGTCTTTGTAAAGATGGAGAGTTGGCTGTATCAACCGATTCTTTTTCTTTGTATGCCTTTCAGAGCTTGCGGAAAGAGCTTGAGCAACAATCCGCGATACGGATCATTCTTTCTGATGAGTCCATAAATTCCGAAGGTTGCCTTTCTTCGCTTTCAGGGGTGCCATATGAGACACGCTTGAAAAACCAACTTCTTCAAAAACTGATTGCAGTTCAGTGTGCTGGATGGTTAAAAAATAAAGCACAGGTAAGGGCTGCAAAGAATGCTCGGACCATCAGCCAGAATATGTTTCATGCTAGTGGAGCCGAAAGGGCTATCGCTATTCAGGGAAGCTCTTCTTTTACAAATGAGGGCCTTGGCTATGTGGAGTCTGACAGGCACCACATGAATATGGCTCTTTCTGACAACGAAAGCACAAAGGCTCTTCTCGAATGGTTTGACAGCCTTTGGAAAAATAAGAGTGTGACTTTCGATGCTAAGGAGTTGTTGCTCAAACAGCTTGAAACCCTCTCTCAAGATAACGCTCCAGAATTCATTTATTTCCTCACGTTATTTCACACATTCCAGGACCTTCTTGAAGACATTGACGAAGAGAACATTATCAAGATCAAGACGGGCTTCAAGGATACCGTAGTCTGGAATAAGTTGTATAAATTTCAGCGGGATGGGGCTCTTGGCGCAATTGATAAGCTTGAAAAGTACAACGGCTGCATCATAGCCGACAGTGTGGGACTAGGTAAGACCTTCGAAGCCTTGGCTGTCATCAAATACTATGAGTTGAGAAATGACAGGGTACTCGTCCTCTGCCCGAAAAAGCTCCGTGAGAACTGGTCAATTTACACTGTCAACGACAAGCGGAATCTTCTCGCCAAGGATCGTTTCAACTATGATGTTCTGAACCACACAGACCTTACTCGGCTCACTGGGAAATCCGGTGAGATTAACCTGGAGACGCTGAATTGGGGCAACTATGATCTCGTTGTCATCGATGAATCTCACAATTTCAGAAACGTCACCAAGTCCGACAAGGGACTGACCAGATATTCCCGCCTCATGGATGAGATCATTCGTTCCGGTGTTAAGACGAAAGTACTTATGCTTTCCGCTACTCCGGTGAACAACAGGATGAACGATCTCAAGAATCAGGTGGCGTTCATCACTGAGGGGCTGGACCTTGCTTACAAAGAGTATGGTATAGCAAGCATTGAGGAGACGCTTCGCAAGGCCCAGACGCGGTTCAACCAGTGGCTCAAGCTGGATGAGAAGGGTCGGACCACTGAGGGGCTGCTTGATGCGCTCAACTTCGATTATTTCAAACTACTCGACATGCTGACCATTGCGCGGTCTCGCAAGCACATCCAGAAGTACTACAACGTCGCCGAGGTCGGAGAGTTTCCTGAACGCCTCAAGCCCATGAACATCAAGGAGGATATTGACCTTGATGGAGAATTTCCTCCTCTCAAAGAGATCAATAGGACCATTCGAAAGCTGAACCTCAGCGCGTATTCTCCCCTGAAGTATGTCCGCATGGAGAAGCGCAGTGAATATGACCGCAAGTATGACATTCTCGTTAAAGATGGAAAATCAGTATTCCGTCAGGTGGACCGCGAACAAAGCTTGATCCACCTTATGCGCGTCAACCTCCTCAAGCGGATGGAAAGCTCCATCAATTCATTTGGCATGACATTGGAAAAGCTCTTGAATGAAGTAAAGATGCTTCTCCAGAAGCTTGAAAACCATAATGACGAGGAGATCGAAGAGGTCGGCATTGAAGACATAGAGGTGGACTCCCCAGAGTTCGAAGATTTTCTGATCGGTAGGAAGGTCAAGGTTCTCATCAAGGACATGGATCAGATTCGTTGGAAGCAGGATTTGGAAGAAGACAGGGCGAAGTTGAGCTACCTTCTTGATGAATCCCGCAAAGTCAGTGCTGAGAGAGATGCCAAACTTAAGAACCTCAGGGAGCTTATCAAGTTCAAACAGGATAAGCCGATCAATCCGGGAAACAGGAAGGTCATCATCTTCACCGCGTTTGCTGACACTGCCAATTACCTCTATGAGCACATCGCTCCTTGGGCAGAGAAGCGCTTGAAGCTGAATACCGCCCTCATCACCGGTGGCGGTTCGAACAAGTGCAACCTGAAAACTATGCGGTGCGAATTCGATGCCCTTCTTTCTGCTTTTTCCCCGGTCTCGAAAGAACGCGACAAAATCAATGCCGAAGCTACAGAAGATATCGACCTGCTAATTGCCACCGATTGCATTTCAGAAGGACAAAACCTTCAGGACTGCGATTGGCTGGTGAACTATGACATCCACTGGAACCCGGTGCGAATTGTCCAGCGATTCGGGCGTATTGACCGGCTTGGCTCCAAGAACAAAAAAATTCAGCTCGTCAATTATTGGCCCAACATGGAGCTGGACGAATATATCAATCTGGAAGCGCGGGTCAGTGGACGAATGGTTCTTCTCGACATTTCAGCGACAGGTGAGGAGAACGTCATCGAACAGGACAACGTGACCCGTATGAACGACCTGGAATACCGGCGCAAGCAGCTCCAGCAGCTTCAGGAGACGGTGGTTGACCTGGAGGATATTTCCGGCGGCGTATCCATCACTGACATGACCCTGAATGACTTTAAGATGGATCTCTCTGCGTATATGAAGAGCCACCTGGAATTGTTAGAGAAAGCACCTGCTGGACTGTATGCGGTGACGAGCCTGGATGCTGATCTTCAAAAAGACGGGCTGGAGCCGGGAGTGGTTTTTTGCCTGAAGAATATAGGCAAAAATATGGACGAGAAGGAGTACGCTCTGGCTCCCCATTATCTCGCCTATGTCACTGATAACGGTGAGGTTCGATTCGGGTACACTCAGGCTAAGAAGGTGCTGGATATTCTGAAGAGGCAATCCATGGGGCGCACGGAGCCTGATCAAGACGCCATAGCTCGGATGGACTCCCAGACCAAGGCTGGCAAGGATATGAGCCATTATCGCAACCTTCTTGAACAAGCGGTAAATGGCATAGTCGGCAAGTCCGAGGAGAAAGGGGTCGAAAGCCTATTCTCTCGTGGCGGTACCAATCTCACCAAGGATGCCTTCAAGGGGATGGATGACTTTGAAGTGGTCAGTTACCTGATTGTGGGGGCGTGATGGACTTTCCGGCTACCTTAGAAGACTTCTACAGCAACCTTGCCGTTCCTGACTCCTGCTATCTCGGAAAGAAGCTGTTTAAAAAACACTTCTACGACAACGGACAGCTCAGCGCCACGGACAAGAAAGCGTTCAAGGAAGACATAGAGTCCATCGAATGGAAGTACACCCTAAAGCCTTCCACCATTAATATTCAGAGTTTTGAAGATGATACCCACGAGTACCTGGAAGTCGCTGTGATTCAGGTCATGCTCTCGTCCGACAAACGCCATTCACGAATTGCTGAAGTCATCCAGAAGGCGATCCCTTACCCTGTGCTCATTGTCTTCTCATATGGCTCCAGCATAGCTCTCAATGCTGCTTTGAAACGGATTAATCGCGCTGACAGCAACAAGATGGTGGTTGAATCCTGTCACGAAACGGGATGGTTTTCACTTGAGTCGCCGGAGGAGTGGCAACGCAGCTTCTTAGATGACTTTAAGATCAAGAATCTGTCCTTTCAAAATTTCTTCCTGTTCTGTCAGGATATTGCTGAACGCGTTACTGCCTATAGCTGCGCGATCCATACCGGCGCGTACTCGCTGCCTCCTTCTAAACTTGGTGGAGGCGTGGATCGTAGTGGGGCTCTGAAGGAACTGGAACACTTGGAGCGTGAATTGACGGAGCTTCGGAATAAGCTGAAAAAAGAAAAGAATTTAGGCAATCAAGTGCAGTTTAATACCAAAAGCAAGCTAATCAAGGATCGCATGAACGCGATTAAAGCTGAGATTTAAGGAATATCCCATGGAAAAACTGACTGAGCAGGATGGCATGAGTATGGACGTGGTTGATGAAAATCTGAAAGCCCTGAAGAACATTTTCCCTGAAGCCTTTACTGAAGACCGGATTGACTTTGAAGTGCTGAGGCAACTGCTAGGTGATGAGGTTGCCGAAGGCGAAGAAAAGTATGGGCTTAACTGGTTTGGAAAGAAAAAAGCTCGTCAGATTGCTTTGGCCCCATCGGTAGGTACACTTCGTCCATGCCCTGAGGAAAGTGTTGATTGGGATACGACTCAAAATTTGTTCATTGAGGGAGATAATCTTGAAGTTCTGAAGATTTTGCA
>Ga0265295_1002335_pt1 | contig 30459 bp, 21 predicted proteins | sample Munlansysbiofilm_FD_192503 | JGI IMG/M metagenome (GOLD analysis project Ga0265295, IMG submission 192503) | Leachate microbial communities from a municipal landfill in Southern Ontario, Canada - Methane capture system biofilm | ecosystem: Engineered > Solid waste > Landfill > Unclassified ... | reverse complement strand
TACGGATCGATAATATCTATCCCAACCCTTTCCGCGATAAACTAACCGTAGCCATAGACGCCAAGGCAGGAGAAGTGCTTACGGCAAAAATATATAATGTGAAGGGTCAAAAAGTATTCCAAACCACACTCGAACAGAATAAAAAAGAATTTAATTGGGATGCTAAAGATGTGAATGGCAAAGAGATGCCGGCAGGATTGTATCTGATAAAAGTTAGCTCTGCCAATGCAAGCGCTAGTACAAAAGTACTTTTGGTAAAATAAAACCCAAGCTCCAATTTACACCATACCCGACGATAGTTTTCGTCGGGTTTTTGCGTTTAAGCAAACAATACAATTGACAAAAAACTAATTATTAAAAGAATCGCACTCGAAGTGGGTGATTAGCTCAGTTGGTTAGAGCGCTACGTTGACATCGTAGAGGTCACTGGTTCGAATCCAGTATCTCCCACCACCAATACTTAATGGGTGATTAGCTCAGCTGGTTAGAGCGCTACGTTCACATCGTAGAGGTCACTGGTTCGAATCCAGTATCACCCACCATTCTTTCTGCAAGCAGTGCTAATCTTTCCCCGTCTATTCAAATGTTTTAGATTAATAGAATTTTCCAAACAACATCTATAAAAGACCGCTGAGTAATCGGGGCATGGAGGGTAGCCCTATACTACAACGGTTGTAGGTGCGGGCATAGCTACGACCAGAAAAAGCCCACCTAACCGATATCTGGTGCATAAAATCAGCTATATATGAATGTGAAACGGTATCTATAAGCCTAATTGCTTTAAAAAGTAAAAAAATCCCACGCCGAGAGAGCGTGGGATAGATTGTTAAGTCGCCTTATTGTATTATTTAATTACGATTTCCTGTTTGGGTGTAGGTTCTTTCTTGGGAATTGTAAGCGTTAATACACCATCCTCCATCTTGGCGTTGATGGCAGATATATTGGCGTTTTCGGGCAACATCAGGTTGCGTCTGTAACTGCCGCTATAGCGCTCACAACGATATACGGTGCCTTTCTGTTCTTCTTTATTGTCCTCGCACATGGCTTCAATGAGCAATTGGTTGTCGTGGACTGAAATTTTGACGTTATCTTTCTTGAATCCGGGCAAGTTTGCCTGAATGCTAAATTCTTTATCGTGTTCGGTAATATCCATTGCCATAGCCCGGAAGTTTTCATCGGAACCCTCTTCTTCAAACACGCGGTTGAAGAAATCATCAAAAAGGCTGAGCATATTGCTCATGGGTCTTACTTCATTCATTTTACGATAAGGTACGAGTTTCATGGTAACCTCCATAATTATAATGTTCTACCATAATAATAATCGAGAACAGCAAGGAGGCAAGAAAAAAATTAGCAGTCCCGATTCGAGACTGCTAATTAAGCGAACCCAGTAGCTTATTTGCTGAGCAACATTTTGCGCGTCAATACATTGGAAGAACTTTCAAGTCTATATAGATAAATCCCGCTGCTGAGATCGTTGCCGGCATTATCTTTGCCATCCCAGTATACGCTGAGCTTATTGATGCCCGGAATGCCTTGATATAAATTGCGGACTAACTGTCCCTTGCTATTATAGATTTTCAAGGATGCAAGCTGAGTAGGATTTTCTACGCTAAAACTTATTGTTGTAGTGGGATTGAAAGGGTTGGGAATGTTTTGTTGTAAGGAAGTGATTGGCACTTGGTTAAGCTCATCTTCATCGGCAGACCAATCTCCAGTGGTAAAGCGAAATGAGCTGGAAAAGTTACTGGATGCATAGCTATTTTTGGCAGACACGCGCCAATAGAAGCTTGTATAAGCTGATAGAAGAGGAGTGATTACATTGTTTTGGACGAGATTATCCCTTTCGAATATGATGTTTACAAAGTAGGGATCGGAAGACAACTGGACTCTATATTCTTCCGCCAAATTGCTCGCTTGCCACATCAATTCTGTGTTTCGGGGTTGGTTAGTAGAATAGTTTGGGGGATAGCTTAGTTGAGGAATATGTGGAGTTTCACTAATTGTGCCAGTAGTAAACTGGTAAATTTCAGAAAAAACGCTGCTTCCGATCTCGCTCTGTCCCGACACCCGCCAATAGTAAGTACTTAAAGGAGATAACCCGCTGGCATGATAATGATTATGGGGGTGATTCAGGATATTTATGGTAGTTGCAGAAAATTCCGGGTTGTCACTCAACTGGAAGTTATAACCAGTTGCGCCTGGAACGGTATTCCAACTAAAAGTGGGATTGGTAGGAGTTTCCTGCGCCATATTGGGCGGATCTAGCAAAGTGGGGACAGCTATTCCACTGATGATAGTAAACGGTTTCATGCTCGTATCCCAATTCGAGCTGAAGTTTTGGCTAATCTTGATCAAGCAATTATCAGAATTCAGTACTGGAATGCTTTCCCAAAGATAGGAACCATTATTGGGGGCGCTAGAAGTTATAGTTTGCCAGCTATCACCACCATTGCTGCTAAACTCTATCTTAACAGAGCCGTTTGGATTTCGTGAAACCCAAGTAATTGTTTTTGAAGCGCCCGAGAACCATGTTTCTTCACCTCTGGGGTGGCTAAGATGGATATCAGTAAAGCGAATATCGAACGTGATGGAATTTCCAGCCGCACCAACGTTGTAAATATATAGCCCGCCGGGATTACTATTTGTGCCAAAGCCACTGGGGCTAGTAGATTCATTCATAAATGTCCTTCCGGATTGTTCTGACATCGCAGCTTGAGATAAGTTACCCTGAGTATAATTATCATTTGCTCCAGGTCGATAAATATACAGTTCGTCCGGAGGACCATCGGCATTTCCTTCGTAACTATCGTTAAGTCGGTATACCAGTAGCCCTTCACCGGGAAGAGTATTATCGTAAATTCCATGAGGTTTTCGATACTCCAAAACGTATTGTTCATTGTCTAGCCATGAATTTACTAAGTATATATTATTGGTCGATGAACCTGCTACGGGGTATAAGGTATAATTACCAGATTGTGAAATTACGGATGGTTCAGGAAGCCATTGCCCATAGCGATGTTTCATCCATGCGCTCATGTGCTGAGGAGGATTGGTGTTTGAAGCCATAAGGTCCCAGCTACCAATGGGTGCGATGGTGTTATCCACATATCGGTATAAATCTGGAGCTCCCAGAGAATGGAACATTTCATGAGATAAAACACTTGCGCCGCTGCTTCCAAGTGATGTTTCTAGTTGAAAATTAAAATCCCATACTCGAGCGTTTTGAATAATTGCTACTTCATTATATAGAACCCAACGATGAGGCCAAAGCAATTCTGCCCATCCATCTGGAGAGCCCTGAATAATGAAGCAGACGTTATCCACATAGCCATCGTCATCCCCATCAACATTAATATCGCTGGGGATTAGATCTGCCACATACCAGGATGCATTAGCCAAAAGAGCGTGTTCGCGCTCAGTTCGCGCCCAATCGTCGTTTGCATTGTAGCCAATTGGGTTGCTAATACTTTGGGGACTGTAATAGCCACGGGGATTACTATCCACATAGCTAACAATGACTTGCCCATTCGGTTGGGGGAAGAAAAAAGAATCCACTTCCAGCATATCATAAGAAGCTGCCAAAAAATAGTTTTTCATAGAGTTGGCATCAGGGGCATCATCATTAAAGATAGAGTCGTAATAGGATATGGGATAGGAAAATTCGGGACTGTCGCTAAATCTGATGAACACAACCAGATTGTTGAAGTTTCCTTCATGGGGGGATTTTGCGTTTGAGTAATCTCTCATGTTAGCAAGTCTATCGTATTTTTCCTGTATCAGTCTTTTTGATAGGTTTAGCCCCTTAGGTAGTTGGAGCTTGGATGGGTGGTCTTTACCTACAATAAGTGAAGTAGGAGCAAGATGTTCATTATCCTGCCTGGCATACACATAGTATCCAGCGTCATCTTTTATAATCGTATAGTTTTCTTTGTCGTGCAACCAATTATGGAATTCATCTCCAGAAGCAAAGATTTTGATCTTATTGCCATCAGGCTGCTCAACCTCGATAGATAAATAGCTGTGAGGTGCGGCGATAAGCCATAGGTATAACAGACCCAAGATTGTGGTAATTAGAATTCTTTTCATGTATTATGTCCTCATTTATGTGCCGGGCTCAAATCCGACTAGTAACATTTTTGTTCGCAATTACAACGATAACTCTGTGTTATTGGTTCTATCACAAGCCTGGGAGCGAAGAAGAATTGCTCCACGTCCAAAGAGAAACCGTCAAATTCATCCAATAATTCCGATGGCAGATAGATTGAAACACCATCTATTACAACTTCTTTGTCACTTATATGAACTGGCTCAAAAAAGATGCGAAACTTTGCTCCGCTGCAGCTACGTTCGGTTAGTACAATTCTGGCTACGCGCTGCCTGGAGTTGAAGTAGTTTAGCTTCTTCAACAAATAGTCTTTAGCCTTTGATGAGATAGTTATATGCATCTTTTTCCATCCTTGAAAGAAATGGTAATTTATATAGATAAGTTATTCAAAAGCTGTTCCATAAACCAGATAAATTTGTTTTTCTGCCAGAACAATATCAAGATACATTGGCAGATTGTCATCCGGAATCCGATATGACCTTATAAATTGAAGAGTTTAAATGATTCCTTAAGCAAATCCTCTGCTTGACAAATCCTCCCTTACCATTATTCTGACAATCAACATATGGAATCAATAATCATGTATGTTAGAGATATTGAGGTTTTAACATGGAGCAAAAATACATTCGTAATTTCTGCATAATTGCACATATAGATCACGGGAAATCCACTTTGGCAGATAGGTTTCTGGAAAATACCCATGTAATAGGCAAGGGAATTGAGGTAGCTCAACTTTTGGATAGCATGGATCTTGAGCGCGAAAAAGGCATTACCATAAAATCGCACGCCATTAGGATGGTTCACAAGTATAAAGACCAAGAGTATGTGTTAAATCTTATCGACACTCCAGGTCATGTAGATTTTTCCTATGAAGTATCTCGCGCTCTAGCATCTTGTGAAGGGGCAATACTACTTGTAGATGCTTCACAGGGGATCGAAGCTCAAACGATGAGCAACTTGTATCTGGCTTTAGATAATAACCTGGAGATTCTTCCTGCTCTCAATAAAATTGATTTGGCTAAAGCCGATGTGGAAGGCACTCGTCACGATCTGATAGAAATACTAGGCTGCAAAGAATCCGAAGTAATGATGGTTAGTGCCAAAACTGGAGATGGCGTGGATGTCCTTTTAGATGCCGTGATTGAATACTTGCCCCCGCCCAAAGGAGTGGTTGAAGCTCCAACGCAAGCGCTTATTTTTGATTCATATTTCGACATGTATCGCGGAGTTGTGGTTTTAGTGCGCGTATTTCACGGATCCCTTAGAAAGGGCGATAAAATTAAGCTATTTAGCACCAATAAGGAATATGAGGTGGAAGAGATTGGATATCTGGGGCTCAAGTTTGAAGCACAAAAGGAATTGCAAACGGGAGAGGCAGGCTATATTATTGCCAATATTAAGGAAGTAGCCGATGCCAGAGTGGGCGATACCATCACAATGGCAAAAAATGGCTGTACAGAAGCTCTTCCCGGATTTTTGGAGCCAAAACCAATGGTGTACAGCGGAATATTCCCCATAAACGGAGAGGATTATGAAGACCTCGTAGAAGCGATTGCCAAATTGAAGCTTAATGATGCCTCACTGATTTACGAAAAAGAAAGTTCTGCCGCTCTTGGTTATGGTTTTCGTTGCGGATTTTTGGGGATGTTACACTTGGAAATCGTGAAAGAACGCATGTATAGAGAATATAACATTCCTATTATTGCCACAACCCCCAGTGTGCGTTTTAAAATTGGCTTAAAGAACGGTAACGAGATTGAAGTTCACAATCCCATCGATTTTCCCGATCCTTCTGGAATAGAATATATTAAAGAACCATATATGGATACAGAAATCATAGTTCCCACAGATTTTATCGGAAACATTATGAAGCTTGCCCAAGAACGTAGGGGGATACAGAAAAACATCCAGTATATCGATCAAAAACGCGTGGCACTTCACTATGAAATGCCCTTAATTGAAATTATCTTCGATTTTTACGATAAACTTAAAACAGTGAGTCGTGGCTATGCTTCGCTGGATTATGCATTCAAGGAATTTCGCCTTTCCCAAGTGGTGAAAGTTGATATTCTCATTAACGGCGAAAAGGTAGATGCAATGAGTTTTATTTGCCATCAAGATAAAGCACATACATGGGGGAAAAGCGTTACCAGTACCTTAGCGGATGTTATTCCCAAGCATATGTTTAAGATTGCATTGCAGGCAACCATTGGCGCAAAGATCATTGCGCGCAGCACGATTAATGCCATGCGCAAGGATGTATTGGCAAAATGCTATGGGGGTGATGTAAGCCGAAAACGCAAACTATTGGAAAAGCAGAAGGAAGGAAAGAAAAAGATGAAAGAGATAGGCAGCGTAACCGTTCCTCAAGATGCCTTCCTCGCCGTATTGAAAGCAGATAGAGATTAGAATAATGAAACGATTGTTCCTCGCATTATGTTTATTTCTCTTTTGCGGGGAGCTTTTTACTATCAGTATCCAAGATATAGATTTTGATGCCGATTTTACCTTGAACAAAGAGGATTTGATTGAGGTAAGCGGATTGATGCTTGGTACGCAATATGTCCCAGAGGCTGTTGATGCAGCTATAGAAAACTTGAAAGAATACTTTATTCAAAGCAGTCAATACTATGTGCAAATCTCTCTTCCCGAACTGATTCCTTTGGCTGATGGAAGCCTCAAACTACTCTTTACTATAAGGCAATTAGCCGATAGCAATAAAGTGCAGATTCGCTATACCGGATTGAGATATTTCTCAGAATCCAAAATCCACGAATATACTTATACTTCTACAGATCAATACTATGCCTTAAGTGATTTACCAGATATTATGAACTCTGTTTTGCAATTGTACCAACAGCGAGGTTTTCTTTTTGCCATAGTACAGTTAGATTCGTTGGTGATGGGAGAGAGCATTTTGGCATACATCAATGTTAACGAAGGCGGGCAGCAGCAGGTTACAGATTTTAGATTTAGAGGAAACAAGGTTAGCCGAAAAACAGCCCTTATTCAAGCTTCTGGATTATTGAGACAAGATATTATAAGCCCCCAAGTTCTTATCAGGGCAGAAGAAAACATCAAAAAGCGCGAGTATATAAGATCTTGCTCCATAATTCCTCTTGATGAACAAACCTTGCTCATTGATGTTCAGGAAGGAAGAATGACATACTTGGAAGGGCTTTTGGGAATCAGCGAAAATGCGGGCAAACGTGAGCTTTCCGGAATGATAAATTTGGAATTTCTAAATCTGTGGGGAACGGATAGAGGCATCAAATTATTCTGGAAAAAGAATCCTAATGCATACAGTGAGTTGAGTCTTGGTTATCACGAATCGGGCATTCCAGGAATTCCACTGGCGGCAGATCTGGAACTTTCTCGCACCACTCAAGATAGCCTTTGGATTCGCAGTCTCGTAGATGTGGACATATATTACATTACCCTGTTTCAGAGGATTGGCTTCAGTTTTGCCGCAAACAGCATATTACCCGGAACCGGATATTCTCCAATTACGAAGGAATCGGAAAGCAGTTTTGGAGCATTCTGGAAATATCAGAATGCCTCAGGAGAACGGATACCCACAAAAGGCATGGAGTTGGATGCAGCATACGACTATGTGCTGAGTGCAAGTGGCAATAAATATGGAAAACTAAGCAGCAGTGCGAAATATTACTTTCCCTTAAGAAGCAGATTTATAAGCTATCTGGGCATATACTATAAAGATAACAACAAGCAAAATCCGGAAGCTTACGATCTGTATAGCATGGGCGGATTTGCATCTTTAAGGGGTTATCGGGAAGATGAATTCAAAAGCAACAGACTAGCTTGGGCAAATATTGAACTGCGATATATGATTGGACCGGAAACGATGATCTACACCTTCTTCGATCATGGATACATGCAAGGCGACGAGAACAATGCCAAGTACGATCTTATGGGTATTGGAGCTGGCTTGAAAGTAAGTACTAGATTGGGCATGATGAGCATTGAATATGGTTTGGGATACAGAGACAATAGTTTCAGTAGTTTAGGTTTAGGCATGATCCACTTAGGTTTGGATATTGCTTTATAAAAAAATTACTTGCCAAGAAGTTGAGCACTTATATTGTGACCCCATTATTACGATTTATATAGTCGTGAATAAGGACTGTGTGTAGGAGGGATAAGGTTTTAGAGCCTTTTCTTGCCTGCCATGACATTACGGCAAAACATAATGCCTATACCCCAAAAAATAAAAACCTTAGTTACCCCAAAAAGGGGAATACTGATGGAGGAATCAATGAAAAAAGTAGTTTTAATCGCCTTATTAGCTATGATGCTGCTTAGCATGCTTGCCATGAGCGCTTGCAAACCGAAACCCGCTGAAGAAGCCCCGGTTGAAGAAGTTGCACCAGTTGAAACAGAAGAAGCTGTTTTAGACAGTGTCGAAACAGACGCAGCTCCTGTAGAAGCTCAAGAAATAACTGAATAAGTTAAACAAATCAACAACATAACAGTCCTTAAAAAATGGGTAATTCGTTACCCATTTTTTTTGCAGCAAAATATCGCTGCATATAGCTTATAGCCTATAAATAGAGCGAATCTTTGCCAGTCTGAAGACTTGATAGAGAGCATTGCCCATCCATATATAGCAGATGCTTTAGGCATGGGATATCTGTTTGGTGGGCTTTTTCAGATCGTAGCTATTCCCACTTTAGCATTCTTATTGGATGGAGTTTTGCATCATGCACTTATTAAGCGAGGTTCTGCCAAAAATAACTTGCCATATATGTGAAGATCAAAAAGAATGCCCATGAACTGTGTGCAATAGGCATAAGCGCTTGTTCCCCGCCTATATTATACAGCCAAAAACTCTTAAGGAAGTATTACATGAAGATTCTCGTGGTTAATTGCGGAAGTAGCTCTCTTAAGTATGAAATATACGCAATGCCCGAACAGTGTAGCTTGGGTAAGGGGCTTATAGAGCGGATTGGGTTATCGGAAGGCAGAATATCACAAAAAGCCAATGGAAAATTATTCGAAAAAATCACCGATATTCCCAATCACCGTATTGCTTTTGAATTGATGATGAAAGCTATCTTAGATTCAGAACAAGGTATCCTTACTTCCCTTTCTCAGATAGAGGGCATTGGGCATCGTGTGGTACATGGAGGCGAAAAATATTCTGCCTCAGTGCAGATTGATGCTGATGTAGTTAAGGCTATTGAAGATACTTGCGAATTGGCACCATTACACAATCCTGCCAATCTCACGGGTATCGTTGAAGCTTCGAACATATTTTCCAATATACCGCAAGTAGCCGTTTTTGATACTGCTTTTCATCAAAGCCTGCCCCCGCATGCTTATCTGTATGGAATTCCCCGAGATTTTTATGAAAAGTATCGTATTCGCCGTTATGGATTTCATGGCACCAGCCATCGCTACGTAGCCGGGATTGCATTACAGATTATGAAAAGAAGCCCAGAAAACACCAATCTTATAACTTGCCATTTGGGCAATGGAGCTTCCATAACCGCCATCCAAGCGGGGAAGTCTATAGATACATCAATGGGCTTTACTCCTCTGGAAGGTTTAATAATGGGAACGCGCAGCGGAGATATTGATCCTTCTATAATCTTCTATTTAGAAGAACGGGGATTCGATTTTCACGATTTACACAATATCTTGAATAAAAAAAGCGGATTGTTGGGTCTTTCTGGGGTTTCAAGCGATCTTAGAGATATCGAAGATGCGGCGGAAAATGGAAATAATGATGCCCTGGAAGCACTCGAAACCTATGCTTATCGCATTCGCAAATATATCGGTGCTTATGCGGCAAATCTCATCAAGTTAGATGGCATTGTCTTCACCGGCGGGATTGGTCAGAATGCCGTTAAAATGCGTGAACGCATCTGCAGCAGGCTCGAAAACATTGGCATTCACATCAATCAGGAAAAGAACCGTAAAGTAGGCAAAGAAGCCGGCATAATCTCTCAAGACTATTCTCCGGTAACAATCTTGGCTATTCCCACCAATGAAGAATTGCAGATAGCCTTAGATACGGTTCAGATTATTAAACCTCAGTTAGACGTGGTAGTTTTATGACCATATTACACTAAAGGAGTTTTTTATGAAACGCTTGTTAGTGATGCTTCTTGTGCTATGCGGAACCTCGCTTGCCGCAACATCTATCCGCTCCATTCGCACCAAAATGTACTATGATTCTGTATGCAGATTGGTCTTTGATATGGATCGAGATACCGATTTCAACGTTAGAAAAGCAACAAATGGCTTCCGTATTGACATTCCCGGTTTTGATGAACAGATTCCCGAATACAATTTATCCGGAACTTATTTAGATGCCATAACCGTAGTTGATGATGGTATAAAAGTACATAGCTCTCAAAATCTGGCATTCTACACTCTTAGACTTGGCGATAGCAGGTCAATTGTGATAGATTTTTACAAGAATACACAAGATAAAGCTTCTCGTTTAGCAATTGCCAGATTCAATGCCGATAAAGGCAGATTAGCAACAGCCGATAAAGATTTCTCCCGTTTGGCGGTAGATTATCCCAATCATTATGATGTGTTTTATTATTGGGGTATACTGTTGCTAAAACGTGGCAGTGACAGGGCGTCGGCAAAATTCGCTAAAATTCCTCCCTCCAGTTCTTATTACCATTCCGCTCAAAAACTACTGCAACAAGGGCTTCAGTGGGAAACTGAAGATACAAAAAGCAGGGAAACAATAGGCGGAGAAAACATAACCGTAGATGAACCAAACGAAATTTCTTCTTCGCCAAAAACAGAGGCAGAATCAGATTCGCTTGTAACTGAGGTTCCACAATCTGTATTATCGACCCCAGAAACTACTACCAAAGCCGAAGTGAAGAGCAAATTGCCCAAGCAATTTTACCTATACTTTGCTGGCTTAGTTATTCTTTTTATAATAGTTTTCCTTATAATTAGAATTACCAAGAAAAGAAATAATGATGATCCTCAATGCGGAATCCAGGAAAGCACTATTTCCATGGATGCCAATACGCTTAGTAGAATGGTAAACAGACTTTTAGCCGATGGCTGGACAAATAAGGAAATTGCCCGCGAGATGAAAATCAGCATTCAGGAAGTTGAGCAGATTATTCGCCGACTTCACCATACTGGGAGTGTGGGTGATGATCAGTAAGTTTTATTTTTATGGTTTGTTTTGTAGTATAATTAGTTTTGTTTTTGTTTCAAGATTAAGTGCAGAACATAATTACAGCTCTGCCTTTGTACCAGATCTCCATTCTGGGGTTAGCTCCAGTTTTTTGGCACAAAACCCTATCTACGATGATTTCACTTTTCAAGTTGAAGATAATGGGCTTAGTTACCCATTTTCATCTATCAGCATTTTTAAAGAAGCTTTTGTTGATGTTTTTACTAATACCAATGCTCCCAAGCACAACTTATTTAGCTATCGCCATCCAAGTTTATCAGCAGATTTTAATATTTATGCCGGAATAGATACAGATTTTACCAAACAGGGAGATTATCATTTCTGGTATAAAGGTTGGAAACTACATGCTCAGGCAGCAAAATATTTCTACCTCAGGACAGATTGGTTCAATGGCGCATTCTACGGAAATCTGGATACTGCCGAAAGTGATGAACTGATAGATGGTTATTACAAACGTTTCGAAAATAATCATATTCAGCACGATAACCTCAATGGCGAAATTGCCTACCGTAACAACAATGTACAAATTGCTTTGGGCAGGGGCAGAGTTCAGATTGGCAACAATATCAGCGGCAGCATAATTCTCTCGGATAAAGTGAACGATTATGCCTATCTTCTGGGAGAAGCCCAAGTTGGTGATTTCCGCCTCAGCATGATTCATGGCAGCCTAATGGCAGATAGCTCAAATATTGCTGAACCAGAATCTGCCTACGAATCGCATAGCTATCCCGATAAGTACATCGCCCTGCATCAGTTAACTTGGTTTCCTACAAAAGGCATTGAGCTATTTTTGGGAGAAAGTGTGGTTTATGGAAATCGGGGCTTGGATCTCAACTATCTCTTGCCTAATGGTTTCTGGCGGGCTGCCGAACACAATCTTTATGATAGAGACAACGTTATGATCTTTGCCGGGACAAACCTACGTATGCCTGGCGGTACTTTGCTATATGGGCAATTTGCTCTGGATGAATTTAGCTATAGCAAGTTTTTTACGAACTGGTGGGGAAACAAATACGCCCTGCAAGCTGGACTGAGTCGTGCTATTCCTTCTGGCAAACTTAGCTTGGAAGCAACGGCTGTGAGACCATATACTTACGCACATTATACAAATCACACGATGTATTCTCACGATGGTCGCCCATTAGGTTATCCTCAGGGCTCAAACGTCCTTGATATCAGCATGGAAACGAACCTTGCATTTAGAAACTATCTAAAGCTGGATTCCCGCTTATCCTGGCGTCGCAAAGGCTCTAAGGGTGCCTCTTGGCAAGATAATTACCACGATATCTTCTCCGGAGAAATAGATTCTGCTTCAGCTTTCTGGTTTGAAGGCAAAAAGAGTAACGAGTTCCAGATTTGTAGCAGCATTACAATTCCTATTATGGCACATCATAAGTTCTTGATTGGCCACGATAGCAGTTATAACGAAGATTGGCAACATAAGCTGTTTGGGGCATGGCAATTTATCTATTAACAAAGGAATACAAATGAGATCTTTCGACCGTATGGAATGGCCCAGACGCTATAAACTAAAAGGCACTGTGCTACTATTGGTAGTGGTTGCCATTATAATAAGCTTTGCTTTGCATCAACGCAGTAATCGCGCCCTATTTAACAAGGTAGAAATTTCTGAGATCAGTTTCGATAATTGGGGCTCGCAGTTTATCGAACTGGGATACACCATCGAGAATAAAACCGATAAAAAGCTGGAAATTTACCTGCTGGCTAAGATTTGGGATCAAGATGAAATTGAGCTTGCCAGTGCTTTATTTATGGTGGAAATCCCTCCTCATGCGCGCCAAACTCGAAGTAAACTTTTCGATAGACTCAATCGTAGCCTCAAAGAGGGAGAAAGGCCGCTTCGCGCTGGGATAATGCCATACCCCAAAAGAAAGCTGTAGCTTGATCAAACCGCCAGAATAATTACGCAATAAGAAGCACAAAAAAGCCTTGCACCCATATTTTTCCCCATGTTTGAAGCTATTTATAGCGATTGTTTATGCCGAGATTCTCCTGTAAATTATGCATGATGTCTGCTTAATCCTTCCTTAATTCTCCGCTAATGTATAGGCTTTGGAATAGCCAAAAGCCCAAAGCTATGCGAATCCACTTTGTTCTGGACAGAAAAAAGCCTTCGCATTCAAAGCGAAGGCATATTGTTTATGATGCTTTATTCTATTCGGGATAGTTTAGCTGACAATCTTGATCTACTAAAACCCAATAGCCTTTTCCAGGTTGCATTTGGGTGATTTCGGAGGCTGACCAGGATAGATTGCCCAAGCGTAGGTCTTGCACATAATTAATAATGGAACCTAACGCAATTTGCACGCTTAATGATTCTTGGGGTAAATATGGAATGTAGTTCCATCCCTGTTTTAGTGGAATATCTATTCCCTGAGCTGCTGTTCCTTCCAAGTGGAGCACGCTTGGTGCAGAAACCTTAACGTAGTAAGCATTTGCAGGATTAATTGTATTTAGAGTATTGAATTGGCTTGCCATGATGGGATTGTAGCTTGAGTTCATGTCTTTAATTTGGATAAGATTGGATATCGAGCTAATGATATCTGCGGGATTTTCCGGCAACACATTAAAGCTTACTTGATTCCAGCCTGCAGCCAAAGGAAGCTCCAATACTTCGGGCAAGGTTCCAAATATAACTTCTAAGGGCGTAGCTAAACCAGTACTTACCACCACATCTTCAACTATAATGTCGTCGTAACCGTTGGTAGCAATCTTAATATCGTAGCTTCCGGGGCTAAGATAGCGGTAAAAAGTACCGTTAGCGGCGATGCTCTCCACAGTGGTGAGATTATCGTCATGATTTAGAACGCTTATAGTAGCGGGTAGCGGATTGTTCCAAGCATCTTTTACAATCCCGTGAATGCCATATAAACCTTGTTCCAGATATCCCAATAATGCGTCATAATTATAAGTCCAATAGTCGGGTAAGGTACTGGCATCGGGATTTTTGGTATTGGAAAGCTCAATGGTAACTTCTCTGCCTCGAGCAGCGTAATTTGTCCAATCCTGTCGGTTACCGGTGGTAACGTACCATTCGGCGCCGTTGGTAATACCGTTATTCAGGTCATCTAAATATCCGGAAGGACTGTTGTTTTGTGCACTGGTAGCGAATGCTCGGCTAATGCTTTGGTACCAAGCGTCATCCACGTGCAAATCATATTTATGGTCCCAAGGATAATTTACCACCTCTGCACCACCGTGTAAATTTGCCACCAGATGAAAGCGCTCTTGCATTCCCAGTGCCATCATCAGCGAAGTTTCCGTCTGAAGCGGCTGTCCGCTGTACTGACTACCATTAGGATCGGGGAAATTGCGGTTAAGGTCATAACCATTCTGGTTGTATCTGCGGGCATTTGATACTGTGGAATTGCCACCATAATACGTTCCATCCGGATTTGCGTTGGGGTTTATCCATATCTCTGCATTATTTACCAAATTGCTCAATCGGGGATCTGTTCCATAGCCAGCAAGTAAGGTGTCGATTAGGCGTAGCATCAGAATATAGCCTACTGTTTCATCGCCGTGCATGGTGGCAGTGTACATCAGGCGTGGTTCAGCTTCTCTTTGTTGAACGTTATCTGATATAACTGCAAAGAGAATATTGCGTCCTCCCACAGTGGTGCCGACATCTACAATGCGGCACAGATTGGGATAATCTTGGGCAAAGTCGTACATCATACTGATGTATGCTTCGTAGGTGGGATAGCTATCCCAAGCGCGCATATCCGCTTTGCTATTTGCCATTATGGCATTGGGATTGATGCCGGGATGAGGCAGAAGCTGGTATGATAAGCCAGTGTTCAAAAAAGCCTTCCATTCATTGTCGTTGGCGTAGGCGTAAACTTGAAAACCTTCAACTTTATCTATGGAAATCATTTGGCCAAGATTGGTTAGCAGAGAACGGTCTTTCAATTCGAAACGGAAATAGTATTCATTGAACTCACCTGCACTCAAAAGAGCAAGGGTAAGCACCAGTATGGCTATAGTAATTAGTTTCTTCATTTGGCGGGTATTCCTTTAAGAGCTTTTACTTTGTAAAAACCACGAGGCTGATTGGGAGATAATGAGTAATTTGGGTCTCCCGAAGTTCCTATGCTTTGGAAATCTCCATTGGGTGTGGTGCAATAGTATATTTCGTAAGAATCAGCATGAACAACTGGGTTCCAATTCAATTGTAAGTTGCTACCTTGTTGTTGCAAAGTTACAATAGGCGTAGGCAGGCTAGTAATCAGGCCTGCTTCAATTTCCACAGGCATCTCGGTTCCAATCTCTTCACCGAAATCTGGTTCGACGCTTGCCATGGCATCGTAGATGGTGTCTGTAGAGTATGAATATACCCTAAAGTAAACCGTTTCATTAGAATTTGCCAATTGTACGATAATGGTGGCATGAGCAGTATCTCTGCTTAACACGACGTCTGCAATGCCGCGACACTCATCATCCACAAAGGCTGCCACTTGGTCATTTGCCATGGCAGGATACCCTTCAATACTTACTGTTGCATAGATTGTGGCTGGATTGTTTGGATAGCTCACCACATCCCATTCGGGCTCGTTTACTGGTAACACACAAACTTGTACCTGATCACTTGCACTCAGCTCGCCATCACTAACTATAAAGGTAAGAGTCTCGTTGCCTACCCAGTTCTGAGTGGCACTTAACATCACCATCAAGCCGTTGATTTCGTATTGTACGTTGGTATTGCCGACAATCTGCAAGCTTAAAGGATCTTCATCCGGATCGCTAGCATAATCTGCAACATTCACCGGCAAGCCTCTGTTTTTATCGAAACTGAAGCTTTCTGGTAAATTGATAACTGGGGGGTGATTCGATTCATCCAATACTTCCATCGAAGTTGCTATCTGAAGATTGGGGTTTTCGGCGTCATTTGAGTCTATGCTTATAATAGCGTTATAAGTGCCTTCATTCATGCCGATAGCTGAGAAGCTGGCAGTTATTTGATCCGATGCGCCGGCAGCAAGGCTTCCGGAATAGGAACTAAGGCTCAGCCAGGGCACGGGAGGTTCAGAATGTGCGAGGATAAAGACATCGGAAATAGTATGCGGTTCAGCATTATAATCGTCACCATTGATGGTGTAAGCCAGTTCAAGATCTCCGTTTTGAGAAGCGGGGATCGACACATTAACGGTTGCGATTCCAGTTTGGTTCCCCTGAATTAAACCCCAACCACTGGAGGATTCACCATACCAGGTGATTGTGTTCCCTACTGTGGTGTGTGTCATAATATCTGTGCCACCAGTCATGTCGGTAACGCTATTGATTGTGATTCCGGTGGGTAGGGTAAGGATAACCTCTTTCAGCCACTCAGTATCTGTACTGGCATTGTAAACTGATACCTCAAGATCCATAGTGCTTCCAGAAAGATAGCTTTCTGGATCTATGCTCAGATAGCTGCCTTCAATGCTGCGGCTCTTATCTATTTTTGCCAATAGCGGTATCTGCGATGCTCGAACTGATGCGAGGGAAATATTATAAGTCAGCTCCTGTCCACCGGAATTGGTAATGGTAAAGGTTTCCGTTGTTTCTTCTCCAATCAGCACATTGGTGCTAATACTTGTGCTACTTACGCTTATTTCTGGAAGAGTGTACCCTGTTCCGCTAACAGCAACGTTCAGATTGGGATTGTTTTCTGCGTTGCTGGCTATTACGATGTTTCCAGTGTAATCTGAGTTAGTAGTGGGAGAGAATTCTACCGCATAATCTTTGTATGAGCCGGCGTTAATGCTAAGGTTGAGAATATTGCGGGTATCCATCTCAGCTTGTTTTGAGTCTGCTTGGCTAATTGTGTATCCGTCAGGAGTGGTTATGCTACCCTCCAGGGCAATATTGCCACTGTTTGATATTCTGATACTCAGTTCGCTGCTCTCACCCAATATGGTATCTTCAAATTCCAAACTGGTGGGATTTACAGCTATAATTGCTTGCTCTTCCTCGGCGGGTTGGAATATGAGCTTGATATTTGGTCGGTTTGTGGAAAGTGAACCGCCGGTGAAGAGATCGGTTTGATCGGTAGAGTCATTACGACCAAAGCGATACCCATCGGTTGTTTCTGTGTATTGAATAGTTCCTGTGGAAGAATATGATTCTATTAAACCGAAAGCTGTGTCTACAAGGATATTATCAGTTCCATTCCATAGGAACGGTGTATTTAATGTAAGCAAGTTCCATCCAGTCTGAGTGGGCTGGTATGTAGCGGCACTGTAGACAATGTTATCGCTATTTGCACTTATCCAGCTTGATACATTATTAGCTGTAGTATGCTTCATTCTTACGATGAAGTTTGGCATCACACGTTCCGGTAAACCGGTTACATTAAAGCCAATTTGAGTGATAGTGACTCCTGCGCATAGCCCGGCAACGCTAAGCTCGGATGCTGTATAAACGGATTGTCCATGCAAGCTTTTGTACCAAACATTGATTGGGGATGCAGTATAGGTGTCCGTAGAGTCGGTGCCTGTCCCGATTACCGCTTCTGTAATTACTCCGGGAGTAGCTTCAACCGTATTGGAAGGATCAGATGTCCCACCGGGATAAATGGCTATAACATAATAGGAATAGCTGTTGCCATTGCTTACATCATCATCTTGGTAGCTTAAGCCGGTAACAGTGTTTAGGAGCGAACTGTTTCTGTATATTTGGTAAGAGCTGGGCGTTCCGGTAAGCGGAGCACTCCAGTAAAGTGTGATGCGCTCGTTACTTGGTGTTGCGATAAGGTTTTGCGGAGGGTAAAAGCTGTTAGGGCTGGCGGAGGCAGGGAACACGATGTAATCTACCCAAGCACAGTCATTTTCAGTCGATACAGAACCGTCCTTGCTATATGTCCAAGTAAGCTCTCTTGTGCCGGCGGCAAGCTCATAAGTAGCCTCTGTCCAATCTACCTCTCCTGACCATTCTCCTTCTTCGCTGCCATCGATATAAAATCTTAAGTAATCGTATCCGGATTCGGAAGAAACCTTATAGCGGAAGCTAAGCGTTCCCGCTGCAGTCAGGATTCTGGTGGTGCTCATGCTGGTAGTCTGGTTGTGAGTGATTGTTCCACTCTTGGCAGAATAGACTCCCTCATATTGAGTGCCGTTGTCGATAGTCCAAGGCAGATTGCCTGACATAATCCATGGGAAGCTATTAAATGCGCCGACTTCAAAATCCTCAAGGATCAAGCCAATTGACACCGGTTCAGTTCTATTAGCTGAGTAGGTACCAGCAGTAGCACTGAATACGAGGTTTGCAATGCTACCAATGCTCATCGAGGCAGAAACGCTGAGGCTGAAGCTTAGGTATTGGCTGCCACCTGCAACAATTGCACTGAAGCTTGCTGTTCCGGTATTGATCGTAATGCCGGTAGTATTGCAGGTAAGCGTTGCATTCCCGGAAAGACTTGCTGCACCCCCGTTATTGATGAGGGGCATAGTAAGCGTAGCCGATTCGCCAGGATCCAACCTGCCATTGTTATTGCCGCTGGGATCGGATATTGTGTAGGTTCCAAAGTTAAGAGCGGGAGCGTTTAGTTCCAGATTGAAGTTATGCACCCAAGTTTCGCCTCCGCCCACCATGGTGATGGTGAATTCTGCTATCGTGCCATCGACTATGTTATTGGCAATATTGAAGCTAAAGGCATTAGTTCTGGTAACGGATGCACCGGCAGCCAGAGAAGCGATGGTTTCCGTAGCATCGGTGATGGTGATGCCGGTGGTTGAGCAACTAAGCGTAGCAGTAACGTTGGAAGCAGCATTTGTTCCCACATTCTTGAAAGTAGTATTGAATCTGCCACTTTCGTTGTAATCTGGCTGATTATTGTTGCTATCCGCATAAACGTTGTTGTCAACTGTCATATAGGGACCTGAAGCTGGAAGCACATCAATAGTTTCTTCCCGTGTTATTTTTCCACTGCAGGTAATTATCAAATCAGCAGTTCCCACTGTTGTGAAAGGCGTAAAATTCAAGTTTAGTGAGCCGCCAGCAGGGACTACGCCAGTGGCATACAAGGTACCGTCCATACTCAGCGCCACTCTGGAATAGGGTTCGGCAGTTACGGTAATACTGCTTAGGCTCATCATAATTGATGCGGGGAAAGTGGCATTATTAACTGTAGGTACGCCAAAATAGGGTTTAAGCGAGGGATCACCCATCAGGTGGTAAATCTCCCAATAGTAGTTTTTTCGGGAAGAAGTGCTGGCTTGCACTGCCATGTTGCCCATAAAGATTGTTTCTCCGGTGGTTTGAGCCCAATCGGCCACACTATTGGGGGCGTGAAACATGGCATCATAAGCACCCAGTTTATTAGGATCATAAGCATGGGCAGCAGTTTGTGGGGTTTTGTAACCAACCGCCCAGTAGAAGTCTTCATCCCAATACGTGCTGTTGATGCCGCCAATATATGCTGCACCGGCATTGTTGGAACGGATGACTGCTTCACCAAAGCAGGGAGAACTGTAATCAAATTCATTGGTGATACAGCAGTTCCCAACTGCCACAAATGGTTTATTTGTATTTGTAAGGTTCATCATCTGGCTGGCCGAAAAGGAGGGATCGGCCCAGGATGTCTGACTGCCGTGAGCTGTGTAGTTTAGATACCCGCGCCCTTCAGCCGCATTAGCAACGATTTGCGCATCGGAGGAACCTGATTCCGGATAATAATAGTTATTTGAGGTTATGCCATGCGCAGCATTGAAGTAGTGAGTAGTGGCATAGTTAATAGCACCGTTACCATGAGTGGGAGCGAAATTACTGTCAACTCCTGCTATTAATACGGTTTTGCCCAGATAGCTAATGTCTGGCATGCTGGTTCTTGCAAACATTAAAGATTTATTAATTACATTCTGTAATTCCGTAGTGTTGCTCACGGAAAACCTACCATGATACATTTCCGGCAGATAGTCTGTGCCATTTAAGCGTACATAAGTGAGATCCGTAATGTGACTACCAGCTTGACCAGAATTGGATGTAATATTGTTACCGCTGGTACCGTGATCGCCCACAATAATCAGATAAGTTGGTGCGGGATCTTGTGCTGTAGCAGAATCCCAAATATCTTGTATATAAGTCTTTATCGCCGTTGTGTTATTGGCTACAGTTGCACCACTGCCAACTGTAACTAAGTTTACAATGAAGCCTTCTTTTTGTTTCCATTCGATAAACGGCGCCATCGTGCTTTCGTAAGCAGGAGGACAAAGTATAAGCATTTTAGTGGGGTGGCTTACCAAACTGGCCCGATTAGGATTCCAGTTAAAGATGGTTTTGGAATAGAGTTGCTCAAACTCAAAAGATGCTGTTTTGGCAAGCATAGCTTGGGTTGCGGCAAGATCCGGATTATTAAAATCGACTCTGATTTCGGCTTCGAGGCATACTTCCACAGACCCGTTGGATGGATTGTAGCGCAGCGGTTCGTAACTAATCATGAAAAGCCTTACACCGCGCATGATGCCGATTTCTTCTATTTTAAAGAGCTCACCGCCAACGTATGTGTTTCTTTGATACAGCTCTTCTTTAATCTCAAAAGGTATTTGATTGATATCTGCAGATTTGGATACAGATTCCTGAGCGGGAATAAGACGTCGGCTTATTCTGGCTTCTTCTCGGCTAAGGTTGGTTTTGTGTTCCATTAAAATATTGAAGCTCGGTTCGGCTCCCAGAGGTACTGAGATTATTCGAGTTGAAACGGGAAGAGTCGGCTCACCAACGCGTCCGCTATTGCCGTAACCCTCAATTGTTATCAGATCATATTCTCCAGCTCTTGTGTTTTGGGAATTTAGCTGAAGTTCTCCAACTGTATAGTGTATGTTAAAACCGTAATCGCTGTTTGAACTAAGCGTAGTGTTACTATTTGCGGGACTGAGGCTTACGCTGCGGCTTTGTCCCCAAACAGTGGTAAATATGCCACTGATAAGAATGATCAGAAGTAGCTTGAATACACTGAATTTGCTATGCATTGGGTCTCCTTTAGATTTACAGGAACTATGTCACAAAATGAAGCTCAAAACCGTAAAACGATTGTAAACGGTTTAGAATTTCGCATGAGATAGACTAAGTTCTTGCTAGTTTCAATTTTGCAATTAAGATTGCAATAAATATTCCCAAACAAGGCTAATGGAGACGTTTTTTAATGAGGCTTACTATTTATTGAAATATTCTTCCAGTTTAGCTTCAGCAGTTATTTCAACAAAGCGTTGATTGTGGTCAAATCCAAAATGCAATTTCAAGGTTGTGTAAGGCAAAAAGTCTTTGGCTATTTCGGGCCATTCAATTACCGTAATGCCACTTTCCAGCATATCCAGAAGTCCCAAATCCAGCAATTCATCTTCTGCTTTAAGGCGGTATAAATCCAAATGATATAGTGGATATCTGCCACAATGGTATTCTTTAAAAAGCACAAATGATGGACTATCAATATCTTCAGATATACCCAAAAATGAACCAAGAGCTTTTACGAAAAAGGTTTTGCCGCTTCCCAATTCGCCGGATAAGGTTACAATAGAGCCGGGACCCAAAAGCGGGGCTATGTAATGCGCTAGATCTATAGTATCTTGTTCGGTTTTCAAATCTATTCTATTACTCATGATATTCTCCTTGCACTGGATAAACAAAGAACCCAAGAAGCAGCACTAAACAACCTTTCCTGTGCTTCTTCTGGGACTATTTTTTTAACTTAACAACCAGTCCTAAAAATAGGATAAGGCAGATAGACAATTGCGCAAACAGAAAGTACCGTGTACCGGTTTAGCAAGAAAGAAAACAAGGTTTGACGGATTGGGTATGCACTCTTTGAGACTGTTGCGCATCCATATTTAGCAGATTTTTATGCACGAGATATCAGTTTGGTGGGCTTTTTCAGATCACGACTATGCCATCCACCCCTATAGTAGTATGGAGCTATAATTTATGCACCGATTACTCAAGAGTCTTTCTTAATGTTTCAAGCATAACAAAACTATGGTTACTGCAGGGATACTCCTGTAAAAGCATGATGATAGTGGCTTAAAACTTCCCTAATTCTTTGCTAAAACGATGAGCGGTGAGCGACAGTTTCTCCCATCTAATTGTTTGATGAGATTCTAGCTCATACTCCGATTACTAAACATCCTTTTTGCATATACAAAGCATTATAATAACAAAAAAAAGGCTGATAATAACATCAGCCCAAGATTTTGACTAAAGAATTATGATTAATGTATAGAATTTACGATATTTCTATGGAATTCTTTATTGAAAGATTTAACATAATTAGAATATGAATGCCAGTAAGTTATTGAATCGGCAGAGAATGCATAGCGTCCGCTGGCTTTGAATTCTCCTGAACTAAAGTATAGAGAGTATTCAGTTTGGGGTCCGAAATCTTCCAAAGAATTTGCGGGGATTGTATGACTACGAGCGCTACTGGCGATCATTTTGTTATATCCCTCTTCGCGCTCTTCGTCGGTACCTGGGATATAAGCATACATACTGACCCATTGATAACTATTATTTGCCGGTAATTCCCAAGTGAAAGTAAAGGGCTCTCTATAATTAAATGTTTCTGGGAAATCTACAATAGCGTTGTATGGCATTTTAAGATTTGCAGAACTCAGTTTTTGATCGTTTTTGTAAAACTCGATATTATACTCGGTTCCGGGCTCTAACTCAACATGTCCACCATAATCTCCGTAATCTTCCCAAAGCTCTACTAATAAATCCCCGATTTTGAAGTAGTAATCATCATCCTCATCTATATCGGTGTAATCACCCAGATAGTAAGCCGAGACATTGTAAATTGTGCTATTTTTGTCTTGGTTATGCAATTCAGCAGTAAACCAGAGATTCCAATCGAAGTTTTCTTCGCTGATATCCGGCATACCTGTGATGCCACCATCGTCATCGTCACCGCATGCACTTAATACAAAAAGTGCAAAGAAAGCGATAAGAAGTGTAAGCCATAAGTAACTTTTTATTTGTTTTCTCCTTTTTGTTGTGGTTAATCTATCTTAAAACCATGTACTTCCCAGCATCCGGCGTCGTCTATCCATACGGACCCTTCGGCAAAGGGCTCTATTTGAATAGATAATCTGCCAAAGCTCACACCTGGGCGCAAGAATCCAGCACTAACGGCAATACGATTCCAGATGCTATTGGGAGTGAACCTTTCTTTGAAGCGATTTGTAATCTTACCGTTATCTTTAAAAGTAATCATTTGCATTGTTATTTGAGGGGGAGAAGGGCTATCGGATTTTACCATCACTCGGGAGTAATAACCGCCGTATCGCCGTACTTTGAAGGGTTCAGAGATAAGCAGGATATCTTTATCGGAAGCGGAGATCATCAAAGAAGTATCGCCTTGAAGAGCTTCTTTAGGATCGATGCGGATTTTATCGTAATCTGCGCTGAAGGGTTCAACATGAACACTCCATCCTTTAAGAGCTTCGTTGGGATTAAGAGAGAATGGGGCAAAACCAGGATTTGCCAGAAGATTCTTGCTATCTTGTATATCCGCTTCGGAAAAAAGCAGAGACGAACTAACAAAACAAGCACTAAGGGTGAAAAGGATTGCTAAAAGAAAAAGCCAAATCCTCATTTTATAAAACCTCTTTCATTAAGATATTTCAATATAACAGCCACTGAGATAGCATTTATCAACAGATTTGACCCGCCATAACTAATGAACGGTAGGGGAATTCCGGTTGCGGGAACCAAACCAATGTTCATACCGATATTTATAAAGCTTTGAAACATAAGATAAGCTAAAATTCCTGCAGTGGCAACTTTTCTTTCTTTTACTTTTATCTGGGCGATATCGTGGATGATTCGGCCAAAAAACAAGGCAAAGATTACCAATAACAACAGCGAGCCTAAAAAACCGAACTCCTCGCCAATAACCGAGAAGATAAAATCTGTATGATGCTCTGGGAGGAAATTCATATTCTTTTGTGTACCCATAAGCCAGCCCTTGCCGGTAAGAGCTCCGCTTCCAATGGCGATCTTGCTTTGGATAATCTGGTATCCAGTGCCTAAGGGATCTCGGGAAGGATCTAAAAAAGTGAGAATCCGATTCTGCTGATAATCCTTTAGTCCCATCCAGAAAAGTGGCATAATCAGGGCAATAAAAACATTAATTATACTCGCAACAGTTATTGCTACCCAAGAAAGCCGAGACCACATAAGTAATAATACAAATATCACAATCCACAATAGAATAAACAACCAGTGAACAGATGCAATTATAGAAATAACCGGAGAGATGATCAATAGTATATAAAACAGCGGAACTTCGGCAGCTATCAACATTGCTAAAAGTGCAGCCCAAAATACCAGAGTTGTGCCAAAATCTGGCTCTATCAGAATCAATAGAACAGGTATTGATGCGATGCCAAAGCCGTAAAGCATCTGTCGATATTCACTTAGATTCTCTTTAGAGATGTAGCGAGCTACCATTAAAATGGTAAGCAATTTGGCACTTTCGGAGGGTTGGAAATTGATGCCTCCAATGCTAAACCAGCGATGCGAGCCATTTACTGCCGGTGTGAATAAAACAACAACAAGGGCTAATACATTTAAAACAAAAGCAGGCAAAACAAGGATATCGAAGATTGGCATAGGCAACTTCAACAGCAGAGTGATCATGCCTAAGGCAATAAAGGCGAAGATTATCTGTCGCCACCAAAACGACTGGGTACTTATCTGATCGGAGATAACAGTAGTAGATGCGCTAAAGATGGAGATACACCCCAAGGCAATTAGCACAATCAGTAATAGAAGCAGCATAAAATCAAATTTCTTACGATTTATCATGGTTGAGGCTGCTCTTCGGGAATGGATTCCGCATCTGGAGTTTGGAGGTTTGTATCCGGCTGAGGCTGCTCTTCATCACCACTAAGCTCGAGTTCTTCAGCATTCAGAAACTGAGTAGGTAGTTTTACAGGACGTTTGATATCTTCGATATTGCCCATATAGAAGTCAAAAATCTGCCGTGCAACCGGAGCAGCCATAGCTCCTCCGCCTCCAGCATTTTCCATAAACACAGTAACGGCAATTTCGGGTTTGTCGGTTACAATATAACCACAGAACCAGGCATGGGTTGTTTTACCCATTGAGTTTTCTGCTGAACCCGTTTTACCGTATGTAGTAGCTCCGGGAACTCGAACGCTACGAGCAGTACCATTTGGAGCATTGCATACCGCCCACAGTCCTTCTTGTAGATATTTTAGATGTTCAGAGTTTAAGGGAAGGCGATTCTTATGGATTGGTTGAACTTGCTCTATCGTTAGTCTTCCTCTGCCAACTGTTTGTTTGAGTAGGTGAGGTTGAATCCATAAGCCATTATTGGCAATAGCGGAATAGAAAGCACACATCTGGATGGGAGAAGTGAGGATTTCTCCCTGTCCGATAGAAAGATTAACCTTGTGCCCTTGAATTCCAATGTTTTGTCCATAGGTTTTACGATACCAAGCAGTATCTGGAAAGAATCCGTTTCTTTCGTTAGGCAGGTCAATTCCCGTTGCTGTACAGAGATGATTTTCTAAGGCAAACCTTCTAAATTCATCCAAAGGCAGTTTAAGTGAGAGATCATAGAAATACACATCGCATGAATGCATCAGAGCTTCAACAATATTGGTTCTTCCATGACCCGAGGGCTGCCAACAGCGGAAATAACGGTTTCCTACTTGGAATCCACCATCACAGAAACTGAGTTTGGTATTTCTATCTACTATGCCTTTGTTTAGACCAAACCCGCCAGTAATTGGCTTGAAAACAGATCCAGGCGGGTATGTTGCATGAATCACTCGATCCAGCATGGGTTTGTTTATGTTATTGAGATCTGCCCAAATCTCCGGACTGATCCGTTGCATAAAGAGATTAGGATCGTAACCTGGCTTGCTAACATATGCTAAAATACCACCACTACGCACATCACTAACGACGATTGCGCCTTTTAGATGCTCAGGGAAAGCCCTATAGGCAAAATTCTGCAGATCACTGTCTATGGTTAAAACCAATGATAGCCCATTAAGCGGTTCGATGAATCCCTCTTCTTTAAACAAACCCAAAGAGTGACCTTGAGCATCGACCTGTACTATTTCTCTGCCGTCTTTACCCCTCAACAATACTTCGTAATAACGCTCCAATCCTGTTTTGCCAATGTAGCTGTTAATGGAATAATCCTCTTCTTGGAACCGTTCATACTCCTCTTGATTTATGCGCCCTACATAGCCCGTGAAATGATTGGGAAACATATAGTTTCTAGTAGATCCGATGCGAAACACCAATTCGGGATAGTAATTCAAATCCTCACTTACACTCAGAACCTTTTCATAAGGAATATTATCTGCAAGAAGAATCTCTTCGTATGTTTTAAAGCGTTGTTGCTGTACCATCTGTAGCAATTCATCTTCTTCAATTTGAAAATGGGTGTTCAAAAACTGTGCCAATGTTTTAATGTTTCGGATTTTTCCGCTAGTAAGAAAGAGATTGTGTGCAGGGATATTTTGTACAATGGGACGGTATTTATGATCGTATATTTCTCCCCGAGTGGCTATGATGCGTCGAATGCGGACAAAGTTGCTTTCTGCTACTCGCTTGTAATGTTCCCCCTTTATAACCTGCAAACGAAATAGGGATGCAGCAAGCAGAGTGAACAGCACTGCAGAAACAATGGAATAGACTTTGATTTCTTTAGTCATGTATAATTACGATACGCAATTTGCTTATCAACTGCATTAAGGCAAAGATCAGCAAGCTAAATATGAGATTGTATAAAAAACCGCCTAAACTAAGACGGTATACCTTGGCGCTAAAACCGTGTGAAAGCCCCATGGCAAATAGGTAAAGCAAACTAAACACAAGATTTGCTGAGCCAATAGCAATTAGTTTGGCAACCATGCTATCCGTTTCGAAGGGAATTCTCAATACATCGGTGAGAACCGCCAAAAGCACAAAGATGAGCGAATGTATTCCAAACAGTGGAGGATACAAGATGTCGTACATCACACCTATTAAAAATACAATAGGCAAAGAGATTTGCCAATCTTGATGCCACACTGTGTAAATTAGCCAAGGCAGCAGAATGAGAGGGATTACTTGCGCAATAGCCAATGCAGGCATAAGCAGGATTTGTACATACAGGAAAAAGAGTCCACACAAAAACACGTAGATCCCTTTTAAGATCATCTTTCTATCCCTTACGTCTTACGATGCACAGCGGAGTTAGCTCATCAGCTTGTCCTTGGGGATTGTCTTTCATTACGGATTCGATGAAGTGCTTACTAACTCCACCTCCACCTCCTATCATCCAACTCCCACCAATATCGTTGATATCCATAATTGCCACAGGATATCCAATTGCTTGAGCAAGGTGTTCGGCAACTTGCTGAGGATCTTTGGGACCTTTTATCACGGTTTCATTATATGGCGGCACCGGCGATGTGCTAGCAGCATCAACTAATGCCGCTTGCATTCCGGCAATGCGGTAAAAATCTCCTTTTCGTCCTAGAAGTTTTCCCAAGGCACCAATTCCAGCGGCGAAAAGAATTCTACAAACACCTGTTTCATCGATGGCGCATTGCATACTTGAAGGAGAGCGTAAACCAATACCATAGGGCACTTTGGCTACAAATCTGCTTAGTATCTGGGCGAGAATGCCAATTCTTAAGTCGGCTACAGGGATCGCTCTGCCCTGTGTAATTGCCAAAGGACTTTCGCTAATGGTCAGAATATCGCCGATTTGCATTTTTGCTAACGCATATTCACGGATAATATCCAGCATATCGTCTTCAGCAGTCAAGATGCGAGTTTTAATCGGAATGCGGAGGAAAGTGTTTCCATATATGGTTATGTCAGCTTGTTTGTTGCTCATGGTTTTTCCTTTCTTTTAGAATATACACGTGTTCAAGGTTTTCAACTAATGTGAAGGGGCTAATTTCAGCACTTAGAAACAGGTTATCTGCCGATTCTCTTATACGGATTATCGTTCCAACCGGAAAACCTTTGGGAAATAGTCTGGAGAGATTTGAAGTTACGATAGTATCTCCGGCGGCAATTTCAGAACCCAGTTTTACCATGTTCATAAGGATGTTTCCCGCAATATCGGATTGTAGTATGCCTTGAACGCCATTATTTTGGCTCATTACCGGAACTTGAAAGCGGGGATTAGAAAAGGGTAAAATGATGCTGTATGTATCGGTTACAGATATTATTTTGCCTACGATACCATTTCCGGCGATCACCGCAGAACCGGGTATCACCATATCGTTTTTGCCTTTATTAACAATCAGACTGCGTTCCTCAAACTGTCCCGAATAGCCGATTACCTCAGCAAGTTGAAATTGATTTCCAGTTATATCAAAATTGATGGATGCCACTCCGGTGTATTCTCTCAGCTCATTTTGCAGGGCAAGTATTTTTAGCGTGCTCTCGGTTAATCTGCTACGCAACAAGAAATTATCCTTGCTTAAAGCATGATTGCTTTCAATGGTTCTAAGTGATGACACAAATGGAAAGAACAGTGTTTTGCCCAAAAAAGATGCTTTTGCTGCCCGTGTTTCTTCATTACCAATCAGCATAGCGATGGAAAGGACAATCAAAATGGCAGGAATGATGTACTTCTTTATAGTCATTGCTTATCAAGAGAGCTTATATTTGGACGAATCCGACAACTGAATAGTATAGATAAAAATTGAGCAAATCTTACTTAATCCTCAATTTTCTTAATGAGCACTTGGCGATAACGATCGATATCATCTAAAACCATACCTGCACCTTTAACAACGCATTCTAGGGGATCTGGAACCACATGTACGGGCAGATCGACAGTTTTGCGGATCTTTTCATCCAAGCCCTTCAACATAGCTCCCCCACCGGTTAGAAATATGCCACGTTCCGCAATATCTGCCGATAGTTCTGGTGCCGTGCGTTCAAAAAGCCGCTTGATGGCGTCAATCATTGTGGTAACTGTCTCGGCAATTGCTTCGCGTATCTCATCAGAAGAGATTTTGATGGTAACGGGATATCCCGAAACAATATCACGCCCTCTTACGTCCATAGTTAGTTCTTGCTTAAGAGGATATGCGCTGCCAATTGTGGTTTTGATTCTTTCAGCGGTTTGGATACCCACATGCAAGTTATTCTTTTTTCTAAGATAGCTAATCACATCCGTATCAATTTTATCACCACCTACGCGAATGCTATTGTGCACTACAATATGCGAAAGTGAGATTACGGCAATCTCGGAGGTTCCGCCGCCAATATCCATTACCATATTACCACAAGCTTCATCGATGGGAAGATCAGCTCCGATGGCAGCCGCTACTGGCTCCGAGATGAGATATACCTCTCTGGCACCGGCGTGTAAAACACTATCCCGTACCGCGCGCTTTTCTACTTCAGTAATGCCGGATGGTACACACACAATAACTCTGGGGCGCACCAGTAGGCGTTTTTTCTGCGCCCGCATAATCAGATTGCGCAACATCAACTCTGTTACCTGAAAATCTGCAATTACACCATCTTTGAGGGGTTTTATTACCCTCACTTCATCAGGATTTTTACCTAACATCACTTTCGCTTGCTGACCAATGGCTATGATCTTCTTGCTATCCGTAGAAACTGCTACCACTGAGGGCTCATCTATTACTACGCCACTGTTTTTTTTGTATACTAAGGTATTGGCAGTACCTAAATCTATCGCTATGTCGTTTGTCATCATGCCAAAAAAGTCAAATAAAGACATCCGTTACCTCTTTTCTGTAAAGCCAAATTAAGAGCTTTTACAATATTATGTTACAAATAACCTATACTTGCACACTTTCTATAACCGTTAAGACTGTCAAGCGAAAAACGTTGTAATAATATTCGATATCAGTTTAGTTGTAACGTGTAGAAAAAGTGTAATCCAACGTGTACAGCAATACATATTATGCAATGAGCATACAGGATCATATAAAGACCGTTTTAAATCCTTATATATAGCAGATTTTTTGCACAAAACAACAGCATTGTGTGCTATTTTTATCGCCTTTCCACCCTTTTAGTATGAGACCTACCCCATGCTCCCATTAATCAACGGTATTACTCCTATTGCCTTAAGCTGTTCTTACCCAGTATTCAAGTAGAGATTATCTTATGTCGAGGGAGTATCTCGGGAGTAAGCATA
>Ga0265295_1002334_pt1 | contig 30463 bp, 27 predicted proteins | sample Munlansysbiofilm_FD_192503 | JGI IMG/M metagenome (GOLD analysis project Ga0265295, IMG submission 192503) | Leachate microbial communities from a municipal landfill in Southern Ontario, Canada - Methane capture system biofilm | ecosystem: Engineered > Solid waste > Landfill > Unclassified ... | reverse complement strand
TTCTTGGGTATCGAAGAAAAGAGGTCATCTAGGGAGTTTGCCCCAGTGACCTTTAACATTTCTTGGATATCTTCCTTGGTGTGAGGTAGATATTTATGCATGTTTATTCCTCACAGAGGGGGAGGTATGCTTCTTTGTTAAGTAAACCTTCAAGTTCAGATACATCGCTTAATTCAACTTTAATCATCCATGATCCATAGGGATCATCATTGAGTAGTTCAGGAGCATCTTCTAAAGCGTTGTTAACTTCTAAGACTTTTCCTGAAACGGGTGTGTAGACATCAGATGCGGCTTTAACTGACTCAACAGCTCCGAGTGCATCACCTTTTTTAAATGTTTGACCAACTTTAGGTAATTCAATAAACACAACTGATCCTAAAGCGTGTTGTGCATGGTCAGAAATACCTACCCATGCAAAGTTTCCTTCAACTTTAACCCATTCATGACTAGGGCTATAGAGTAATCCTTCTATTACATTCATGTGTGAATCCTCCTATTTGTTATATTTCTTTGTATAAAATTTTCGATTTCTAACTTTAGCTAAAACTTTATTTTGTCTAATTTGAACATAGAGTTCAGTTCCAATCGCGGCATGTTCAATAGGTACTAATGCACATGCAACAGGAGTTGTTACCTGTGGAAGAAGATAACCAGTCGTAATCATACCGATTTCTTGATCATCCTTGTAAACTGCATAACCATGTCTTGGAATGTTTCTTTCAAGTAATTCAAGACCCACCACTTTACGTTTTGGGTTTTCTTTGTAGGATACAAGCGCATCTTTACCGATAAAGTTTTCTTTATCAAGCTTAATAGCAAAGTTAAGACCCGCTTCAACTGGGTTAATCGATTCACTGATTTCATGACCATATAAGGGAAGATTAGCTTCAAAACGAAGGGTATCTCTTGAACCTAGCCCACAGGGTATGACACCCATTGAGATGGCAGAATCCCACATCTTTGAAATGAATTCAGGTTTTCCATAAACTTCAAAGCCATCTTCACCGGTATAACCCGTTCGTGAGAAGATGACATGTCCATCTTCGAATGGTATAGTTTTATACGTCATAAACGATAAATCATCACCTGTAGTTCCCACGATTTTCTCGATGTTTTCTTTAACTAAAGGACCTTGAATAGCGATTTGTGCTATATCATTTGAGATATTTCGTGCAGTCACGTCATATTTTTCAGTTTGTTTAACGACCCATGCAAAGTCTTTATCAATGTTTCCCGCATTGACAACAAGAAGGATTTTATCTTCTTTGATGACATAGACAAGTAAATCGTCTACGACAAAGCCAGATTCATCACACATTAATGCATAAGTGACTTTCGTTGTGTCTGGCAAAATGAGATTTGTAACAAGGTTATTAACAAAGGGTAATGCATCTTTACCCTCAATCATAAACTCACCCATATGTGAAACGTCAAAGATGCCCATACCGGTACGAACTGCTAAATGTTCTTCAGTAATTCCGGCATAAGAAACTGGCATATGAAAGCCAGCATATTCAATCATTTTGGCATTTAACGCTAGGTGTTTATCATGTAGAACTGTTGTTTTCATTTCGATCTCCTAAAAGCGTTTTCTATAATCATTATACACCAAGATGTATGAATTCAAACTCAAATGAAATTCAATTTATTTTTTATAAAAATAAGATGTTATTTTCATGAAAAAATGTAAAATTTACGTCAATAAATATACACCTAAAAATAAAAGATGATATAATATTGATGGTTATCAATATAGATAAGTATCGATATAGGTGAAAGTATGGAAAAACACATAGCAAAAATATTTAAAGCATTATCCGATGAAAACAGACTGTTAATCATCAAACTGTTATTAAAAGGTGAACTTTGTGGCTGCATGTTGATTGATAAACTAAACATTCAACAACCCACATTGTCCTATCATTTAAAGATTTTAACAGAAGCTGGCATCACGTCATCATTTCGTGATGGAAACATGATTAAATATGTGGTCAACAAAGACGTCTTAAATGAAGTATCAGCATTTATTGATGAATATCATCACGTGGAGGCAACATGCAGTTTATAAAAGATATTTTTATAGCGATCAATGACATATTCTTAAAAATGTCATGGTTAGATCAACTTGTTCGGTGGTTTTTTAAAGATGTGATCGGATTAAATGAAGAGTCTCTACTATTTAGTAGTATCACATTTTTTGTCTATGATGTTATCAAAATCTTTATCTTATTAACCGTACTCATCTTTATTTCATCGTATATCCAATCTTATTTTTCACCAGAAAAGACGAGAAGATTACTTAAAGGTAAAAAAGGAGTTGGAGCTAACTCATTAGGTGCATTGCTTGGTACAGTCACGCCATTTTGCTCGTGCTCTTCAATTCCAATCTTTATTGGATTTACAAAAGCTGGTTTACCCGTTGGCGTCACCTTTTCATTTTTAATTTCATCACCCTTGGTTGATCTAGCATCTGTGATCTTACTAGCAGGGATATTTAATTGGAGGATTGCCATCGCATATGTTGTTGTCGGTTTAGTGATTGCGATTATTGGAGGATCTCTGATTAGCTTTCTCAAAATGGATGTTCAGGTTGCTGATTTCATCAAAGAAGCAAGACAGATTGGATGTGCTTCTGATTTAGTAGAAGAGACGATGTCAAGAAAAGAACGCGTTCATTATGCGTTTGATCAAGTTAAAGAAATTATTCATCGTGTTTGGGTTTATATCTTCATCGGAGTCGGTATTGGTGCTATCATACATGGGTTTATCCCAGAACAGTTTATTTTATCTATTTTAGGTGATCGTAATCCGTTTTCTGTGGTACTAGCAACCATTGTAGGTATTCCGATGTATGCAGATATTTTTGGTACATTACCTATTGCAGAAGCCTTGATCTTAAAAGGTGTTGGTATCGGTACTGTATTAGCCTTTATGATGGCTGTTACTGCATTATCATTACCCTCTATGATCATGATAAAAAAAGTGATTAAACCTAAGTTATTTATCGTTTTTGTATCGATTGTCACTGTCGGTATTATATTCGTTGGATATGTGTTTAATGCATTCAGTTATTTACTCGTTTAGAAAGGAGGATATCATAATGGAAATCAAAGTATTAGGTTCTGGTTGTTCAAACTGTAAAAGATTATATGAATATACTAAGCAAGCAGTTGATGAATTAGATATCACTGCAAATATTGTTTATGTAACAGATATGATAGAAATAGCAAAAGCTAATCTGTTAAGAACACCCGGTTTAATCATCAACAATCACGTTGTATCTTATGGTCGTGTACCGCTTGTTGATGAGATTAAAGAGATGATAAAAAAAGCATAAGGAGAACCTCATGAAAATCAGTTTTTTTGAGAAATATTTGACACTTTTCGTATTATTATGTATGGTTATTGGTGTAATTATTGGTCGATATATAGAAGCAATTCCCACCTTTTTACAGCAATTTGAGATCGCAAGTGTTAACATCCCCATTGGGATATTGATCTGGTTAATGATATACCCCATGATGTTAAAAATTGATTTCTCATCCGTAAAAAAAGTTGGAAAAAATCCTAAAGGTTTATACCTAACATGGATTGTTAACTGGCTTATTAAGCCTTTTACGATGTTTGGAATTGCGTATTTATTCTTTTATATTATCTTTAAAGAAGTCATTCCTCCAGCTCTTCAACAAGACTATTTAGCAGGTGCCGTATTGCTTGGTGCAGCACCATGTACTGCCATGGTTTTTGTCTGGAGTAGTTTAACAAGAGGTAACCCAGCATATACCTTAATTCAAGTAGCAACCAATGATTTAATCATCTTGATTTTGTTTGTTCCAATCGTTGGATTATTACTTGGTATCAGTGGTATCACAGTACCTTGGTTAACCCTATTCTTATCTGTCTTTTTATTCGTTGTGATCCCTTTGGTAGCTGCGTCACTCACAAGATATTTTGTCATTAAAAAAAGAGGATTAGATTTCTTTAATCAGAAAGTTGTAAAACGTTTTTCGAAGGTAACACTCTGGGGATTACTTTTAACCCTCATCTTAATCTTTTCGCTACAATCCGATTTAATTATCAATAATCCACTGCATATTTTATTAATTAGCGTTCCTCTAATTATTCAAACATTTCTCATTTTCTTTATCGCTTATGGTGGAGCAAAATCACTCAAGTTATCACATGATGTCGCTGCTCCTGCTGGAATGATTGGAGCGAGCAACTTCTTTGAATTAGCGGTCGCGGTTGCAGTTGCCTTGTTTCCATTAAATCCTGGTGTAGCACTAGCTACCATTGTGGGTGTTTTAGTTGAAGTGCCCGTCATGTTAATCTTAGTTAAAATAGCCAATCGAACAAAAGACTGGTTTCCTAAAGGAGAGTAATTTATGAAAAAAATTAAAATTGCTTATGTGTGTGTTCATAACAGCTGTCGAAGCCAAATGGCTGAAGCGATTACCAAGGTTTTAGAACCTGAATTTTTTGAAGCGTATAGTGCAGGTACTGAAACGAAGCCAAGAATTAATCAAGACGCTGTCCGTATCATTAAAAAATTTTATGATGTCGATATGAATGCAACACAACATTCTAAATTATTAGATGATATCCCACAAGAACTTGATGTATTGATTACCATGGGATGCAATGTGGAATGTCCATTTATTCCATGTCAACATCGCGAAGATTGGGGATTAGATGACCCAACAGGTCTTCCTGATGATGCGTTCATAAAGACAGCTGAAATCATTAAAGAAAAATTATTAGCTTTAAAATCACGTATTGTTGATCAAGAAATCATCATTGAATAAAAAAAAGACCAGTGGTCTTTTTATTTTACATATTAGTCATTAGGATCATCACAGAAAAGCTTGCAAGAAGAGAAATGGTGTTAGCAATCAGTGCATAAACCATCGCCTTGTTTTTTGACTTTTCTTTCAAATAGAACCTGTAAATCACAATCTCTGAAATGAAAATCATCATTTCACCGACAATTAAGACAAAGATTTCACCAACACCTGGATAAATGAAATACTTAGCAGAAAACATAAATAATGTCAAAATAATTTGAGTAACTAGATTGACATGGGCAACAAGCTTAAAGCTTTTCTTGCTGACATAACCAAATAAGAAGAGAACGAGGATTTCAATAAAAATCGTGCCAACAATACGTAAAACTAACTCTAAGGTCATCGTTTGTGTGGGAAATACAAGTTTAACACTACCGATATTGGTTTGACTGAAATCAAAGTTAATACCAGTTAAATCGTAGGTTACTTTACTATTGAAAAGCGTTGTATTGATCGTTCTTGAAACAACATAGTTACCATCATCAAAGATAAGCATGATTTTAAACTCTGTAGGTGGATTATAAGGATAGATGTAATAGTTGTCTTTTGGATTTTGATAAGATGAACCCCAAGGTAAGACAAGACTTGATGCAACAAAACCATTGAGTTCAAAGGTGTAAAGCATATCAGGAAAATCTTCGTGCTGATTATTAACTAAAGATTGAACGGATAGAAGATCATCATCAATTGGGAGTTCACCCTTCATCAGAAGTTCGATGTAATAGGGTTCATTTACACCGAAAATTTCGACATCTAGCGTTCGTTTAGGACCAAAATCTGCCCTGACGGTCAGAAAGGGTAGAAGTGTAAAAAACGATAAAAGAAGTAGAAAAATAAGACTTTTTTTCATGATAAACCTCGCATCTTGTTTACTATATCTATCATATCATAGAAAATTGCGTTTATGAACGCTTTTTTCGTTGTATAATAAAGAAAAGGGGTGCTTTCGATGCTAATCAATAATGTCTTAATTCATGTCAAAAGAGATGAAGTAGAATCTCCAAAAGGAAGTGTCATCATCACACACGGTATCGCTGAACATTCAGGACGATATGATGAGATAACTTCAAAATTAAATGAAGTAGGTTATACGGTTGTCCGCTATGATGTTAGAGGACACGGCATGAGCCAAGGGAAAAGAGGGGCTCTCAAGAGCTATCATCAAACTATTGATGATCTTCATGAACTTGTTGTTGAAGAGAAAAAGTTAAATCCACCAAAGATCTTTTTAATTGGTCACAGTATGGGTGCTTTAATCGTCAATATGTATGCTGTAAAATATCATGATGTCGATGGTATTATTTCTTCTGCTGCACCGTCTTATTTTATCAAAGATGTACTACCTTTCCGTTTCATTGGGTATCGCTGGTTAGGGTTTATGACAAAGAAAACCAATTTTGCTGATGATCAACTGTCACGCATTAAATCTGTTGAAGAAGCTTATATCCAAGACCCACTTAATTTGAAAAAATTTCATTTTTCGTTAGCGGGTAACATGTTTGTTGGTGGCGTCAGATTTTTAAACAAAAATATAAAAGCTTATCAAACACCAGTTTTACTTTTGCATGGTGAAGCTGATAAGATTGTACCAGTTGAATTTTCAAAAAGACTATATGCTTTATTACCAATAGAAGATAAAAAGTTGATCACATATCCCGATGCATATCATGAAATATTTAATGATCTTGATCGTGAAAAAACATTTGAAGATGTGATGAACTGGTTAAAAGAACATCAGAAGTGAGGTTAAGATGAGAGTAGCATGGATTGGAACAGGTGTCATGGGGAAACCGATGGCTTTGCATCTTGCTGATGCTGGATATGAAGTTATTGCCTATAATCGCACCTATGAGAAAGCATTATTACTTGAACCTAAAATAAAAGCAGTTCAATCAATCGAAGAATGTGTTAAAGATGCTGATGTTATCTTTACCATCGTGGGATATCCTCAAGATGTTAAAGAAGTATATGAAAAAGTGATGGTAAACACAAAAAAGGGTAGTATTTTAGTCGATATGACCACATCATCACCCACATTAGCGATTCAATTAGAAAAAGAAGCTCTAAAACACGGATTGATCATGTTAGATGCCCCTGTCACCGGAGGTGATTTAGGTGCTATCAATGGGACATTATCGATTATGGTTGGTGGACAAAAAGAAGCATTCAACACGATTTATCCACTTTTGACGCATCTCGGAAAAACGATTACGTATATGGGTAATCCTGGTTCAGGACAACACGCAAAACTTGCTAATCAAACTGCAATCGCAGGTGCGATATCAGGGATTGCTGAGGCTTTAGTATATGCAAAAGCTAAGGGATTAAATCAAACAGATATGTTAAAAGTCATCACAGGTGGATCAGCAAGCTCATGGCAAGCAATTAACAATGGACCTAAGATGATTGATAAAGATTATGCACCAGGATTTTACATCAAACATTTCTTAAAAGATCTCAAACTTGTTTTAGAAGAGAAGAAGGATTTACCGCTTGTCGTCATTGAGAAGGTTGCTCATATCTATGAAATATTATCAGATGATAAGATGCAAGATTTTGGAACACAAGCGATTATAGAATACTATTTAAAACGCATGTCTTAAGAAGGAGGATTGCCATGCCTGTCATGTATGTATGTCTTAAAGGACTCATGCATTGCACAAGCTGTATGACAACCATAGAAAACGCACTCTACACTGCAGGTGCAACACATTTTGAGTTCGATCTTGTCACAAAAATAGGCAAGATAGTTTTTGAGGATCAAAATTCAGATGAGATTAAACTTGTCGATGCGATCAAACGTGTTGGATATGATGTCGATGTTTTAGAGATGACAGAAGAGTGTGAATAATCATATCAAAGCAAGATAAACAAGAGGAATTTGGCTATATTTTTATCGCCTTATACCTCTTTTACTTTTATACTAGAAATATCTATGTATGTTAAAAGAGGTAGGTGTTTGTAGATGAAAGAATCATGAAAGTGATTTTTCAAAAACGTTTTCATTTTCAAATCATTTTCATTGCAAAGACTGATTTATAGTATATATACTATACAATGTTATAAATATAGCGAAAACAGCGAAAACCCTATAATTTTATGAAAAATTTTCATTCAAAATCTTGTTTTTTTATCCTTACAGTAGTAAAATGCTTGCAAAGATAATGTAAGAAATGAGTCAATGGAGGAAACAATGAACTATTATATTAGACGCGTCGTATCAGCCATCTTCACCCTGTTTGTCATTGCAACGCTCACTTTTTTCATGATGCGTGCAATCCCAGGGGGCCCATTTACTAGAGAAAGATCACTTCCAGCTGAAATTGAAGCTGCCCTGCAGGCACAATACAATTTGGATGCTCCTCTTCTTGAACAATATGCAGAATACATGATTGATTTGGTGCAATTTGATTTAGGACCATCGTTCTCACTCAAGGGATTCACCGTTAATCAGATTATTGCAGCAGGGTTTCCGATCACAGCTTTAATTGGATTTATTGCAGTTATTTTAATTGTTTTGATCGGGATACCGATTGGAATTATCTCAGCTTTAAAACAGAATAAGCCCATTGATTATGCCGTTATGATCTTTGCAACCTTAGGGGTAACAATTCCAAGTTTTATTATTGCGACTCTTTTTCTTTATTTCTTTGGCGTTAAACTTGCATGGGTTCCCCTTTTATTTAATGAAGACAATTTTGTTACATACATTGGACCCGTCTTAGCTTTAACTGGATATTCCGTATCATTTGTTGCACGCTTAACAAGATCATCAATGTTAGAAGTGTTACAGCAGGACTATATTCGTACAGCACGTGCGAACGGTATCTCAGAATTTAAAGTGTTAAGCAAGCATGCTTTAAAAAACGCTTTAATTCCTGTTGTCACATATATTGGACCCATGGTTGCAGCTATTATGACCGGTTCATTCGTTGTTGAAAATGTCTTTGCTATTCCAGGTATAGGTAAACGATTTGTTGAAGGTGTCACCAATCGTGATTATACGTTAATCGTTGGTGTGACTGTCTTCTATGCCGCCTTTTATATCATTATGGTACTGATCGTAGATATCTTGTACTCATTTATTGATCCACGTATTAAACTTGGGAAACGGAGGGCAGACTAATGGATAAACAAATATTTACCATCTTAGGCACTGATGAAAAAATCAGTAGTGAACAAATTCGCCCCGGTTTAACCTATTGGAAAGATGCATGGAGAAGATTGAAGAAGAACAAGCTTGCTATGGTAGGACTTGTTGTCATAGTTTTAGTTACATTGTTTGCGATTATTGGACCTTGGCTCACACCTTATTCTTACAGTGATCAAGTGGTAGGTTTTTCCAATATTCCACCCCGTTTTGAATTAATTGATGCGGATGGAACTTACTTTTATTTCAATGGTTCACAATACGATTTATATTCATCAACCAAAGATGGTCGACTTTTAGAAAAATTGGATGAATCTAGCCGTGACATCGTCAATCAAAAGTTTTATTTCGATTTAGATGGTGAAACTGTGACACTTGATTATTCTTATAAGTTAAGACCAGAATTAGCAGATGAAGGTATTGACTACAGTATTTCATTTCGTGGTGTCGAATATAAAGAACCAATGGGTACAGTAGGTAACAAATTGTTTCCATGGGGATCAGATGAATTTGGTAGAGACGTCCTAACCCGTGTCATGTATGGCGCAAGAATTTCTTTATTAATTGCATTGATTGCAGCACTTGTTAATCTTTTCATCGGTGTCATTTATGGATCGTTATCCGGTTTATACGGTGGTACGGTAGATAATATTATGATGAGAATCCTCGATGTCATCGATTCCATACCTTTGCTTCTATATGTTATTTTGATTATGGTTTTATTAGATGACAATAGCATGTTTACCGTCATACTGACTTTAGGTCTTGTTTACTGGGTACGTATGGCTAGACTCGTTAGAGGACAAGTATTAGGTTTAAAGAACCAAGAATTCGTACTTGCTGCAAGATCACTTGGTGTATCGCAAAACAAGATTATTTTAAAACATTTAATTCCAAATGCTTTAGGTCCCATTATCGTATCGATTACGATGATGATTCCATCAGCTATATTTACAGAAGCTTTCTTAAGCTTTATCGGTTTAGGTGCTTCAGCACCTCAGTCATCATGGGGTACTTTAGCCAATGCAGCTGTTGCTGTATTTAGATCATCATTTTATCAGTTGGTATTCCCAGCTTCAGCGATTGCAGTTACGATTTTAGCTTTTAACTTCTTTGGTGATGGCTTAAGATCAGCACTCGATCCAAAACTGAGAAAGGGGTAAGACGATGAAAATACTAGAGGTTAAAAACCTTCACACCAGCTTCTTTACTCACATGGGTGAAGTTCAAGCGGTAAGAGGTATCAGTTTTGATGTTGAAAAAAATGATATTTTAGGTATCGTAGGTGAATCAGGATCTGGTAAAAGTGTGACATCTCTTTCCATTATGGGTTTAGTTGATCAGCCAGGTAAGATCACAGAAGGTTCGATTCTATTTGATGGAAGAGAACTTGTTAATTTATCACATCATGAATTGTCAGAGATTAGAGGAAATGATATTTCGATGATTTTCCAAGATCCAATGACATCGCTTAATCCTGTCTTTCGTGTCGGTAATCAAATCAAAGAAATCTTAAAAACACATACCAACATGACAAAAGAAGAGATGAATGAACGAGCGATTGAATTATTAAAACTTGTTAATATTCCTGAACCTGAAACACGCATTAGACAGTACCCTCATCAGTTTTCAGGAGGTATGAGACAACGTGCCATGATTGCTATGGCGATTTCATGTAATCCAAAGCTTCTCATTGCTGATGAACCAACCACAGCACTCGATGTAACGATTCAAGCACAAATTATTGACTTATTAAAAAGTTTGAAAGATAAACAGGATTTAAGTATTATCATTATCACCCATGACTTAGGTGTTATTGCTGAAATATGTAATAAAGTTATTGTGATGTATGGTGGTCTTGTGATGGAACAAGGAACTGTCTTAGATATCTTTGATCGTCCTGAGCATCCCTATACCAAAGGATTACATCAATCCGTACCTAAGAATGTAACAGGTGAAAAGAAACGCTTAATTCCAATTGATGGAACACCACCCGATTTACTTGAACCACCCACAGGATGTCCCTTCTATCCAAGATGTAAACATGCGATGGAGGTTTGTAGACAAAAACAACCACCCCTTTATGAAATAACGAAAGGACATTTGGCTGCTTGTTGGTTACATGATCAAAGCGCTCCTGAAGTAGAAGGTTACACGAAAGTGAAGGGTGAATACAATGAATAAAGAAAATCGTGTACCACTCTTAGAAGTAAGAAATCTTAAGAAGTACTTTGATGTCACAACGTTTAGTCATAAAAAGATTTTAGCCGCTGTTGATGATGTCAGCTTTGTTGTTTACAAAGGTGAAACCTTTGGATTAGTTGGTGAATCTGGATGTGGTAAGACAACAACAGGAAGACTCATTGTTAAACTCTACCAACCGACAGGTGGTAGTATCATCTTTGATGGTGTTGATTATGCGAATCAAAGCGATAGAAGGCTTAAAGATTTTCGTAAACGTGTCCAAATGATTTTCCAAGATCCTTACGCATCACTTAATGCACGTATGACCGTTTTAGAAATCATTTCAGAAGGCATTAAAACACACGGTATTATAAAAAATAAGAAGCAAATTGAAGCTCGTGTGCATGAACTTCTTGAAAAAGTCGGATTAAAAAGAGAACATGCATCAAGATATCCTCATGAATTTTCAGGAGGACAAAGACAACGTATTGGTATCGCAAGAGCTCTTGCTTTAAATCCTGAGATGATTGTTGCTGATGAACCGATTTCAGCACTTGATGTTTCCATTCAAGCTCAGGTGATTAACATGCTTGAAGATTTACAAAAAGAGTTTGATTTAACGTATTTATTTATCGCCCATGATTTATCGATGGTAAGACATATCAGTGATCGTATTGGCGTCATGTACTTAGGTAAAATGATGGAAATTGGAGAAAGTGATGACGTTTATGAAAAACCACTTCATCCCTATACACAATCATTACTCTCATCGATACCTGTTGCAGATCCGAAGATCCGAATGTCAGAAAAACGTATTATTTTAGAAGGTGATGTGATGAGCCCTATCAATCCTAAACCGGGTTGTCGGTTTGCATCACGTTGTCGATATGCCAAAGATCAGTGTTTTCAAGAAACTCCTGAGTTACTTGAAGTTGCACCTGAACGCTTTGTTGCATGTCATTTTGTTGAAGAGATTAATGGTTTGTTCACCGATGTAAAGGTGTCAACATACAGAGAAAAAGGAGAAGAGAAAGTATGAAGAAACTTGTAACACTGTTAGTGATTTTCGCTTTCGCGTTCGCTCTACTCGCTTGCCAGCCTAAAGAACAAGGCGTACCAGGCGTATTGAGATGGAACATCGGAGCAGATCCACTAACTCTAGACCCATCTTTAAATGGTGCTTCTGATGGCGGTGACGTTATCAATAACACACATGAAGGTTTGGTTCGTGAAATTAATGGTGTTGTATATCCAGGTATTGCAGAATCTTGGATTATCTCCACAGATGGTTTAGTAGTCACCTTCAATCTCCGTGAATCGAATTGGAGTGATGGTACTCCGCTCACAGCACAAGACTTTATTTACACCTATCGTAGAGCTATGGATCCAGCCACTGCATCCGAATATTCCTGGATTTGGGAATACACGAACGTGATTGGTGCAGTTGATTTTGTATTTGCAGATCCTTCTGAAGAAGGCTATGATGCAGATGCATTATGGGATGAAGTTGGTATTTCAGCACTTGATAATTATACCCTACAATTCCGTTTAGTTAACCCAACGGGCTACTTTGTAAGCTTAATGGCATTCTATCATTTCATGCCAGTTAAACAAGCTTCAGTAGAAGCTCCAGGTGGTGCTGATGGCTTATGGGCAAAGAATCCTTCATTAGCAGTATCTAATGGTCCATTCAAATTAACATCTTATACCATTGGTTCTGGTTTAGTTCTTGAAAAGAATGAAGAATACTGGAATGCAGAAAACGTGAAGTTAAATCGTATTGAAGGTAAGTTTATCGATAACGAATCAACAGCATACGATGCATTTGTTGCTGGTGAACTCGATTATATTCCAAACGTACCTACATCAGAAATGACACGTTTGATCGCTGAAGATCCAAACTTCTATGTCTATCCATTACTTGGTACATATTATTATTCATTTAATTTAAATGATGCAGCTGGTCTCTATGACAATGTTAAATTAAGAAAAGCATTAGCATATGCCATCGATAGAGAAGCAATCGTTGAAGCTCTTTCTGGTGGTCAAGTACCTGCAGCTGGCTTTGTGCCACCTGGATTTATTGACCATGAAGGTAAAGACTTCTTTGAAACAGCTGGTACATATGGCATGGTTACCGATGATGGTAATTTTGCACAAGCTGTCACATTATTCGCAGAAGCAGCAACTGAAATGGGTATGACTGTAGCAGCATTGAAAGCAGCACTTGCAGCTGAAACATTGTTATATAACACTTCTGAAGCGCATGCTCAAGTTGCACAACTCGTTCAAGAATCTTGGAATCAAGTTTTAGGTTTCCAAATGCAATTAGGTAACCAAGAATGGGGCGTTTTCCAAGAAACAAGAAAGAATGACAACTTTGATATCGCACGTGGTGGTTGGTTAACAGACTTTATGGATCCTATCGGTATGCTTGCAATCTTTACTAAAGAAAATGCATATAATGATCCAAACTATGATGTTCCTGCATTTGATGCATTAATTGCTGAAGCTCAAGCAACAACATCTCCTGCAACTCATTTTGAAAAGCTATATGCAGCTCAAGATTTGTTCATGGAAGATATGCCAATTATTCCTGTATATCACTATTCTGATTTCATGTATGTTAAACCATACGTTGAAGATTGGGGTCGTAGTGTACTAGGTACAGTTGATTTCTCAAGAGCACACATTGATTGATTTTTAAATTTAAAAAAAAAGGACAGTTCAGTTGAATTGTCCTTTTTCTTTATATGTGTGTTTTATTTGATAATAAGGCTTTTCCCTGTCATTTCTTTAGGTTGTTCAACCCCTAAAAGATCTAACATGGTTGGTGCGACATCGCAGAGTGCACCGGTATTAACATTAATACCTTTTTTGGTGATGACAACAGGGACTAAATTGGTTGTATGTGCTGTATGGGGTTGACCTTGATCATCTCTCATCTTTTCAGCATTACCATGGTCAGCTAAGACAATGGCAACACCACCGATAGATAGAATCGCTTCAACAACATCTTTGGTACATTGATCAACCGTTTCAACAGCTTTGGTAGCTGCTTCAATGGAACCGGTGTGTCCAACCATATCAGGGTTAGCGAAGTTTAAGATCATCGTATCAAATTCTTTACTCTTGATGGCTTCAACGGCTTTATCTCTGACTTCAAAAGCGCTCATTTCTGGTTTTAAATCATATGTTGCTACTTTAGGAGATTCAACTAAAATACGTTTGCTTCCCTTTAAGTTCTTTTCAGATCCACCATCAAAGAAGAAGGTGACATGTGCATATTTTTCTGTTTCTGCAATACGAAGTTGTTTTAAGTCTGCGTTGGCAATCACTTCACCATATAAGTTATCAAGTGTTTGAAGTTCATAAGCAAGAGGACCTTTGACAGATTCGTTATAATGCATCATCGATACAAAGAAAATGTTTTGAACAAGATGTTTAGGATTGAAGTTAGGTTTACCAGGTGTTTGATATAACGATGTATTTTCTGGATTAGAAAAAGCGGTTGCAATACGAATCGCACGATCAGGTCTAAAGTTAGCAAAAATAATGGCATCATTATCTTTAATGAGTCCCTTTTCATCAGCAACAAAAGGCATGATAAACTCATCAGATACGCCTGCATCATAAGATTTTTGAATCCCTTTTAGGGCATCTAAATGTTCGCCTGTGCCTAAAGTCATATTATCGTATGCCTTTTGAATACGGTCCCAGTTGTTATCGCGATCCATCGCATAATATCTACCAGACACAGTAGCAACTTTCATACCGTGATCCATTAAATCTTTTAAATAACCTAAACCTGCAGTTTGTGGGGTATCTCTACCATCCATAAAGGCATGTAAGTAAGGTGTGATACCTTCTGAAACTGCTAAATCATGAAGTGCTTTAATATGTGTTGGGTAAGAATGAACACCACCATCCGATACAAGACCGAAGATGTGGAGATTCGAGTTATTTTTCTTTGCATGTTTAATCGCATCTAAAAATGCTTGATTCTTGAAGAATGATCCATCCTTAATAGCAACATTGATTCTCGTGAGTGATTGATAAACAATACGTCCAGCACCTAAATTCAAGTGCCCAACTTCACTGTTTCCCATTTGTCCATCAGGAAGACCGACATACTCACCGCTTGCTTGCAGTGTGTTTGAGGGGTATTCTTTAAAAAGTTGATCTAAAAAAGGTTTCTTAGCAAGTGATACTGAATTGCTTGAACTCGCAGGAGCAAGTCCGTAGCCATCCATAATAATTAATCCGACAAAATTTTTGTTCATGGTTGTACTCCTTATCGTTTGATTTCCATACTCATTATACTTTAAATTCTGATAATGATGGAATTGAATGCAAAAAAAACGTTTTCAAGTGTTATGAAAATGATGGATATTGTAAAATGCAAAAAATATGTTAAAATGTAATTGAAATTAAATACTTCGGGGCACCGTGTAATTCGGGACCGGCGGTAAAGTCCGCGAACCTTAGGGTTGAACTTGTGTAATTCAAGTACCGACAGTAGAGTCTGGATGGGAGAAGATTTGTCATTTTTTGACGTTCTTTTATCGCCGAAGTATTTTGGCGATTTTATATTTTTTATAGGAGGAATGTCAATGTTTGAGTTTATCGGTAGTAACAAAGAATTATTTAAGTGGATTTTAGTAGGTGTATTTGGTGTTTTATTGATACTTTTATTCGTATTTTCTTTAAAGTATGAAGTTAAAGGGAAGAATAACAGTGAAAAGATTAAAAAGATGACAACGATTTCTATTTTAGCAGCCATCTCTGTTGTGCTTTACTATTTTATTAAAGTGCCGATGAATCTTTTCTTGCCTTTTATTCCAGGATTCTTAGATATTCATTTTTCAAATCTTCCCATTTATATTGGTGGTTTTCTGTTTGGTCCAGTCAGTGGTGTAGTGATTGCAGTCATTCGTTTCTTAGCTAAATTACCAGCCACTCAAACTGTTGGTGTGGGGGAGATTGCTGATTTTATTATTGCATTTTCAACAGTGATGGTGTCATCCATCATTTATCATCACCATAAGACAAAGAAGATGGCGGTGGTTGCACTTTTATCGATCGCTTTTGTTTGGACAATTACGGCAATTATTACCAACTGGGCGTTTTTATTAGAATTCTATATGTTTCTTTACGGGTTTGATGGTGTTATAGCGATGTTAACAGTTATTCCTGGTATAACAGAAACCAATTATATGCTTCCTTATATTTTATACGCAGTCATACCATTCAATGTGATTTTATCTATTTTGGTAAGCTCACTGACGTTTGTATTGTACAAACGATTATCTATTATTTATAAAGATATTCATTTTGATCGCAAGAAAAGAGAACAAGCTTAAACATCTATCAGTCATCTTTTTATGATAAGATAGATGTAAAGGGGCTGTTCAATATGCAAAATATGAGAAATCCAATCCACAAACAAGACCTTATGCCCGTTTTATATGCGGGCTTTTTTATCTCGATTTCAGGGGGTTTAATCGCTGGTGTGATTCACATGCTTTTCATGAGTTCTTTTCAGTTTTCTCTGATGTGGCTTTTTATGCTCGTGATCGCTCACCTTTTATCGAGAAGAATCATGCAATCCTATCAGTCCTATCATGTGCTTTATTCCATTTTGAGTGTACTTTTCTTTATCTTCGCATATTATATCATGCAAGTAACGTGGAGTTCTGGTGTCTTTTTCGTGAGTGGGTACTTTAATTTGAATATCTTCTTAAGTCTATTAAACCCGATCTATTACTTCAGTTTTTTATTTCCATGGCGTTCAGGTTTTTTCTATATTGAAAATGTTTTAAACATTGTTTTCTTTATCGTAGGCATTGTCTACAGTTATCGTTTCAGTAAGTAAACGTTTTTATTGTCAATTTTGTTTAAAAACAAAGAGATATTGTGTATAATTAATATGGTTAAAATAACAGGCAAAAAACTAAATAAAGGAGTGAAATTATGCCATTTATCAGCGATATTTACGCACGTGAAGTGCTAGACTCAAGAGGTAATCCTACTGTTGAAGTCGAAGTTTATACCGATTCAGGCGCATTCGGTCGCGCAATTGTTCCATCAGGAGCTTCCACAGGTGAACACGAAGCCGTTGAACTTAGAGACGGAGATAAGAAGCGTTATTTAGGTAAAGGTGTTTTGAATGCAGTCAACAACGTCAATGAAATGATTGCTCCAGAACTCATCGGTTTTGATGTTACGAATCAAATTGCGATCGACAAATTAATGATCGAACTTGATGGTACAAAGAACAAGTCAAAATTAGGAGCAAATGCTATTTTAGGTGTTTCTATGGCTTGTGCAAGAGCAGCTGCAGATTTCTTAGGTGTTGAATTATACCAATATCTTGGTGGTTTCAATACAAAGCAATTACCAGTACCTATGATGAACATCATCAATGGTGGTTCACATGCAGACAATAATGTAGACTTCCAAGAATTTATGATTTTACCAGTAGGTGCGAAGAACTTCAAAGAAGCTATCCGTATGGGTGCTGAAGTATTCCACAACTTAAAATCAGTATTAAAGAAAAAAGGTTACAACACAGGTGTTGGTGACGAAGGTGGATTTGCACCTAACTTAGGTTCTAACGAAGAAGCGCTTCAAGTGATTATGGAAGCGATTGAAAAAGCTGGTTACACACCAGGTAAAGACATTTTCTTAGGCATGGACGTTGCATCTTCTGAATTCTTTAATAAAGAAACAAAGAAGTACGTTTTAGCTGGTGAAGGTGGAAAAGAATTCACTTCTCAAGAACTCGCTCATTTCTATGAAGGTTTAATTAGCAAGTATCCTATCATTTCAATCGAAGATGGCTTAGATGAAAATGACTGGGAAGGTTGGGTCTACTTATCTAAATTATTAGGTAGCAAAATCCAACTTGTTGGTGACGACTTATTCGTTACAAACACTGAAAAATTAGCTAAAGGTATTGAATTAGGAATTGCAAACTCTATTTTGATTAAAGTTAACCAAATCGGTACATTAACTGAAACATTTGATGCGATTGAAATGGCTAAACGTGCTGGTTATACAGCTGTTGTATCACACAGATCTGGTGAAACAGAAGATACAACGATTGCAGATATCGCTGTTGCAACCAATGCAGGTCAAATTAAGACAGGTTCAGCTTCTAGAACTGATCGTATTGCAAAATACAATCAATTACTTAGAATTGAAGATCAATTAGGAGCAACTGCACAATATCTTGGTTTGAAATCATTTTACAATTTAAAGAACAAGTAATAACTCAAAGGGTTGAATCGACATATGATTCAACCCTTTTTTTGTATATATCATAATATTTTTCATTCCACATCTGTTTAAAAAATGAACGTATTATCATCAAATACATAGTATAATGTCATTAAAGATAAATATAAATCGATTAAGTTCTGATGTCAACATCATGCATAAGATCAATCACGCGCTAAAGCATAAAAAGAAACATACTTAACAAAGGATATTTCAGATGACAAAAAATCAAAGAATTTTCATCTTAATAGTTGTAATAGGTATTATGATCATTATTTCTACTGCCAGTTTATTTTTATTGAGCAGAAACAATCTGAGTTCAGATGATACTTTTGTACAGGAACATCTTACTTATTTAGATGATGGTGCATCTGATATTGATTTTCTTGAAGTAACACTATATTTCAATGAAAATAATGCCTATCTAGAAATCATATACGATTATAGTTACTTAGGCATTGAAAGAAGAACAAGATATCTCGTTAATCGACAATCGGGTCAAATTGTTAATGGTGGATATGAAGATGATTTTCCCGAATTCATGGACGCGTTTAATTTAATAAAAATAAATTACACGCATAAGAAAGTTTACAGTGTTGAAGATATCGAACAATTGTTGAATGATTAAACAAGCATGATTTAAAAATTTGTATACAGATAATCTTTCTATGAAAAAAGACTCTAGCAAGAGTCTTTTTTACGTAAATAGGAGAAGTGTTGCAGTTGAAATAATCAGTATAAAAATGATGGATATAATGGTGTAAGTCAGAAGATAGGTTTTAACTTGACCTTTATACTCTCTAATGACGTATTTGAAAGTGATCAAACTCGCTAAAGAACCAATAATCGTACCCATAGAACCAATATTAACACCTTGAAGAAGCGGTTGCCAGTAAATGGGTTTTGTAAATGTTGATAAAAGAACTGATGCTGGAACATTGGAAATGAACTGTGAAGTCGTCAACGCTGTAAAGAATACAGAAACTCTCGAATTCAATAATTGACTGATCGTATCTTTAATGACAGTGATTTGTCCGATATTACCAGTAAAGATAAAGAACGCTAGGAAAGTTAAGAGTAAATGATAATCCACGCGTTTAAACAAATGTCTTCCATAGATGAGTCCTAAGATAAGCGTGATACCAAGTGTATATCCTTCGGATACGATCCTTAAGATGTTAAGTAGTGCATTGATGAGAATAAGAAGATAAAGAAAAAACTTATTCCACTGAATCTCTGGAGCAACGATATTTAACTCACATGCTTCATGAGGTATTTTTATGAGTGCTGTCGATGTGATCAGAACAAATCCAGTGATCGTAATCACACTTGTCGTTTTGAGAAATGCATCAAAAGGAATGTCATAAAAAGCGTATAAATAGATGTTTTGTGGATCACCCATCGGTGTTAAAGCACTTCCCATGTTAGCTGCTATTGTTTGTAAAATAATGATGATGACAGCGTATTTCTCTTTTTTTGTGTGTTTTGTTATAAAAATGGTAAAAGGAACGAGTGTCAATAACACAGCATCATTGGTAAGAAGCATCCCTAAAAAGAAAGTTACAATAATGATGACAAGTCCAATCCATTTTATCGATTTTAAATGCTGAATTAGTTTAGTCGCAATATAGTCAAAAAAGTGTGTTTCATAAATACCAGCGACAGCTAACATCAATGTAAACATGATGATGAGAACTTTCGTGTTAATATAACTTAAATACTCAACTGATGGAACGACAAAAAAAATCGAAATGATTGCAAAAATGCTCGCGATCAGAAAGACCTTATCTTTAATAATAAATTTGATGATAAACTTCATATAATCCTCTTTAGGTGCATATCTCAAAATGCCCATAAGCATTATATAATGAAATCTAAAAAATGTATCTTAATTAATAAAATGATGAAAATGAATCAAATCTATTGAATTAAGAAAGCGGTTGCATTATAATGATATTGAAACGTTTCGATGGCAGTCGAACGTCGAGTATTTGTAGTATAAACATATTCCAGAGCATCATTGAAGCTAAAATCCGAGTTTTTTGCATGTTAAGATGTAAGCGATTCCAATTTGATTCATTGACCTGGATTATATTTTATACGCAATTCGAAACGTTTCGAATAGCGTTGATTTGATTACAAATCATCATATATAGGAGGAACAAATGAGAAACACCGTTAGACTATTTTTACTCGTTTTAACTTTTGGGTTGCTCTTTGTGATCACAGGTTGTAAGGATGAACCAACACCCATTCCTACACCTACACCAGAGATCACAGATTTCAACGTGCTTGGTAATTGGACAGATGGCGGCGATGCTGCGTACACTTTCTTGACTAACACAGCAACCGAACTTGATTTTACTTATGATAAAGCAACTTTCCCCTATGCATTTATTCAAAGTGCTTTAATCACTGAAGATCTTTCGGTTTACAAGAAGTTAGTGATTACTGTTGAAGGTACAGGTTCTATGCTACTTAAACTTGAAACCAATGATGATACTCCAGCTAAAGAAGTTGGATTAAACGTTACGGGTATCGCTGGAACCTATGAATGGAATTTAATGGCAGCTGCTGACTTTTTAGCAAAAGTTGACCGTGTTGTCATTATTGCAGCTCCAGGTAAAGAAGCTTCTGTAGGAGCAATCACTGTTACACAGTTATTATTCCAAGATGAAGTTGCTGATGGTTATATCATCAACGACAATTTCAACAATATTCCATCAAACGTTAATGAATACAATGGAACTGATGTTGAATTCAACTTCAATGCTAAATGGGAAAGTAACGACGAAGGCATTTATGAAATTACTTATGATGGAACAGATGCAGTTGTTGATTATGATAAAGGTGCAGGTCTTGAATGGGCGTTCATGAGAACAAGAGTTCAAGGTGACTTTACTGATTTTAACTATGCAGTCTTTATCGTAACAGGTACAGCTGGTCAAAAACTCTTAATCAAACCTAATGAATACAATGCAGTTGAAGCATTTATTTGGTTAGATGGAACAGAACAAGAACTCGTCATTGACTTAACCGAGTTAACACTCGAACAAAAAAATGCAATCACTGATTTCAAAGTCTTTATTGCAGCAGGTCTAGCTCCTGCAGCAGGTCAATTAACTATTCATGAAGCCTATATGGTTGACGAATATGATTTTGTAGTTCCTGTATTTGATGTCAATGAATATAACGGTACAGACTCAGAGTTTGGTGTTCAATATTGGTATGATGGTGGCGATTTAGTATATGATATCGCACTAGTTGGTACTGATTATGAAGTCGATTATGAAAAGTTAACATCTAACTTACATTACGCATTCATGTATGCACTTCTTGATGGTGATTATACATCATTTAGCAAGATTGAATTTGAAATGACAGGTCAAACTGGTAAGAAAATCTTACTTAAGATTGAATCTGAAAACGGTAATAAAGAACTCGAATTCACTTTTGATGGAACGAAACAGTTATTTACAATTGACTTGACAACAATGACAACAGCACAACTTGAAACATTGAATAAAGTTGTTATGTTTGCAGCTCCAGGTGGAACAGGCGCTGGTGAATTCACCGTACATTCAGTCACATTCAAAAATTCTGATTATTTAGTAGATACTGATTGGGTATCCAATGACCCAGGTGTCTATACGATTGTTGACGGTGTTGTAACTTATAATAAAGTTGCAGGACAAGAATACTCAGCATTTATTAATACGTTTGATTCTGCAGCAGTTGCTGGTTTAAACACCATGACAGTCGTTATTAAAGGCACAGCAGGTAAATCAGTGATTCTTAAGCCTAATGACCTTGGAACTCTTGAAACGACAGTAGCGTTCACTGATGCAAATCCAGTGACCAAAGTCTTTACAGCTGATGCTTGGACTAAACTTGTTATCATGGCAGAAGGTGGAACAGCTCCAGCAACTGGTTCGTTTGAAATTGTATCTATCACATTGAGTTATGTAAAACCAGAAGCTGACTTTGATCCAACACTTGAAGTTGAGATTGATGAAGCTGATTGGGTTTCTCTGGATGCAGGTGTCTATACCATAACTGATGGTGTTGTAACATATACCAAAGGTGTAGGTCAAGAGTATTCAGCATTTATTAATACGTTTGATGCTGAAGCTGTTGCTGGTTTAAACACAATGACTGTTGTTGTTAAAGGTACAGCAGGTAAGTCATTAATTATTAAACCCAACGATTTAGGTTCACTTGAAAAGAATTACACGTTTGTTGATGCTAACCCTGTCACTTTCGTTTTCAGAGCAGATGCTTGGACAAAACTTGTACTTATGGCAGAAGGTGGCACACCATCTGTAACTGGAACATTTGAAATTGTCTCAGTTACATTAAGTTACTCTGTATTAGTTGATGAAGCTGATTGGGTTTCTCTCGATGCAGGCGTTTATGCGATCACTGATGGCGTAGTGACTTATACAAAAGGTGTAGGTCAAGAATATTCAGCATTTATCAATGCATTTGATGCTGAAGAAGTTGCTGGTTTAAATACCATGACGATCGTTATTAAAGGAACTGCTGGTAAGTCACTTATTTTAAAACCAAACGATCTTGGCTCACTTGAACAAACTGTCACATTTACTGACGCAAATCCAGTGACCAAAGTCTTTACAGCTGATGCTTGGACTAAACTTGTTATCATGGCAGAAGGTGGAACAGCTTCAGTTACTGGTACATTTGAAATCGTGTCCATTACACTAAGTTATAATGAACCTGAATTTGATCCCACTTTAGAAGTAGAAGTTGATGAAACTGCTTGGGTTTCTCTCGATGCAGGCGTTTATGCGATCACTGATGGTGTTGTAACATATACCAAAGGTGTAGGTCAAGAGTATTCAGCATTTATTAATACGTTTGATACCGAAGAAGTTGCTGGTTTAAATACCATGACTGTTGTTGTTAAAGGTACAGCAGGTAAGTCATTAATTATTAAACCTAACGATTTAGGGTCACTTGAAAAGAATTACACATTTGTTGATGCTAATCCTGTCACTTTTGTTTTCAGAGCAGATGCTTGGACAAAACTTGTGCTTATGGCAGAAGGTGGCACACCATCTGTAACTGGAACATTTGAAATTGTCTCAGTCACATTAAGTTACTCTGTATTAGTTGATGAAGCTGATTGGGTTTCTCTCGATGCAGGCGTTTATGCGATCACTGATGGCGTAGTGACCTATACAAAAGGTGTAGGTCAAGAATATTCAGCATTTATCAATACATTTGACGCTGAAGCAGTTGCTGGTTTAAATACCATGACGATCGTTATTAAAGGAACTGCTGGTAAGTCACTTATTTTAAAACCAAACGATCTTGGTTCACTTGAACAAACTGTTACATTTACTGATGCAGAACCTGTAACAGTCACTGTTACTGCAGATGCATTTTCAAAGATGGTTATTATGGCAGAAGGTGGCACACCATCCGTATCTGGAACTTTTGAAATTGTTTCAATCGTTTTAAGTTACGTAGCACCTGTTGTCGGATAATTATTATTCACATGAAATTGTACGAGCTAGTCGCTCGTTAGCTGACTGGCTCGTCTTTTCACTATATACTTCATTACAGGAGGTAAAAAATGAAGAAATTATTCATAATTCTAGCGTTCATTTTGGTTTCAACCATGCTTGTAGCATGCGGAAACGATGATTCAGATCCAACCATTGTTGATGGTCAAGTTGAAATCACATATGCATCTTGGAACTTAGGCTCACCAGATTCAGAAGAACCCAATATGGAACGCTTAATGATTGATGCATTTATGGAAGCATATCCTAACATTAAGGTTACAGTTATCGAAAGACCCAAAGTTCCAGGAACTAATGATGATCTTGGTTGGAATGACTTTTTAGCTGCGCGTGCATCAACTGAAACACTGCCAGATGTATTCCAATCAGATAATATTCCATATTATGTTATTTCAGATTGGGCATACAATATGACTGATATTGCGATGGATGACCCAGAATATTTAAACGTGAGTGAAGATATCCGTGGTGTAGCTACGTATGATGGTAAAGTGATGGCATTACCCAATGCTGTTCACTATGCAGGTTATGTGGTGAATAAAACATTATTTGATCGTCAAGGACAAGACGCTCCGGACATTGATTCAACCATGGCTGAAGTTATCACTTTGACAAAAGCAGCAGCGAACCATGCTTCAAATAATAATACAGGTGTGGTTGGTTTAGAAGGTATTGAACATATCTTACATTGGTATCCAGCGCAACTTAACGAAGATTATAATTGGTTTACCATGTCAGATGCTGGTTTTAATTTAGATTCTACAGAATTTACACAAACCGTTGAATTATACCGTTCTATGAGAACAGATGCAACTTATGTTTTAGAAGCATTGTATGATGCAGCAGCTGCTGAGGATTCAACCATTCAAATTGGTAACATTTTCCCTGAGGGAGATCCTTTCAATAATGGTAACATTCTTGTGAAGTGGTTTTATTCATGGGATTTTGGTTGGATGCAAAAAAACATTAACACAGCACAGTACACATGGGATCTTGATTTCATCGGTACGCCTGTTGTTAATGGCAACAAACGTGTTCCTATCGTAGCTGACTTCTTTACACTTGCATCAAACACAGCACACCCTGAAGAAGCATATTTATTTGCGAAATGGATGGGCTTTGGTAAAGATGGTTATGCTAAACGTCTTGAATTGTCTAAGACAGTTGAAGGTATATCACAAGTCAACTTTGCACCTATTCAAAATGATGCTGATTTACTTGATGACTATTTTGAACTTTATCCATCGTTTGAATCATTAAGAACGATTATTGAGACAGGAACATTTATTGTTGAACCACCTAAATATTTACCTGGTTATATAGCAGCTAGATATAGTGGTACATATGATGCAGAAAACAAGATGTCAGATATTTTAACTAAATTGATGATTGGTGAAGTCCAGTTAGCGGATATCCGTACGCAACTCAATACACGTGCGAATGCTTTATATAATGAAGCAAAAGAAGATTTTGATGCCGCTTTAGCACTTAAGTAAGATTGAGTGAAAAGGAATCCATATTGGATTCCTTTTCATCAACCATCGTAGGGGAGATTATATGAAAATGTCGGTTAAAGTTAAGAAAATAACGATATGGAGTCTATCGGGTTTACTCTTTCTTTTTTTGGTGTTAGGTTTATCTGGTGTTCTAACACCAAACCCAACAGCAAATCCTCAGATTGCTCAATTATCTGGTGTTCAGATGGAAGATTATTATTCGGAATACCTCGCTGTTTATGATCAAACCTTCAACAAAACAGATGACATCTATGTCAAAGATGCGAGTTCATTTATCCTTGAAGTGGATGAGGTATTAGATGACACCAATACATATTATCTTTTCGAAGAATCAAAAGAAATCACGATCGAAATCGATGTAGAAAATCGTGGGTTATATCATGTTTCATTTGACTATTTATCAGAACAGAATATCCATTTACCGATGACCGTTGAGGTGAGACTCAATGGTAGTTTAACTGTGCCTTACTATGAGGCGTCACAAATAACATTAAATACGTTATGGAAAGAGATCGATGAAGAAATTCCAGTTGATCGCTACGGTAATGATGTCAGCATTGCACAAGAACCCTATGCGATATGGCAAGAAGTTCGTTTAAGAGATGCGAGAAGACTTTATCAAGATGGGCTATCTTTTTATCTGAATGAAGGTATCAATACCATGACATTCATGATGGTAGAGGGTCAATTAAAGTTAAGAGAAATAAAATTATTTATGCAAGAATCACTTCCATCCTATGATGATTATATCGATGATTATCAAAAAGGTGTTTTAAATGAAGTGTTGAAGATAGAAGCTGAAGAATCGTATTATCGTAATTCATCAAGCATTGTAAGAGGTATCTCAAGAGATCCTTTAATAGAGCCTTTTTCAATGACAAAACTTAAATTAAATGTATTAGGTACAGAATCCTATGATGTACCTGGAGATGCTGTATCTTGGGAGGTAGATGTGCCCACCAGTGGTCTTTATCACATCACACTCAAAGGACAGCAATTAAGACAGAATGCAACCGTTTATCGGACACTATATATCAATGGAGAAATTCCATTTGAAGAGGCAAGACATTTAGGATTTACGTATAGCAGAGATTGGCAAAACATGACGTTATCAACATTTGATCAAGAACCACTACTCATTTATTTAAATCCAGGAGATAGAATAACTCTTGAGGTTGATGCTACGCTTTTTTCAAGTGTTTATGAAAAACTCTTAATGATCACGCAAGAGATGACAGCCTTAGGTCTTGATATTACAAAGTTAACGCGTAATAACACGGATCGTGGTATCGATTGGGATATGATTGCATATTTTCCTGATCTTTATGAAAAACTTGATCAGTGGATGACAGATTTAGAAGAAGTAAATGATGTGATGAGATCACTTTATGGATTTGATCGCGATGCACAAACCATACGTGATATTGAAGCCTCTATTTCAAAACTAAAAACATTGAGAGGCGATATTAATGAAATCCCTAGAAGATTAACATTATTATCAACAGGTTCTTCTTCAGCAGTGCAATTGATCAGTAATCAACTCGATTCATTGCTTAAACAACCACTTATTGTTGATGCACTATACATTCACACAGAAGATCAAGATTTACCACAGGCTAAAGCTAACATATTTCAAAATTTGAGAGTCGGTGTTGCCCGTTTCTTTTTATCGTTTATCGATCAATCATATGCAGAAAAAGCTGATGAAGATGAACTTGAGATTTGGGTTAATCGTTCAAGACAATACGTTGATTTGATTCAAAAGGTTGCTGATGATAAGTTCACTGAGGCAACAGGAATTAAAGTTAAAATCAGTTTGATCAGCGACGACTCAAAACTTTTACTTGCAAATTCAGCAGATCAACAGCCTGATGTTGCAATGGGGATATCCGCTTGGATTCCTAATGAGTATGGTATGAGAGGTATGCTTTATGATATGAGTCAATCAAGTGATTTTAGTGATGTCATATCAGTCTTTAACCCAGAACAACTCATTCCAATGACGTATAGCAATCAATTATTTGGTTTACCCGAAACTGAAAATTTCTTTGTTCTCTTTTATCGTCGTGATATTTTAGAACAACTTTCTTTAACCGTCCCTAACACATGGGATGATGTTTTAGGCATGCTCCCTGTTTTAAGACGCTATGGCATGAGTTTCTATGTACCACTCTCAAATTCCAGTGCACTTAAATCATTTGATGCAACTGCGCCATTCATTCATCAATTTGGTGGTTCGATATACGCGAGTGATGGCTTATCTTCAGGTCTTGATCAAGATGAAACGATTGAAGCCATCACCTTTATGACAGATCTTTACCGCGAATATGCGATGCCCTATCAGGTACCCTCATTCTTCAATAGTTTCAGGTATGCATCAATTCCGATAGGTATTGGTGATTTTGGTATGTATCTTCAACTGATGAATGCTGCATCTGATATTCGAGGTTTATGGGAAATTGCGCTTGTTCCAGGTATTGAGCATGAAGTCTATAATCCATCAAGTGGTATGACAGAAACTGTTATCAACCGTTCAATGGGGGGTGCACAACAAGCTTCAATCATCTTTGAAAAGAGTGAAAAGAAAGAAGAAGCATGGGCTTTCCTATCATGGTGGATGTCAACAGAGACGCAAAGCTATTTTGCTGATACGTTAATTAACACATTAGGCACACGTTATTTATGGAACAGTGCCAATTTAGAAGCGTTTGCTAACTTAAGATGGAATGAAGAGCATAAAGCTATCATTTTGGAGCAATGGACACATTTGAAAGAAGTTCCTAAAATTCCGGGATCCTATATTATCGAACGTGAATTATCAAACACATGGACAAGCGTGGTTTATGAAGATGCTAACTTAAGAAGTTCAGTGAGTGATGCCATCATTAAAATCAATAAAGAAGTTGAACGTAAAATGATTGAGTTTGGTTATTTAGATCGTCAAGGAAATATTATAAAACCATTTATTTTACCTACAAAAGAAGATATCTTGAGGTGGTATGACAATGACTAAGACCACATCACTATCCATTAAGAAATGGTTTGAAACTGAAAAGAAACAATTTAAGTCAGACGATAAATCGGCTTACTTTTTCACCTTGCCTTATGTCTTACTCTTTATGGCATTTATTGCGATACCTGTTGCTTTAGCCATGATTTTATCGTTTACAACATTTGATATGGTGAGTTTCCCGAAATTTAACTCACTCAACAATTATATTTATTTATTAACAGCTGATGAAGAATTCATGCGTTACATTCTCCCAAACACCATCAAGTTTGCCATTATTGTTGGTCCGGGAGGTTACATTTTATCATTTGTCATGGCATGGGCACTTGCACAAATCTCTTATAAATTAAGAACTGTTCTTGCTATCATTTTATATTCTCCTTCATTAACCGCAGGGATTACGATGACCGTTGTATGGAAAGTTTTCTTTGCTGGTGACGAATCGGGGTATTTAAACTTTATACTCCTAGAGTTAGGGCTCATTGTTGAGCCGATTGCCTTTCTACAGTCACCAGAATACTTATTTACCATCATGGTCATCGTTGCTTTGTGGGGATCGATGGGGGTAGGGTTTTTAGCGATGCTTGCAGGGATTTTAAATGTAAGTCCAGAGTTATATGAAGCTGCTGCCATTGATGGACTTAAAACAAGATGGCAAGAAATCATGTATATCACCATTCCAGCGATGCGACCGCAGATGCTTTTTGGTGCCGTGATGGCAATTGTCGGAACTTTTTCTGCAGGTGCATTAGGGGTGCAACTCTCCGGATCAAACCCAACACCTAATTATGCTGGATCATTAATTGTTAACCATATTGAAGACTATGGTTTTATTCGTTATGACATGGGATATGCAGCAGCATTATCACTTGTCTTACTATTAATTATTTATTTCTTTAGTCGTCTTTCATGGCGTCTTTTCGGCGATAAGGATTAGGAGGGATCATATGAAAAAACCATACCGTGCAATCAAAATGAATCCCGATAAATGGAGCTGGGACCAAATGCCATTTTTACTGATGGTTTTGCCAGTAGCTTTATTTATGCTCATGCCCTTAATCTACATTTTTAATCACGCGTTTAAACCGTTTGATGAACTGATTGAATACCCACCCAGATTCTTCGTTAGAAGACCCACTTTGGATAATGTTTTAGAGCTATTTCAAACTGCTACAACCACAGGTATTCCTGTAACACGTTACTTATTTAACAGTATTGTGATTACGGCAATCGTTGTCTTTTTATCGATTTTCTTAGCAACCCTAACGGGTTTTGCATTATCTAAACTCAAATTTCATATTAAAGGTGTGATTGCTCAAATCAACACATTGGCGATGATGTTTGTTGGTACAGCTGTCATTATTCCAAGATATATTTTAATTGAGCAATTTGGCTTAATTGACACTTTTTATGTACATATTTTACCTGTGATTGCTATTCCTGTTGGTTTATTTTTAGTCAAACAATTTATTGATCAAATTCCTAATGAGCTGATTGAAGCAGCTAAAATTGATGGAGCTAGCAGTTTCACAATATACTATAAGATCATTATTCCTTTGATTAAACCTGCAATAGCAACCATTGCTATTTTATCATTCCAGGCTGTATGGAACGATGCCTCCATATCAGCCACATTTATCAACCGTGACTCATTAAAGACGTTCGCGTTTTATATGCAGACGTTAAGTTCATCATCTAATGTGGTTGCTGGTGCTGGTATGAGTGCTGTCGCATCACTCATTATGTTCGTTCCGAACTTGGTTATCTTTATTTTCTTACAAAGTAAAGTGATGAATACCATGGTTCATTCGGGCATTAAGTAGGGGTGATATCATGAAAAAAATAACGCTAGTTATCATTATTCTGCTCAGTATTGTATTAGTCCAAAACATACATTTAAATGCTGCTCCACAAACAGCATATGGTGT
>Ga0265295_1002333_pt1 | contig 30473 bp, 39 predicted proteins | sample Munlansysbiofilm_FD_192503 | JGI IMG/M metagenome (GOLD analysis project Ga0265295, IMG submission 192503) | Leachate microbial communities from a municipal landfill in Southern Ontario, Canada - Methane capture system biofilm | ecosystem: Engineered > Solid waste > Landfill > Unclassified ... | reverse complement strand
TTCGAGTTTAGTTACAAAAGAACTCTATGAAGCATCACTAATTGCTTGAGCAAGACAATGATTTTTTAACATACCGCTAACGTTTAAAGTTTCCAATGCTATCGCTTGATTCTCGCTTATGAGCTTAAAGGATAATTTATGTTGGAAATCTGCTCTCTGCTTGCTTATTTTTTAATGAACTAATGATAATGCTAGTCTGGCTTTATTTTTATTCTTAGAGCCCTTCTGTTTCTTGCTCATTCTTCTTTGAAGAACATTCAGGTGTTTCATAGAGTTTCTGAGATATTTTGGATTCTCAATCTTTTCACCGTTAGAAAGGACTGCAAACTCCTTAATTCCAACATCAATGCCGATAGTTACCTTTTCATCGAAAGGAAAACTCTTAGGTGCCTCCTTTTCATTATCTAAAAGGATACTGATGTAGAATTTTCCAGTTGAACTTTTGGATACTGTAGCTGTTTTGAGTTTGCCTTCTCCGAGTTTCCAATGAAGTTTTGTTTTAACGTTACCTATTTTAGGAAGGATTATAGTATTATTTTCGTAATTTATTAAATAATTCTAAGGTACTGAAAAGGACTGTACAGGATTCTTTTTTGATTTGAATTTGGGGAACCCCTTTTTTTTCTCGGAAAAATGTAACTATTCAGCCTGATAAAAACGCTATCTATAACAATCTTGACAAAAAGTTGAAATGTAAATTTCATTATGAACATTTATTTTGATTGTTACTATTGATTGCTTTTTTGATTGTTAGTGGGCAGATATCTCCATTTCGATGAAATCAGCACCAATTGGCAGATTGTGCTAGGCTGAATAGTTACGGAAAAATTTAGTAAATGCATTTTCAAGGTTAAGAGTAGCACCTTGTAATGATTGAGAATTTACATCTTTTAACCATCTATAATCCTTTTTTAATTCAGTTATCATTTTATTCAAGGTGAATCTTGATACTGGTTTACCATTCTGTTCATATGATCTTATTTTATTTTCTAAAACCCAATTATAGACAAACCTACATGCACCGAAATGTTGGAAGAATGATTCTTCCTGTTCTTTTGTATGATACAATCTATGTTTGAAAGCTTTTAACATACAAATATTATATTGTTTAAACATAATATATAATTTGTGCTAATGTATATCCGGAAATTGTTTTGTAGAATAGACGTAATTCATCCAGATTGATCTGGATGTTTTCTTTGAAATGAAACTCCCATTAAATCTTCGATTTAATGTGAGCTTGAAAACGGTGGTCTTCTTACTTTTGTCCTGATAAGCCATAGAAATTCTTATAATCCTCAATAGCTTTCCTTGCCTGCTTTGGGTATCGCTTAAGCATACAACTGAGGAATTCATCCCTGGATGTGAATTCCTTCATTCTGTTTATAATACTCGTTGCGTACTGTTTTGAAATGGCATTTCCTTTCTGTATCTCAAAAGTCAGGCAGAGTGCATCCGAAGGGAAGTACTTCCTGCGAATGTATGGTGCAACAGAGCCCAGAAGTACATCATGATCAAGCCTGCTGAATGCTGGTACACCTATACGGCCCAGCCTTTGAGCAGCTGTGAGTTTTCCAAGATTTTCCGCAGAATAAGAGTGAATTTCAATATAGACTTCAGGTTTAAGTTTTTCCACAGCCTCTATTACAGGCATCCCGATTTCAGTAAAATATCTATCATCCAGTGTAGAGATGTAGTTGCCTTTACTCACAAGAGGAATAACTGCCAGAGTTCCCTTCCTGGGTGCTTCTATCTTCTCAAGGATGTCTGAAGTATCCTTCCATTCTTTGCCGTGCAGACCTGCCACAAACAATCTGACAGGCTTCCCTTCTCCAAGTATACGACATGACATGTTCATCTTGGTTTGATCTTTATTTTTATTCTATCTAATTTTATTTCATTGTTTTTTATTTAAATATTAAATTCATTTCTTAGCCTTTCCCGGATTACACATGTTTCTGTGCAATGATATATATCTCCTGCTTTTCAGATTCCAGAACCTCAATGATTTTCAGTCCCATTGTCTCTGCCTTTGCAAGAATAGGTTTGCTATTCTTCTGTTTTCCCATTTTGATCACCTGAAGCAGTTTTCCTTTATTCTTCAACAGTGGTAAGACCCTTTCAAGAGCTGCAAGAGAATCAAGGGGTTCAAGTGTCATATCACTAAGTACCACATCGACCTTTTCAGGTGACATCTCTTCCAGTGGGATCTGGAATACATCTGCAAATATTACAGAAACATTTTCTTTTTCATCGACTATTTTTTCGAGTTCCGTGCCAAAATCCCTGCTAAATTCCACACCTTTAACAGAAGATGCTATCTCAGATGCCAGCATCAAAAATCCTCCTGCACTTGAACCAAGGTCCAGTACCCGGTCACCTTTTGCGATCAGACCTGTTGCATCCTGTATCTTTTTGAGTTTGAAATAACCCCGAGGTCTATCAAGCCCTTCCTCTACATCAAGCTCAGCACCTGCACTTATATCTCTGGAAGGTTTTTTTACAATGGTATTATCTACTTTGATATTGCCATTGAGTATAGCGGTTTTTGCCCTGCCCCTCGACTTAAAATAACCCATTTCCACAAGGTACGCATCCAGTCTCATGATTCAACTAATAAGGAACTGTACTATTTATATTATCAGTTTCAAACTACATGGAAAAATTACAGATTTTTAAAATCCAGTTTCCAGGAACAGATAATGATAAAGAGATTCAACTCCCTTTTCCCCCTGTGGGCAATTATTTTCTCAATAATAGCCTTTGCTTATCCATCCATATTTTCCCCTTATAAGAATGCAATAACTCCCCTGCTTGGGTTTGTAATGTTTGGAATGGGAATTACACTTTCAACAAACGATTTTCTGCTTGTGCTTAAAAGACCCGGTGTTATAGCCCTTGGAACTGCCATGCAGTACATACTCATGCCACTCATTGCCTTCATCATTTCTTATCTGCTCAATCTTCCCATTGAGATAATGGCAGGAATGATACTACTGGGGTCCTGTCCCGGAGGTACAGCTTCAAACGTCATCTGTTACCTTGCAAAAGGTGACCTAGCACTTTCAATCACACTTACATCTGTTTCCACACTGCTGGCTTTCTTCATGACACCTGCACTTACATGGCTTTATATCGGACAGGCAGTACCAGTGGAAGTAGGGAACATGATGCTGAGTATTGTAAAGATAGTACTTGTTCCGGTGGCACTTGGACTCATCATTAACACGCTCTTCGATAAACATATTGAAAGATTCAGGCATGCTTTCCCGGCATTATCAGTAGCTACAATCGTGTTTATCATTGCTATTATCATCGCCCTGAATAAAGATAATATCCTTATTGCCGGAAAAATTGTAATAATTGCAGTCATCCTCCATAATGGATTTGGATTTGCAAGTGCTTATTTTTTTTCAAAAGCACTGGGACTTGATGAAAAAGATGCAAGAACCCTGGCAATCGAAGTTGGAATGCAGAATTCAGGATTGACTGTGGCTCTTGCAGCTAAGTACTTCACACCCCTTGCAGCTCTTCCTGGAGCTTTATTCAGTATATGGCATAACATCATGGGATCTGCACTGGCTGCATACTGGTCATTCAAAGAGGACCAAAATGATTTATAGAATGCGAAACGATGCTTCTCCCTGGTGATGATGATTTGTTAAAGGCAGTAATATTCGATATGGATGGTGTGCTTGTGGATTCAATGTCATATCATGCAGAAGCGGTCCAGCATATCTTCGATGAGATAGGCGTGGAGATGGATCAACAGGATATCTTTGAAAAAGAGGGAGAAAGAACTGTGGACATCATTACATTCCTGCTCGATAAAGGAACTGGCAATGCGTCAAATTATGATGTATTAGATATTGTTGAGAGATACATTGCCGAGTTTAACAGAATAGTGGAGCTTAAGGTCTTTGACGGCATGCAGGAATGTCTTAGCGAGCTCAAGGAGAGCTTTGACCTTGCTGTTGTATCAGGTTCTGACAGGCCAATTGTTAATAATATTATCCAGTCCCTGTACCCAAAAACATTTAAAGCGATTATCAGCGCTGACGATGTTGAACGTGGAAAACCCCAGCCGGATCCATACCTTAAAGCAATGAGAATGCTTGGAATTTCCAGTCATGAAGCTATTGTAATAGAAAACGCCCCTATGGGCGTTGAATCTGCTAAAAAGGCAGGCTTGTGTTGTATAGCAATACCAACCTACCTTGAACCTGAAAAATTACAGCAGGCGGATATGCTCATAAAAGACCACAAACAGCTTGTAGAGTTCCTGCGCAAGCTTGAACCCTCGTACACCTGTCCTTAGTTGTCAAAATCATAATTACATTTTATGCCGCTCTCATCTGAACACAGGTTGCATGATACACATTTTGCGAGCTCTGCTTCACCATTCCTTATTTTTGTAACAAGGTCAGGTTCACATATGAGCGGTCTGGACAGAGAAAGCATATCCGCATACTCTTCTGCAAGCATCTGCTCCATAACAGCCCTGGAGCGTATGCCACCTACCAATATAACAGGCACATCCACAGCTTCTTTTATCATATTTGAGTAGTCCCGGTAATATGCTTCATCGTCGGCCTTGTTTATTTTTGTCCTGAACATCTCCTGCCCCGCTTCAACAATACCGCCACTGACCTCAATGGCGCACACACCATTTGCAACCAGTATCTTTGCTATCTCAACACATTCAGGAGCATCGAGGACATTTTTCTTACCCTTCGGGAAACCATCAGTAGCATTCAATTTGACAAGAATTGGAAAATCTTTACCAATCATCTCATGTATCCTTGTAATGATATCCAGGATTACCTGTGTCCTCTTTTCTGTGGAACCACCCCACCTGTCCTTGCGTCTGTTACTGTAGGGAGAAATAAAATTACTGAGCAAAAAACCGTGAGCGCAGTGTAATTGTACAGCATCAAAACCTGCTTCCTTTACCCTTCTTGCAGCATTGGCAAAGTCCTCTATTATCCCAAGGACCTCTTCTTCTGTCATTTCCTCGGGAGTTACACCGTTTCTTTTATTTGTAACGGCTGAAGGTGCAAGTATAATTGGATTTTCGGCACTTAACATGCTCTGCCTGCCACCGTGCACGATCTGAACTGCGATCTTGCCTCCATGCTCATGAACTCTGGAAACGACCTTCCTGTAAGGCTCTATGAACCTGTCATCATAGATTCCCTGCTGAAGGCGGTCACTTTTACCATTGGGATTGACATATGCATATCCTGTGATGATAAGCCCGACATCATTACGTGCAAGCTCTTCGTAGAGCTCACCCAACTTTTCAGTTGCTGTGCCATCAGGCTCTGCCATCCACTCATGGGTAGCCGAGCGTACAAAACGATTTGGAACATCCATATTCCCAAGTGCTATCGGTTCAAACAACATGGAGGAATATTGATGTCAGTGGCTTATATGCTTTTCTTAGCCTCATGCGTATTTTGCTTCGTCTAGCTCTTCCTTTAGGGCTTCGTTGTTAACCCTGTAGATAAGCATTGATGCAAATAGCAGTGCAAAAGCCAGCATGTTGACCATTAGCGTGAGACGTAGTGAAGTTCCTTCGAGTCCTCCACCGCTGCCTCCATACGAAGAACCGCCGAACATCAGCGGGTGGGCTGAACGCCACAAACGTATGGAAAAGAAACTGAGCGGAACAGAGAGAAATCCCACGATTCCAAAGACAGCTGCAAGACGTGCTCTCTTCTCTGGTTCTTCAAGTGCCTGACGAAGCATCAGGTAAGCAAGATAAACGAGGAAGAGTGCAAGAGATGTCGTGAGCCGGGGCTCCCATACCCAGTACCATCCCCACGTGGCTTTTGCCCATATGGACCCCGTTGCAAGTACAAGGAAAGCAAAAACTACTCCCACTTCTGCGGCACAGTGAGCAAGAATATCCCATTTCCTGCTGTTTTCTTTAAGTTGCATTACACTGGCAATAAAAACCACTGTGAATGACAGGTATGCCACCATTGCTATTGGCAGGTGGAAATAGAAGATCTTAAAACTGCTGTCAAGCAGCTCACCGGTATTCCCCTTCATCTGGGGCAGATGAAAAAAGACCATCCATATGGCAATTAGCATAACAGGGACTGTGATGGCTGCAATTATTCTCTCTTTTTTCCTGTTGATGAGCATGATTGTTCCTCTGCTTTATTAAAACTCCTGGTTTAAATGCTTTTCATACATCCTGTATTCCATTCTGAACTGATACGTTCAGTCCATTATGGTATATTCAAACACAAGATATCCGGCAACAAAGAAGATGAGGTCATAGACCAGAAGCAATCGCAGCTCTGAACCTATATTTCCTATATCTCCATCCACAAGTACCTTTCCGGTTGCCATTACCGCAGGAATTATAACCGGAATGATGAGAGGAAGCAGAAGAACCGGGAGCATGATCTCCCTTGCTCTTGTGCTGGTCGAGAGTGCTGAAAGCAGAGTTCCCACACTCACAAAACCGAAGGTCCCCAGAAAGATAATGATTGCAAGTCCCAGGATACCGGTTATATTGTAGTTGAAAAGTACGATGAAAATAGGAATTGTGAGTAACTCAACTATGAACATTAGTATTGCACTTGATATTGTCTTTCCGATATAGATCGAGCTTCTGTCAATGGGTGAGAGTTTCAAACCTTCAAGACATCCGTTTTCCATCTCATCTGCAAAAGAGCGTGAAAGTCCCAGAGTGCCAGCAAAGGTGAAAGCTATCCAGAGCACACCAGGAGCAAGTTTTACAAGCATTTCCGGCTGGCTTAGAAGCTCAGCAAATGAGATGCTGAAGATAACAATGACTACCAGTGAGAATATAAGCATGGAATTTAGCATCTGCTTTGTGCGAAACTCCGACTTCAGGTCTTTTGCTGCAATATGGAGGCTTTTCATCGTTTATCCCACACCTTATCCTAAAAGTTGCTGATACCCTCGACGTCCATATCCTTTTCCACTATGGAAAGATACTCTTCCCTGAACTCTTCTATGCTGGCAAGATCTTTTTTTAATTTATCGAAACGTAGCTCTCCCCTGTCCATAATGAGCATGCGGTCACATAGCTCAAAAGCCCTTTCAATGTTATGGGTTATCATTATCCGGGTTACATCTGAATTTCCAGTATTCATGAGGACACGTTCAAAATTTGCAGCCGCATGCTGGTCAAGGCCAGTATAGGGCTCATCCATCAGCAGAATCTCAGGATGGTGTAACAGGGCTCTTGCAATTGAAAGCCTCTGTTTCATTCCCCGTGAAAATGAGCCGGCTCTCTCATCAGCACGCTCAAGGAGCTTGACACTCTTCAGGATCTCTTCAACCCTTTTATCGATCATACTTTTTTCAATACCGTACATACGTGAGAAAAAAACCAGATTTTCCCTTGCTGTAAGCTCATCATAGAGATATGTTTCGTGGGAAATAGCGCCTATCATCCCCCTGGTCTTAGATGGATCTTTTTTGTTGTCGACCCCATTGATCAGCACATTTCCCCTGCTGGGTTCAATTATTGTGGATATCACCTTAAGAAGAGTGGTCTTCCCTGCTCCGTTTGGACCAAATATGACAACAAATTCACCCTTTCCAATCTCAAGCTGAATATTACTCAGTGCCTTTCTATGACCAAAACTCTTTGAAAGATCGTTTATTGAAATGATACTATCCATTGGAGTTATATTTAGAGCTTATACAGATTAACGTTTTGTTCTGTAAATTATAATTCAGAAAGAAAAATGAAACAGATGATACAACTATCATCTCTCAAAGGCAGGTCCGCCAACATCTGCATTATTGCTGTATCCCACACTTTCCCAGTAGCCTTTGTATGGTTCATCAGTGACCTCGATGGCTGTTATCCACTTGGCCCATTTATAACCGTACTTTACTTCCGCAACAAGTTGAAGAGGAAATCCTTTATCTGCAGGAAGTGTTACATCATTGATCTTGTAGGCGAGCATGATATCATTCTCTACAAGGTAGTCAAGTTCAAGCCCTGTGGAATAACCATCGGCAGAATAGAATATAACAGTTGTTGCGTCGTTGTTGGGACTGGTTTCGTTGAATATAGTATTTAGAGATACACCTGTCTATTTTGCATCAAAGCCCCAGCCTTCCACGCAATCCATGCGAACAAATCTTGTTACTGAAGGATAGGCGAGCAACTGATCATAACTCAGATTAACAGGATTCTCAACCAGTCCGTAAACCTGAAGTTCGTATGTATCCTGATCTATGTACTGAGTACCTTTGATAGCATTGTTGCGTTGTTTTGAAATTGGAGTTAATTCATTTCCCTCAAATTCACTTGCTTCTCCGGAAATATTGATCTCTTCCTGAGACTCCTCCAGACAGCCAGATGTAAGCATAAATAAGAAGAAAATGGAAATTGCTGAAATTAATACAGCCCTTGCAGTCATTCTATCCATCATATGGCAAACCTCCTGCCTATTAGATATTAGCCAGAAGTTCAAGCCCTTTATCACTTAAAAAATACTTGTCTTCGCTGATATTCAGAAACTCCCCGTTTATCAGGAATTCAGTATGGTATTTAAAGACTTTCTCATCAAGTCCTGAACTTTCAAGAAGGTTCGCCTTTGTGCCTCCAAAAGCCCCTATTTCTTTTATGAGTTGCCTTCTTACCGGATGTGAAGCTGCTTTATGTATTAGCTCATGCTCAGCTTTTACACGTTCCCTTTCAGAAGGTCTTGCAATTATCAAATCATCTAATTCATCGTCATCCAGCATTGTCCAACTCCTCCTTGAATTAAGTATAAAAGTACAATGTTAAAAATATTATGCCAGATGGAACTGAAAATAAAAGAATAAAATTAAAAATAAAATCAAATGCTTGCTTTCTTTAAAGAAAATATAAATGTTGGCGTGTTGAAAACAAACAATTTATTAATGCAAGAAGATGCATTTGTCAGAGGGAATCATTGTTATTAGTATTGTTATTAGCATTCATAGTAATGAGATCAAGCAACTGCTTTACCTTTATTAGAAACATGTGCAAACTCCATTTCAGGATGTTTATACAACTCTTTCATTATTAAACCAGGATCTGCAGGCAGGAATATGAGCTTTCCATTTTGGTACCTCATTGGAGAACCAATAGCTTTGTAATATTCATTCTTAAGGCTCTGTATTGCAGCTATCACTGTTTCATTATCATACTCAGAGTTACCAAGGTTTGCAAATGCTACTCCAAGCAACACATTGTTTGCGTGCAGGGCAAGATGCAGATGCCATGTATCCTTGTTAACGAATTGATGGATTTTAATATCCATAACTATATTACTTTCATTTTCCCTCAAAATAGCAATCTCCTTGTAGTGAATACAACTGAAAGAAATTATGAACTAATATATAAGGAATATGTTGATATTTTTAGAAATATATACATGAATAGGAATAATGTGTACTTAGTACGGAGCTTTATGTTCAAAAATTCATTCGAACAGGCTCACAGGTACGACTTTACCATGATTAACATTCCTTTTCAAATATACTTGGAATTGTTCAGAATCTACATCGAAAATAAATACGTATTCTGTTTTAAAGTAAGCCCAAAATTGTGCAAAAGGATTCCTTGCATCGCTAAGAGTTACCGTTACATTATCCTGTGAAGCAGAAACGTTGTATACCAGATAATCAATTTCTCCTGGAAGACTGCTTTTGTACAATACTTCAGCCCTTGACAAATATTCCATGAACTCACTTTGATCATCAGGGTACTTTGGAACAAATGTAGCTTTCTCTATTCCATTCCAGTAGCCTGAAGTGAGTATTCGATAGTGTGTATCGTTGTAAGGATAAGCTGAAAGGAATTTACCAGGGGAAATTGGATAAGAACCCTGATAATCTATATCATGTCCTTCAAGCTCTTCAAGGTGGTCTATAAGCAATAATTTTGCAAAAGGATTAAGCAAACACCAGATAGTGAATATTATTAGAAGATTCCTGTAAAGTACCCTGTGTTTACCTGTTGAAAGCCCGTTGAACCAGTTATCCCTGTCTTTCAGGACTTCGTTAATCGTTTTGATACCATTCTTTTTATTCTTTTTATTCTTCGCGTGCTCTGCTAAAATGTAAATTATAGGTATAAAAGAGATAATTGTGACAACAGGATCGAAGAAATCAATTGCTCCTATGGTAGAAGAATCTGTTACAAAAGGAAAAAAAGGTCTCATTTTCCAGCTTGTTACATAATCCAGATAGATATGACTGAATATGGCAATGCCTGAAGCAATTGTCAGTGTTCTGTCCCTTTCTTTGAGCCATATGTATATGATCACAAGAGAACAAAAAATAATGGAATGCATGAACTCCCGATGACCCATCAGGTAGTACATAATTTTGTATGTCTCATGACTCAGGTTCTGGTCAATCACAAGTAACAGCATATTCAGTATGAAATCAAGGTCAGGAAGTATTGACATGAAGGCAACTATCTTTACCTGCCTGCTGTTTAGTCCTGCAACTGATGCTATCAAAAGCCCGATTCCAAGATGGGACAGAGTATTTACCATTCTATGATCCTCACTCCACCTAAGATGAGGCTACCATTCTTAATATATTTTTGCAGGATGCTAAATTCTATTTTGGTTTGAGTTAGCTTTCAATAATTGCCAAGAGCCTTTGCAACAAACCTGTGAAAACCATGTATACTTGCACTGCTACCAAGATACATCATGGGACATCTTCCAGTGATTATGTTCAGGCCTGGTTCATATTCAAGAATTTCCAAATACAACCGTTTTTCCTACTTGTATGACCTCATGGAAATCCCTGTAGAATTTCTCTGGTATAGTAAATGGAGAAAAGAGCTCTTTGGCAACATGTCCGGGAGAGTTCTTGAGGTAGGTGTCGGGACTGGTAAGAACATAGGATACTATCCAAAAGATTGTGAGGTTGTCGCAATAGATATAAGCGACGGGATGCTTGCGCATGCGAAAAAGCGCTCAGCTGGAAAGAAGAATGCTTCCCTTTTACTGATGGATGCAGAACATCTGGGATTTAAGGATAACTGCTTTGATTTTGTGGTGACGACTTTTGTATTGTGCTCTATTCCAGAGCCCATAGGTGCACTAGAAGAGATGAAACGTGTCTGCAAACCTGAAGGTATGGTCATAAACCTTGAGCATATGAAAAGTGAGAATCGGTTAATAGCGTTCTTTGAAGACCTCTTTAACCCGGTGAGCTCAGCAATCACTGGCGTGAATATAAACCGTGAAACTGTGAAAAATGTTAAAAAAGCAGGTCTTAATGTAACCGATGTAACAAATATGGCTCTGTGGGATGTTTTCAGAATGATAAAGTCTAAACCCTGATTCAATCAAATATTTCGGTCAGGTCGTCAAATCCCAAGTTGACATCAAATTCTTTCAGCTTGAAGAACTTCTTTGCCCTGTTATCATTATCTTCAAGTCGCAGGTCACTTTCAACAAATCCTGCATTTTCCAGCCTCTTCAGGTGCAGCTGGATTACCTGCCTGGAAAGTTGAAGTTCTTTTGCAAGATCATAAATGTACCTCTCTCTTTGTGAGAGCAAATACAGTAGCTTTAATCTTACCGGATGGGAAATCGCTTCACCGATTGTTATTATTTGTTGAAGTGTCTTTGTCATCTGAGAACCTGCTGTTTTTAATTCCGTCTTTGAGGCATTTGACTCAATTACCGGATTTAGATATCATCAAGTTTTTCTTTTATGTCCTGAACCATCTTTTTGATATCTTCCACATCCTTCTCGACCCTTGCCAAACGTTCATTGTTTCCAGAGCTTCCAGAATCAGACCTGTTCAGAAGTGTGACTGTGACCCAAACAACTAAAAAGATGATAAGTATGTTCAAAAGAAGGCCCCATATTCCATAACCATACATGCTGCTGCCCATCATTTTATATTCACCCTAAAAAGTTATATTTTTAATAAAAAGTATATGGGAAGGGATGTATTATTACTTTTCGACCTTCCACAACCTATTATTAGACCACATGGACGATAATCAATATCTGTATCCGGCTCCGCCACAGCCAGCATATCCACTGCCGCGCATGCTGCGTCCACTCTGGTACTGTGGTCTCTGGTTTGCGTAGAAATCATCTATGACTTCACCTGTATATGCATCGATACGTCCCTGAGTTATGGTGCCTTCATCATCTGCATAGCTGAATACCCACCATCTACCCATCTGATAGACATTTGATTCTGTTATTTCCTCACCTGTTGCGTTTTCCGCAAGCTTTATTGCCTCATCGATGTTCCCGACTTCAAGCTCAGCAACGGTTATCCCATCGGATGCATATGCTCCGTAAACAGGACAAGTTGCGTTTTCCGCAAGCTTTATTGCCTCATCGATGTTCCCGACTTCAAGCTCAGCAACGGTTATCCCATCGGATGCATATGCTCCGTAAACAGGACAATTATCGTATCCATATCCCATTCTGTTCGCTGCCCATCTGTGCATCTGTCCGAAGAGAGCCGTATCATCTGTTTCATCGACCGCCGCACTTACTATACCTATCCCTGCAATGGTTGCAATAAGCATACCAGCAAGGAGTATTGATGCTGTTTTTTTCATTTTTACACCTTCCTGAAGTACAGGAGTATTTCGTCCTGCATATGTAGCCTTAACACTACATATGTACGATATACTTGTACTTAAGGATTGTGTTGAACTTCTAATATAGACCGGTTTTTAGCAGTAGTGAAAAATGTATTTTTACCAGATTTGCCAGATCAAAGAAAATATATACTAATTATTCTTACTTTCTTCTTTCGCTGAACCATCCGACAAGAGGCGGTATCCAGCAGAGGTTTGCAGCAATTGCTTCAAACGCGGTGAAAGTCTGTGTAGTTGGACTGAAACCAAGAAAACGTGCAATTAAAAGCCCTATTGGGACAATGAATATCACTGCAAGGCTTGCAAGCATAACAGGATGATGGACATACCTTCCAAAAGCAACCCCCCAGGAACCTTCCGTTTTCTTCAAAAAAAACAGACCTGAAATGTTGGCTCCGATCTGGTCGCTGAGTGAATAGAAGAAAGGTATGTAAAATCCTTCGATACCATAAACATCAACTCCCGCAAGCCGGCTTCCAAGGTCAATTAACCATGGAACAGCAATACCGAAGAGTTTACCCCAACCGTATGCTTCTGCCATTGTCTGGGCGCTAGGTTTGAAATGCTGGCGTATGGAATAGAATCCCTCGAATATACTTTCCCCTTCACCTGCAAGGGTACGCACCAGCCACTGACCGATCGGGCTGCGCTGATATCCATACATATCCAGCAACGCGCCTGTAAACAGGCCGATAATGTATCCGGGAAATGTATATTTGATGAGTTCTGAGAAATTCTCAGTCTCAAATTCTTTTTTCAGATTTTTCCACTAAAACATTATTTTATTTTTTGTATATGAATTATCTGCTCCTGAGTTATACCCGAACATCAAATTTTTTGCGTCCGACTTTGACGGGACTTATGCCAACTGGAGTGGCAGGCCATAAATCCTATATACATAGACTATATTAAGAAATAAATTGGTTTTGAATTAAAATTTACTGATTAACACATTAAATTAATAATATTATTAATGTGCCAGTCTTATTCAATACTAAAACATGTTTTCTCATGGATGTTATAAGCAATGAATGAAGAAGAAACAATTGAAGCTAACGCAGTCACAGATTCAAGTATCGTCAACAGATTAACATCTTTTTTAGGAATACCATTCATTATTGTATTCGGATGGCTTAACAACAAATATGTCAGCATTTTTTCAGTTGAACATAATAACCACAGACTCATTATACTCTATTCTGGCATTTGTCCCGTTGTGAAGAACGACAGATTGAGAATCACCGGAAAAATGGGATCGGGTGGCAAAATTGGCATTCAGGGAATGATTATGAAAGCTTTTACTATCGAGAACTTAAGTTCCGGAGATATATACGAAAAGGTATGAAGAACCTGTGAGAATATTAGGGATTACTATACCCATTCGTCAAAATATCAGAATAATTTTATCCTTTTACCGATACTCATTTCAACAGCTTTGTTATATACCATATTGGCAGTCACAAGGTCTTGAACAGCAAGACCGGTAGAATCGAATATCGTAATCTGCTCATCTGACTCTCTTCCTTTTTTAACTCCGGCAACCACTTCACCAAGTTCAGCATGAATATCAGATTGAGATATCACTCCTTTTGACAGAGGAACATTGATCTCTCCTGAATGCGATGCCTGAATGATATCATCCACGATTATTCTTGACCTCCCCAACAAAGCAGAGTCCAATTCCTGTTTACCCATGGCATCTGCACCTATGGCATTAATATGAGTACCTTCACAGATCCACTCGGACATTACAACAGGTTCTCTCACTGGCGTGGTAGTCACCAGAACATCGCAATCACACACGTCTTTTATGCTCCTTTTTTTGTAAAATCGCAATTTACTACCTCACGCATATCCTTTTCAAAAGAATCACAATGAGATATATCTCTGCAGGTGATTTTCACTTCCTTAATTTCCAGGACCTCCGAAAGTGCAAGTAATTGAGTTCGGGCCTGCCCGCCTGTCCCCACCATTCCAACCACATGGGAATCAGGGCGTGCAAGATGTTTTGCAGCAACCCCACCGGCAGCACCAGTCCTCATGTTTGTGATATGAGTACCATCCATAATAGCAAGTGGAGCGCCGGTTTCTATGGAATTGAGAACCATGACAGTCATCACAGTCGGAAGACCCTTTTCCCTGTTATCAGGATGTACATTGACTATTTTAAGGCCTGCTATATCCTGCCCTCCCATAATGATGGCATTGTACGCAGGTCACCGTTGTGTTCATTGAAATAAAAATAGGATTTTGGAGGCATCTGTACCTTTTTCAACCCATGTTCTCCAAAACCATTCTCTACTACGAAAAGAGTTAGCATCATATCAATAACACTTATAACATCTGATTATTCAAGTCAGAGCACATCCACTGAAACACATCAATTCAAACATATTTTATATCTTTAAAGGAATGTGATAAAAATTGTTCTTTTCTGTTTAAATGAATGTAAGTAATTATATATTAGTACCGTCTTAATATAATATGTGTGACCGGACAAAAACCCAGAAAAACATCAAAACAAGAAATAGCAGATCTAATAAGAATAGCTGATGGGATGCTGGAACTACTGAAATATAAAATTGTAAGCAATGATCACGAATATCAAAAGAATCGAAATACATTCATTGCCGAATATACCAAATGGTACACACAATGTTTACCCATCGTAAGAAGTATACTTCCTGATAAGGCACCCAGATATGAGAGCTTATATCACACAAACAAACGTTCTGGAACAAATGAGTACACGTACACTATACAGGACTACATTCAGGGGGTTTATTTTAAGGATAAACCAAAAAGTTATACAGACAACATAACTTGTAAAAGATTGAAAGAACAGATATCTATATTAAAAACAGCTACACCAAGGATAAATGATTTCTCCTTTGAAATTAAAAAATTCGTTAAGATCAATCCGATCTACGGACAAGATTCATCTTCAATATCAAAACATGAGAGGTTCATGGATATCAGGTTTTCTGATGAACATTATAATTCAATAAAGGCAGAAATAAACTCATGTTACAAACGTGGTTTCTTTGTGGCAACTTTTTTACTTTCAAAAGAATTGATCCGAAATCTTTTGATAGACATTATAAAAATCAATTTTCATCCAATTTCTGATGAACAGATTTCTCTTTATTACGATCTTCAGAACAAGACCCATAAAGAGATGTGGCAATTGCTTGGAACACTGATAAAAAAGAAAGAAGAAATTGACATCAATTCTGAAGCAATCGAAAATCTGATAGAAATGCTTACAGCCATGGATCAGAAAATAAAACCTGGCTCACACTCATTTAAATCAATATCCACACGTGAGGATATCGATAACTACAGACTTGATGAACTTGTAGAACTACTTAATGATATCGTTGAATTTATGAGTAAGTGAACTCAATGTGAGAAATATCTTATTATGGGAATATCTAATATCACAGAAGCTATGGAAGGCTCCATTTTATAGTAATATTTTACACAAATGTATAAGTACTACTAAAGAAGAATGGAGGTAATATGAACATTTTATACATTTTTGCACATCCTGAACCGAAATCTTTCAATTCCTACATGAAAGAGATAGCTGTAAAAGAACTTGAGGAGAAGGGGAATAAAGTAAGACATTCTGACCTTTATACAATGGATTTCAAGCCGGTGCTAGATAAAAATGATTTTGTACAACGCAAGAAAACAGACTCATTCAATCCATTCATTGAACAGATAGCAGCAAGTAAGGAAGGTACTTTTTCCGATGATATAATGGCAGAGATGGAAAAAGTAAAATGGGCAGATGTCCTGATCTTTCAGTTTCCCATCTATTTTACCGCAATGCCAGCCATCATGAAAGGGTGGCTAGATAGAGTATTTGCAGCGGGTTTTGCTTTCAGCCCCATAAAAGATAGAGTTTATGAGAATGGATTGTTGAAAGGCAAGAAAGCATTGATGGTAATAAGTACTGGTGCAGAAGAAGAATTGTACTCCATAGGAGGTAAGCATGGAGATATCCGGGAATTGTTAAGGTATATTAACCACTGTACATTCGAGTATGTAGGAATGGAAGTGATCGATAACCACATGATCTTCGGAGCGGGAAAAATGTCTGCTGAAAAAGTAGATGAAGAATTGAACAAGTATCTGGAAAAGTTAAACCTGCTTTTTCAGGACTCATAAACCTGAAGTCTTCAGCCCAAAAATATCATAGTGATTACTGTAATTGACCCGATATCTTAACTTCAAACAAATTCGTAGTTTAAGCAATACATTTATGCAGAGAGTGACGTTTGGATAATGGGGGCTAAAGAAAAGGTTTATGAAAACAAACAAGAACACTTTGTTGGGCATCTGTGTATTGCTTACTATTGTCATTATGACAATCGCAACATTTTCCCTTGGCTGTGCTGAAACACCGGCTGTTTCTGATAACGAGACAGACATCGGTGACCAAAGCAATGATGAATATGTCTACAATGATGCAGTTGTTGAAGATACAGAGATATTGATACTGGAATCTTTTCCAGTTCAGGCCCATGTATTAACAACAGGATACTTTCCAGACGGATGTACCCAGATACATGAAAAAACGGTCCAATTTGACAGGGAAGAAAAAATATTCACCATAGATATAACAACAATAAGACCAGCAGATGTAATGTGCACTCAAGCAATTGTGCCTTACGAAGAGACAATTGTTCTGGATGTACATGGTCTTGAAAAAGGAACCTATATCGTTGATGTGAACGGATTTAGGAATGAATTTGAATTGCAAATAGACAACATCATTTCCGAATGATATTTTTTGACACCTGATTCTTATTTATTGGTTATTATTTTCCAGGCGTGACCATTTTCGATATTTTGGATGCATGTTAAAAGGCTTTTCCGTTATTTATACATCTAGTTTATCGGTTCGAAGCTTCGAGGTGATATTTTATTTTTTCTTTGAAAGCATGAATATCAATTGGTTTGGATATATAGTCAATGCAACCTGCTGCAATGAACCTTTCACCATCACCCCGCATAGAGTGAGCTGTTAAAGCTATCACGGGAATATCTTTAGTACTCTCATTATCTTTCAAACGGGAAAGTACCTCCAACCCATCCATTTTAGGCAATTGTATATCCAGAAGAATTAGATCGAAATGATTTTCCTTTACTTTTTCCAGAGCAATAAATCCATCCTCTGCAGGAGTAACCTGATATTCACATAATTCAAGAAGATCTATAGTAAGTTCCATATTTACAGGATTATCTTCAATTACAAGTATATGATACATATTTCCCCCTCAAGTTATTTGAATTCGTTTTTCTATCATAACATGCAACAAATCGTCCGAAGAATAAACCCACTTGCTTCCAAGTTACGAACCGGAATCGTAAATATAATATATGAATGATAATATTTTCATTGTTATTTAATCTATAAAAGAGTGTCGTATATGTACCATCACTGTCTATATAAATAGATAGAGTGCACAATATTCACCAAAAAAGTAAATAAATAGATATAAAGATTAAACGTCTAAAAGGTATACCTATAAATAGAAACCTTTTGCACAAAAGGATGGAACTTGATGCATAAAAATAAGGACAAAATAAATATTCCCGGTGTAATCAGGATGATACACGACTCGCCACATATGATCGTATTGGCAATAAGTGGTGGTGGAACAGAAGCAATTGGAGAAATGTTACGCTACGGAAAGGGATCAGATACGCTTATTGAAGCAATTGTCCCTTACAGCAAAGAGTCTCTGAATAAATTCATCGGAAAAGAGCCATCAGAATATGCTTCAACTGATACTGCAAAAAACATGGCAATGTCATCTTTCAGACGCGCATTATACCTGAACTCAAATCCAGATAAAAAATACTATGAAAATTTGATAGGCATTGGAGTGACCTGCAAATTGGTAAAAAACACAAATGAACGTGAAGGTAGGCAACATGAGGTCCACTTTGCTTCTCAATCATATCTAAAAACAACTACATCTAGTTTGTTCTTTAAAGAAAATGCCAGCAGAGAAGAACAGGAAAAGATTGCAGCTGATTTTATTATTGAAAATATAGCAGCTCTCTGCAATCCAGATGAAAAAATAGAGGCTAATAAGTTTAAAAATACAGGGGTGAAAGAAATTATCAATAATGAAATAGAAGCAGATATACCAGTGGCAGAATTGTTATTAAAAACGCTGGAGAACATTAATTCTGAAAAAAGTATTGAACCTCTGAAAATCGATATGGGAACAAATGATAACAAAGCTAAGATCATTTTTTCAGGTTCCTTTAATCCATGTCATAAAAAACATATTGAAATGGCAAAAATTGCTGCCGATAAATATAAAGAACCTGTTGATTTTGAAATTTCACTGGCTAATGTGGACAAACCACCAATAGATTATATTTCGCTCAAAGAGAGAATTGATTCGCTCCTGAAATACAAGGAAGAAAACTATATAGGGAATATTTATCTCACAAACTCACCCTTATTTGCAGACAAGGCAATACTTTTTCCGAATTCCGTGTTCCTAATAGGCACAGATACCCTTAACAGACTTTTCAATGAGAAATATTACAGGAACGGAGAAAGCAAACAGAGTCTGCTAGAACATTTTAAAAGATACAATGTCAGATTTATGATATTCAAGAGAAAAAATGCAGAAATCGATTCTGATATGGAAATTCCAGACATCTGTGATATTGTACCAACAAGCCGATATGGTGATGATGGCACTTCTTCAACAATGATCCGAAGCGACAAAATTCGGGATGTTATTCCTTGATCTTACATGCATTGTAAATAGGAGGATGACCATGAGACTCATTGTTTTGAACAATATCGGCATTGACAGCATTAGCAAGTACATAGACTATTTCCTGTGCTTTTAAAACACATTCAATATCCATGCTATCCCATCTGCAAGATGATATATTATCAAGTGTTTCTTTCAAATATGATATCTCATTCTGATAAATACATATGTCAAAATTTACATATCCATCGGTTTCTTTTAACAGATCCATGATGCTGTTCAACATATTTTCAAAACTGGAACTTGTCAGCTCATGAGTAAACGTATGTTCAGAAGGATTTACATTTTCCTTATGATAATGCACTTCTGCAAGGAACAAGAATCTATCACATTCATAGAACCAATCCCTTAAGATATATAATGAATTCATGCCACTCTTTATTTGTATACAATCCAATCATATAAATAATTAATTCTAACGAAATCCATAAGAATACAGATCATACATTATCATCACAGATTATTATTAATGGAAGCATGCTTTTCCAAATATCTTTTATACCAAACAAACCAGGGAGTATCAAGTAATCCAATAAGATTCTTAGCCACTATCTGACCAATGATAAGAGGTCCAAGTGGGGCAACTCCATAAAAAGCAAGTACCACAAATATAAGACTGTCAAGTGTTAAACTCAATAGGTCACTTGATGCACTCCTTAAGAATACCTGCTTTGGATAATGTGTTTTCATCCATGCAAACACATAGGCATCAAGATTCTGGAAAACAAGGAAAGAGATCCATGATGCAAGGATGATTCTTATTCCCTGTGTGAATATGCTCTGCCAGGCAGCCTCATGCTCAAAGAAAGGAGCTGGATTAAGACTATTGGTCATGACAATAAATGTCACCAGTAAAACCTGTGTTACAAAAGCAATGATAATGGCAATATGAGTTTTTTTCTTACCATATACCTCATTGATCATGTCAATTGCTTGTGAAAGAAAAGGGTAAAGAAACACTGCAGCCGGAGCAAAGAAAGTGTAGAATCCAAGGTCAAATTCTATTAAACGGGTTGCCACTATCTGAGAAGCCGCAAGGTAAATTGTATAAAACGCCACTAATGCAGCAAAACCATATTCTCTGTATTTGTTAACAATAAATGCAGATACATAAGTGACAATTGTGAGGCTAAATACCCAATATACCCATACAACAGGAAATACCATTAACATCAACCCGATTATAATAAAAATATAAATGTAAAGTACCAGCTTTAACATAAGCCAGGATAGTAGGCTTGAATCATATGGATGATATATATAATTATCCAAATAGTGACAAACAGCAGGGCATTTACATATTAGAGATCATTACTATTCACCAGAAAATAAGACTTCATTAATTTCCCATCCATGTAACATATCATACTAATCCGTTCCCTGGTCATAAGATCAAATAATCGCTCTATGCCTGCCGGATAGGCAGCTTTAGGATGCATAGGCACAAGAGGTTCTCCATCAAGCATTTCAACATAGAACATATCAGATCCAAAATTCCTTATAAAACGGATATCATAAGCAATAATGATGTCAATGATATCTTTTCTTGAGATTGCTGGAGTATAATGTTCCAGATCACTAGCCCCCAGTTCTGTCAACTCATTGTCCATAGAATATAGAGAGTAACTACGCCCATAAAAAACAAATGGATGTATACCTAGAAATGAATATTATTTGTTGTATATTTCAAATTTGAAATATCAAACAAATACAAAAATATATTTCACATTATTTCATCCCGGATCGTGCAAGAAATTACATACGCCAATTAATACGAAAATAAAGAACATACACTTATGAACATAAACATATGAAACATAATAATCAACTGGAAATATGTATGAAACATCATAATTTGTATGAAATCGGAATAAATATGGAAAATGAAATAAATCATCCCATACTTCTATTCCGGCCCTGATCAATAGCCATCTTAAAAATGTCCGGCTCCTGAGAACCCAGCATAAGATGTTTACCATTCTTAAATTCAAATAGCAGTCCCCTATTCCCCCGTATGTTGTAAGCCTTGCCTTTAGAACTATATCTAATACCCCAGCCCCCATAATCAAGAATTGGCCTGTAAGTTATGACACTATACGAACCAATGGTTTCAAAGGAATAGTATTTGAATGAAAGATGAATAGGGAAGAACTTTACGTATATGCCATCATTTCGGACATCAATTATCAGGCGTATAGACATTATAAACAAAGGTAATAGAAGACCAAAAGCAAACCATATAACGAGCATCCCCTGATTAGAGGTAGGATTATCACCATATGGCCGACTATAAACCAATTGTTCGATAGCACCATACCATGCCATCGCAGCTGGTAAAAGGACAAGTACCCAAACCCAGAATTGATTAAATTTCTGGACCTCCCGATAAATAGAAGAATTATTAGTTGCCATTAATATATACATAGGAATTGAATATATATATATAATCATTCTTTAAAAACTGCGGTGTGATATACAATGTTTTCCATAGTGTATACAACAACAAAAGACAAAGAAGAAGCAAAAAGAATAGCTTCAAAACTTGTTGAGCAAAAGCTTGCTGCCTGCGTCAATATGAACCCTATTGATTCAGTTTATGTCTGGAAAGGGAAGGTAGAAAGTGAAGGAGAAATAGCGCTTTCTGTAAAGACTACAAGCAGTAGAGTAGATTCCGTCATAGAATGCATAAAAAATATGCACAGCTATGAACTACCAGCAATAACATCCTGGAAGATTAGCGGTGAAATGGAATATCTCAAATGGATAGCTGAAACTGTGGACAAGCCATAAATTAAAGCATCTGGCAACAAAGATAATATAGAGTTCCATTAATACAGCGGACAATGAGAAAAAGGACTTCCGAGGAATCCAATAAATGGATAGAACAGGGATTAAAAGAAAAAGACCCTGAAAAGAAAATGCATTATTTTGGCCTTGCACTTGAGTTGGATCCTAACAATCCCATTGCTCTGAATAACAAAGGTATGCTTCTTCACAAAAAAGAGAAGTTCCACGAAGCTATTGAATGTTATGACAGAATACTGAACCAGTATAATATAGCAGGATTTGTACCTGCGCTGTATAACAAAAGCCTGGCCCTTAAGAAACTTGAAAGGAACGAGGCTGCGCTGAACTTTATGGCAAAGGCACTAAAACAACAGCCGGATAACGACAAGATCAAAGACAAAATAGAAAAGTTAACCCAGTCCATCGAAGAGAATGGAGAAACAAGAGCCACAGCATTTATACCTACTAAAAAAATAGCTGTGAATCAGATATATACCCGATGGGAGCCACCTGCCATAAGTTCACTTCTGTCACAGGCATTAAATTGCAGCAAGAGAGATATAAAATACTACAAGGGTTGTGGAGAAGACCTTGTAAAAGAAAAAATGATACTGGACAATCTTAACCTTAAAGTGTATTCCTGTAAATCGTGCAAATTCCAGAAAAATGGCATTTGCCACCATGCGGATACAAAAGCAATGAGAGTATCCCAAACTGCAATATGCAGGAATTTCAAACCAAGGAATAGAAAAAACTAGAAACGGGATATCAAAGTACCCCGAGTTCCGTCAAACGTTCTGGCAAGTACTTATCCGTTACAAAGTCAAGACCTTTGCCTGCGAACGCTTGCTGTTCTGCTTTTTTGCCAATATCAAGTTGCAGGCTTATCTGTTCTTTCCAATAATCACTTTCAAATCTTGGATCTGTAAGTTCACTTCTCAGAGCAGCCACATCTTTTTCCGTCAATTTATCCGTGGAAAGTTCATACTCCACAATATCCGAAGGCTGAACACCAATAAACTGGGCACCAGGAGTTGCCATGTACTCAGATAAGTGGGCACTTTTGATAGCACCGTATGCCACAGAAGCAAAAATACGATATGACCAAGGGTCACCATCAGTAAATACCACTACAGGCAGATTCATCTCCTCATTCATCCTTTTAATGATACGTCGGGTTGAACGTGCTGGCTGACCTTTTAGGTGAATAAGTATTGCATCATTTCTTTCATCAAAACCATTCTCAATAAGCCTGGCATACATACCACCAGTCTCAATGGCAATTATGAATTTTGCATCTGTGTCCAGGAATTCAATATTCTCTACACTAAAAGGGATCTGATAACCACTTTCACCAATATCTTCCTGACAATGGATAATTCGATCACCACGCTTGGTTTCCTCACGCAGACGAATTGGACCGAACATAGTAGCACCATCTTCTTCCGGACGCATATGGAAATATTCCCTCTGAAGACCTGATATTATCTCAAGATCCTCTACAAGCCGGTCACTTTCGGGCTGCTCGCGGAACTTGGCTATATCCCAGTTCTCCGAAATATAGTACAACTCTCTTAAGGTTGAGCCCCTGTTCTGCCCCAGGTGATTATTCACAAGGAAATCGATTACATGAGAGGTCTTCAATAATTGGAAAGCACCTTTTACGGTTTTTGCACTTCGTTCTGTTTCCCTGTCACCATACACCCAGACATCACTGTCTCCACTATACTCTATATTTTTCTTTGTACGACTGGGAAGAGAGACTTTTGGGACGATCTCATCTATGAACTGATCGTAAAATTCTCCTGCAAGACCCAATAAACGGTTACGTGCTATCTCATCATGTTCTTTTTTCTGTTGTGATATCTCTTTTGCCATTCATTCACCCCTTTATAGCTTTAGCACCGGTAACAAGTTCTTCATCAAGACCCTCTATTATTAGAGAAGGCAGTCTTGACAGCTCTGCATCATCAAGGGTTGCTACAGAATAATTTATAACTTTAGAAGAACCCGGAGAAACACTAAGATCCCATATATGATCAAAATCATTACCCATATTTATGACCTTGGGCTCTGGGACTGCATTTTCTATTTCAAATGGGACCATATCATGGACCTTGAAATCTTGTTTCTTGCTGGAAAAATTCTTGACCCTTATAGACATATCAACTCCCCCCTTACCATTAGATTCAGCTATCCTTTCAACAAGAAGATTGCCCATAACATTCGCAACAACAGGATTTATGTCAGGGACTTCACGATCAAGGGTTTCAGCCAGTTTCTTTGCCATTTGCGGAAGCACTTTTGTGATTATTATCTCTTTCTCACGTCTCTTCTTTAGATTATCACGTTTGTTAAGATAGCGATTCATTTTCCGTGAAACTTCCTTTATTGCCAGCTCTATCTCATCCTTTATTTCAGGGATGTCAGCAACTGCATCTTTAGATTCGGAAGTAAAAGGAACATTTGTAGAAGCAACATGTACCAAAATAACGACAGGTCCTGATGGCAATCCGCCACCTGGCTGATTTAACCCATACTGCTTCCATTTGATTGACTCGATGGCATGCGTGATCACACAGCCACCTTGCTGATATATAAGAGGAACTCTGTTTGCAAAGCGCATGATGTCCACACGATCATCCTTTTGCAATTCGCCACCAAACGCAATACCCACTTCAATAATGAATGGACTTCCAGCGTAAACTGAAGGACTTCTGGTCGTAGTGGCTATGAAATCAACAAGGAATTCTTTTTCAAGCCCTTTATAAATAAGCTCTTCACCTATAGGAGATAAACAATCAGTTGGAGGAGCCATGATCTTGACTTTGGAGAACGCATCAAGCAACTTCTTTGACTGTTCCCTGCTCATTTCATGGGGATCTGTATCAGGATCAAGACCAGAAGCCTTGCATATCTCTTCTGAAGCCAGATGCCCGATCTTTGAAAATGAATAGCGTAAAAACGGATATAACTTTTGTCTCTCGGTATATCTCAACATTTTCATGAGAGTACCAAGCTCTATCCCATGAGGATGCGGCAAAATCTCTTTTGCAGGAACCGGAAGTTTATCGGTTGCACGCTCAAAAACCACTTCACTGCCATCGGGTTCTATAAGAGTTAGTCTGGCATGCGGATTTACAATCGCAGTCGCCTTAAGATATTCATAAATGGATTGTCTTCTACCTTTTACATAAGAAGCCTCCATTTCCATCTCAACACGTGTACCATGTGGCCTATCCCAGTCCACAACATCATCCTTGATTATCTCGGGTTCATTTGTGCTGGTATTTATCATGAGCTCATAATAGTGAGCAGAACTTCCCTGACCTATTTTGGATATTATCTTTGTATGATTACCTGATGTTAATTGAGCGTATAGCACAGAAGCGGATATACCTATACCCTGCTGGCCACGACTCTGTTTAATCGCATGGAATCTTGAACCATACAATAGCTTTGCAAATACCTTGGGAATCTGTTCTTTAACTATTCCCGGACCATTGTCCTCCACTATAACAACTACGTTATCCTTTCCTGACCGTTCTACTTGCAGGAATATATCCGGTAGTATCTCTGACTCTTCACATGCATCAAGAGAGTTGTCCACTGCTTCCTTGACCGTTGTGATCAAACTTCGCGGAGCAGAGTCAAAACCCAGTATCTGCCGGTTCTTTTCAAAGAACTCAGCGACACTTATTGATTTTTGGTTCTTGGCAAGTTCTTCTGCAATTGGATTAACCATAAGAATCTCTTCCTTTATTGGTCACTATTACAGTGACGAGAAAATAATAACTTAGAATATATAAAAATGTTTTCCGAATCACTTTAATTCTGCACCCACAATAGCTTGTGTTGCAGTGACAGACCCAATCTCACGTCTACAATGCTATTGAGATGTCCCAGAACGTTCACCATTGTTATAGCACTCACTCTGAAAGTGGAATAAAAGGTATTTATCTATTTTCAAAGTGATTTTGTAAAGTAATGAAAAGCAATATCGAGTGCATAAGATGTTAAAATGACATATTTAGAAAAATACATCATCATAATGATGATGATGAGCAAAACGTTTATATACGATACATACTTACTAGAAGTAGATGAGCGGGTTATCCTTTTTTGACAATAACCCCCACTCCCCCAACCCGCTCATACTCCACTCCATATTTTTCATTTTTTTTACAGAAATTAAACTGACAAAATTTTAAGCGTTGCTTGCGCTGAATTTTATATTATTTGATTGTCAGATCTTTTTGGAGTTGTTGACACTGAAAATACATTTTATACAGTTTTAAAAAAAATAATAGAGTGCTTATAACAGAGTGTTTATTACAGAGTATTATTTCTATGAATTTGAACAAAACCCGCAAAATAAGACAATTATTTAAACAAATACAAATTGCGTAACATAAAACAATTAGATCAAAGAAGTAAAAAATACAAATTACGAAAGAAATCAAATACAATCAAATGTTAACATGACACATACTAATAAATATATATAATTGGACATATGTATTTTATACTGTATAATCCAATATATATTGAATAATAAATGTATTCTATAAATGGTGTTTGAGCCACAATAAACAGAATTAAAAATCAAAAAGAGTCTTTTGTGGCTTTTTTGGAGGTTCTTTTTTAGAGAAGGAAGCTTCACTTGCCACAGGTTCCTCTTTATTTGAAGCTGGCAATTTATCCAGACTCAGTTGAGAAGGATCTTTTTTAGGACTCTTTTTTTCTATGAAAAAGACTGGTTCATCAGAAGAAAATACATTTTTTTGCAACTCCTGTGCAGCGTCATAAATAACCTGAATCTTTTTTGTGACCCTCTTAGCACCCAGCAGGTAGAGCAATTCATCCATCTCAAGTCCAAGTGTTGCAACAACGTCTATGGCATAGTCATCTGCTTGCAAAAGCCTCGTATAGAGCCCGGCAATTTCAAGTCGTGAATAACGCATTGATTCGTGACAGTGAGCACCAATTTTCACAGCAATATTATTTCTCATCTTCTTTTTAGAACGCATTTGCCCCATTTTACGCCAGAGAGAAGGGGCCTGGTACCTCACAAAGCCACTGCGATTGCGAGAATTTGAAACAACTGTCCCACCGGTCATGAGCATGCCTGCATAACGCCACATGCGATAATTCTGTCGCCTGCGCACACGTCCCAAAAAGCGATCAGAACGTGAAAGATAAGAATATGCCTGAATAATATCATCCGTAAGCGCTTCTTCATCTTTACCTGTGTATTGGTAAGGAAGATTCTCATCCACCCAATGAATCAGATCTTCAGGAGTCTCATCAAGATTATAAGTCGCCTCAAGTGCAGAAGAAATATCCTTTCCCTTGAAGATTCGCCCCACAACTTTGAATATAGACTCTTTAGTATCCCTTTCAGAAGTAGAAATATCTTCGATGTTAATTTCCGTGCGCCCAAGAGCAACTGCCTGAAGATCATTTACAGCACTCCTAAAATCCCCGTCTGCCATCTCAGCTATTTTTTCGATTACACCGACACCGCAGATCAGGCCTTCCTTATGTGCAATTTTCTTGAGTGCGGGTATCATGGAACGAGATTGAACAGAAGCAAATTTCAGCTCAAGGCATAAAGAACGAAGTGAAGAAGAGATACCATAAAGATCGTTAGCAATCAGAACGATGGGTTGATTTGTTTTTTTAACAATATCAATAATAGCACGTGCTCCCCCACGATCACTATTTCCATGAAGATTATCAGCCTCATCAAGTACAACCAGTCTTTTGCCAGACGCACCTGTTAGAGTTTGCATCCGGGATGCTGAGCCTGCTACCTTTTCTATCACAGCTGCCGTCCGCTGGTCGCTGGCATTAAGCTCTATGACTTCCCAGCCCATATCATTTGCAAGTGCATATGCAGAAGAAGTCTTACCTATGCCTGCTTGGCCATGAAGCAATACTGCTCTTGATTCCGGTATGCCATCTTCCCATTGCTCACTCCACTTCTTAAGGTCAACTATCACTTTTTTATGACCTACGATATCATCAAGTGTTTTTGGCCGGTATTTCTCTGCCCATTCCATCTGCACATTCATGTTCTCTACTCAATATTCAGGAAAAGTAATTAATGTTTGCATCACTTTGATTGTTCTGATTGATAATATTGCTGGAAGGTATCTTTCCATGGGATCGAAAAGTACAGAGGACCTGCTTGACCTGATAGAAAAAAGGGCATTGGAAAATAAGGCAAGAGTTGCAATAGGAGTGCGTAATCCCAGTCCCAAGATGCTTAAGAGTGCCAGAGATGCACATGAAACGGGATATGCACACGTACTACTTGTAGGTAACAAAAAAGAGATAGAATATATAGGAACTGAGCTCGATATAATAGGAACCAATGATCCTGAAAAAACACTTGGGGATCTTCTCAAATCCGGATACGTAGATGCGGCAGTCAGAGGAACTGCAGGAGCTTCAGGAACATTGACACACCTCAAAAAAATACTGAACCAGGAAAATCTGCACAGAATTGCACTGTTACAGACAAGCGAAGGCACTCCTTTTTTCCTCGCACCTGTGGGTATAGATGAAGGAAATAAACTTGCAGACAAAATAGAATTCATAAAACTGGGAGTTGAATACATCCGCAGGTTTAACATCGAACCAGTAGTAGGTATTCTTTCAGGAGGAAGACTGGGAGACCTGGGGCGCAACCTGCGAGTAGACCAGACACTTGCTGAAGGGGATTTCATTGTTAACAGGATAAGAGAACTGGGAGTGGAGGCAAAGCATCATACAATACTGATAGAGGATGCCATAAAGGAAGCAAATTTCATACTTGCACCAGATGGCATATCAGGCAACCTCATATTCAGAACACTTGTGTTCTTGGGTGGAGGAGACGGACTTGGTGCACCCATATTGATGGATGACTATGTATTTGTTGATACGTCCAGAGTCGGAGGACATTATACAAAAGCAATAATGCTTGCAAGTGCCCTTGTAGAAAAACATGACGTGCAACTAGTGATGGATAAACAACAACAATAATTATATCCAGAACATACAATCTAATTTTAATAAAATCATTTTTATTTCAAAAAGAAATCATCGAAAGTAGATAATAATACCGTAACAGGGAATGAGTGATATGGAAGCTGTACTGATAAAAGCAAAAACAATTTCCTCAGCATGGTCCCAACTGATCCATGAAATATATGAAAAAGGAGAGGAACACAAACCCGACTACAAAACAATGACAAAAAGAGTTCATGCCACTATATACATAGAAGATGTGGAAAATCTACAGGTCAATCCTGCTGTACCCTTTGGAGCGAATCTTATAAGAAAATATAAAGAAGAGCTCACAGAGGAGTATGCAGACTGGTATGTTTCACTTTCAGATGATGACAAGAGAAAATTTGATTATTGCTATGCAAAACAGTTGTTCAGATATGGAGAAACAGCATACAATACAGTGCATGCAAATGTGAGCAACCTGCGCCCGGGATCCAGAAGACATGTTGGTGTGCTCTGGGAAAATGAGGTCCACATACCAAAGTATGAAGATCAGCCCTGCTGGATAGCCTACAAAGTGGAACTTTTGAATGATACTCAAGTAAGGATATACCTGCTATACCGTTCATGGGATGCATTTGGAGGATTCCCGGCAAACATCCCGGCCATTGTAGAAGGATTCAAAAAGGTATTTCGAGAACAAAACCTTGCTATTAAGATCGAATCACTTATAGCCACTGGATGGGATACACACATTTATGAGACAGACCTTCAGGCAGTTGAGAAAATATTTAAGAATAATGATCTGTGCCCTATGTGTAAGTGCATAACGCCAAAGCATTCATTTATCTCGACAACAAAAGGTAAAGCTTGCCCAGAATGTAAGAGATCGATGTGAACTTGTTTCACATTTTTTTAACATTATAAATATTCCACGACTGATATTTGATTTTCGCTCTTTATAACCACCTAATTCACTGCCATGTTTTTATTCACTTTTGCACAGAAAAGTTACGAACACATGAAAATGCTTACTTTGTCATTCTTTTTGTGATCAGAGTTCTACACTTGTGGAAAATATAATTCCCCATAATACAAAACGTTATTTTGATACAAAGGCCCATAAATGTAGTATATTTTACAGTTTCGATTAGTTCTTGCTTATGTCTGGTGATATAGCAGGACATTGTTTTGAAATGCGATATTCTTTACTGAAGCGGCAGATGATATTTTTAATCAGTGAGCTAAA
>Ga0265295_1002332_pt1 | contig 30473 bp, 23 predicted proteins | sample Munlansysbiofilm_FD_192503 | JGI IMG/M metagenome (GOLD analysis project Ga0265295, IMG submission 192503) | Leachate microbial communities from a municipal landfill in Southern Ontario, Canada - Methane capture system biofilm | ecosystem: Engineered > Solid waste > Landfill > Unclassified ... | reverse complement strand
AATCTAAACTATGCAGAGCTTGTTCTCTCAAGTTCTGTTGATCCATTTTTTACTATGGATGGAGTTTTTCACTTTAGCGAAAATGGAGTTGAGATAGAAGAGCTTTACTTTACAACTACGGCTTTAGGCTTTGGCACAAGAGTAAAGGGTGGAAAATTTAACTCAAACTTTGGTTATTTAAATGAGCAGCACCATCACTACTGGGATTTTGCAGATATGCCCCTAGTTTATGAGTCTTTTTTAGGGATGCACGGCATCAATGAAAAGGGAGTTCAGCTTCAGTGGACAGCTCCAACTGACACTTACCTGATGCTAGGACTTGAAGTTCTTCAAGGTGAAAATGAGCAGATGTTTGGAAATGAAGCTATAGAGCTAACTAGGATAAATGCAGCAGCATTACCACAAAAAACAAGTGCAGCAGACGCTCCATCACTCTTTATAGCTTATGCTAAAACATCTTATGATATAGATAATACTACAATCCTAGCAGGGCTCTCTTACGCTCAAGGAAAATCAAGAATAGACCACTCAGAAGATATAGATAGTCCTCACGCAATGAGTGCTGACTCGAAGATTTATGGTGCTGATCTGGTTATTAAACACTACTTTGACTCTTATAGCTCCCTAAAATGGCAGAGTGAGTGGATGATGCGTGATATGGATGGAACTCAGTATGCAAACAATGCAGGAGGAGCATTTGTAACTCCTAGTATTACGAAAAAGCAAGCAGGACTATATACTCAACTCGTTTATGCTTATGATCAAAACTGGAAAGCAGGGGCAAGATACGATACGGTCTATCAAAACGATGTTAAAGTAAATGGACAAGATAGAAATATGCCAACTGATATGAACAAATACTCTGCAATGCTTGAGTACTCAACAAGTGAGTTTGCAAGATTTAGACTTCAGTATGACCATAGCAATGCTCTTTTTAATGACGATGGTGCAAGACAAAAGATAGATACTCTTATCTTCCAAGTCAATATCTCAATTGGTGCTCACGGAGCGCATAGCTTTTAATTGAACCCTCTGATCTAGCTATAAACTAGATTCCGTGTCAAGCACGGAATGACGGGAGATGCATGAAATGACGGATACGCGGCATCTTGAACTTGATTCAGGATCTAACTTTATAGTTGTTCACAGCACTCAATTATAGTCCGAAAAAGGAACAAAGTCTCTTTCTTTGGAGACTGCGATATAGCTCAAAAATGAGGCTTCTAGGAATGCTAACCCGTGGCGTTCTCCACGGTTAACCACGCTTTTTTGCGGGACTGAAGTCCCGTTTCCTAGATAAAACTATAGCTATTTCACAGTCTATTCGCTTGGGGTCGCTAAGATCTCTAAAGCTAGTCTTGTAAAGCAAGGCAAAATTAAAAAGGTTTGTTAGTTATGAATAAATTTTTACTACTATTACTCTTACCATTGTCACTTTTTGCTCACCTAAATATCGCTGTTAGTTACCCTTATATTGGGGCATTGACAAAGGTGATAGGGGGCGAGCATATAAATAGTGTAGTCTTAGCAAAAGGGAACTGGGATCCACACTTTGTAGTTCCTCGTCCTTCGCTTATCTCAAAAGTGCGATCTGCTGATGCGCTTATTATGAATGGTGCTCAGCTAGAGATTGGTTGGCTTCCTCCACTCCTTGACAGAGCTGCAAATCCTAAAGCTAGGGTAGGGGCTAGCACATTTTTAAACCTCTCTCATCATGTAGAGCTTCTGCATAAGCCAGCTACAGTTGACCGTTCAGGCGGAGATGTGCATCCTGATGGAAACCCTCACTTTCATCTAGATCCAAAAAATATTCTTGCTCTTGCAAAGACAATAGAGCAGTTTTTAATCTCAATAGATAGAGAACATAGCACGATTTACGAGAATAACTACATAGAGTTTGAAAAAATGTGGAGCGCTAAAATAGAGGAGTGGAAAGCTAAAATGCAAGATAAAAAAGGCAAAAAAGTTATTCAGTTTCATGATAATTTAGCTTATTTTAACGACGCTTTTGGGCTTGTTAATATTGGCACAATTGAGCCTCTTCCAGGTATTCCGCCATCATCAAAACACACTATTGAGCTTATTGAGCTTATAAAAAAAGAGAAGCCTTGTTGCATCTTGCATGATGTCTATCACTCAACAAAAACAGCAAAGTTTATCTCATCAAAGAGTGGCATTGAGGTAGTTTTAATGCCTCATGATATTGAAGCACTACAGAGCATACAAGATTTAAGCTCACTCTTTGACTATCTTACAAGTGCTATAAAATGAGTGATATCTTACTCGTTCCCATAGCCTTAGTCATAGTGTTGGTTATGATGCACTCTTGGTTTGGAATGGGGATTTTAAAGCGTGGCATCATCTTTACTGACTTGGCCATTGCTCAGTTTGCAGCTCTTGGCTCATCTATTAGCCTAGGCTACTTTCATGAGGAGTATTTTTATCTGCTAACTCTTAGCTTTGCACTTTTGAGTGCATTGCTTATAGCCATAGCATCTCAAAGAAAATTGCAACTTGAGGCCTTTATAGGTCTCCTCTATGTACTTGGGGCTAGTGGGATTATGATGGTTCTATCTCACTCTGCTGAGGGGATGGAGCATTTTAAGTCACTTCTTGCGAGTGATATTTTGTTTACTCCGCCATCAGAGGTCTTAAAAAGCACACTTATCTACGCGGCTATTGCTCTTGTTTTATGGAAAATCTATCCAAAAACAAGCGGCTTTTTAAAAGAGCTGATGTTCTTCTCACTCTTAGCTCTAACTGTTACCTCTTCAGTCGCTCTTGCTGGTGTTTTAGTGGTTTTTGTACTACTCATCGCACCCGCTTTAGTCTCTTTGTCGCTAAAACTAAAGAGAGTCTATCTTGGTAGTTTTGTCTTTGGTTGGTTTTTTAGCATAAGTGCAATTCTTATCTCCTACTACTATGATTTACCAACTGGATATAGCATCGTGTTTTTGGGCGCTTTACTAAGTTGCGTTATAGTTTTGATAAGTAGTAAAAAGGTGAGTAGTGATGAAGTTTAATGATGAGTGGACACAAAAAGAGTTTTTAGAAAATAAAAAACTTCTAAAGGAACAAGGCATAAAAGTCTTGCTAATTGATACTATACTCTCTCCTATCGATAAGGCAGAGACTGTAGTTTACAATCCATTTTTGTTAAAAGAGGAACCTGATGGAAGTGTTTTTGTATTTTATTGTGACACTGGTAAAGCTACGCTTGATAGATTAGATGAGTACAGAGCTAAATTTCCAAAACACCACTGCATCTCACTAAAGGGTGGCCGTGGTTATTGGCGAAAAAACATGACTATACTTTAGTACTTTACGCTCACCATATTTCTTCCATTTGCTTTTGAATCATAGAGCGCTTCATCTGCTTTTTTTATAACCGCATCTGAGTTTTTATCTTTTGACCTATATTGAGAAACTCCAAAGCTACAGGTTAGTTTTTTAACTATAGGAAACTCATGCTCTTGTATGGCAGCTCTAAGTTTTTGAGCCACTATATAGGCTTGGTCCATATCTGACTTAGGACAGATGATAAGAAACTCTTCTCCGCCCCAGCGACCCAAAACATCGGTTTGCCTTATCTTTGACTTTAAAATCTCCACAACGCTTATAAGGATTTTATCTCCAGCATCGTGTCCGTAATTGTCGTTGACAGCCTTAAAATAGTCTATATCTATGATGATAACTGAGTAAATCTCTCCATATCTGTTAGCTCTTTGCGTCTCTTTTGCTAAGATATTTTCTAGGTGGAGTCTGTTATATATCTGTGTTAGTTTATCTGTAACAGAGAGTTTTTGAGCATATTTTTTATCTGTAATATCTTGGCGAATGGCGCTATAGCCTTCAATCTCTCCATATTTGTTTATAATGGGGGTGATGGTTGCTTCCACCCAGTAAGCCCCACCAGATTTGTTCATATTCTTGAGCTCACCTTTGTAAACCTCGCCATGCGTTATAGTTTTCCAAAGCTGCTTAAAGGTCTCTCTTGGGGTGTCAGGGTGTTTAAAAATCCTGTGATTTTTCCCTAATAGTTCTTCTTTTGTGTAACCTGTTAATTTGCAAAGAGCCTCACTAGCGTAGGTGATATTGCCCTTTTTGTCGCTATATGAGATAAGTACATGCTTATCTATGATGTCAATATTTTGTTGCAGGTTTTTTGAGTACTCTTCGATGATGCTATATCTGTATAAAACAAACACTAACACTAGGACGATGAAACCCAAAATTAGCCAATAAACTAGCGAAGAACCACTCTCCTCCCCACTAGCATAAAGAGGAGAAAGTGTTAAAAATAGTAAGCTAATTTTATAAATATAATTATATTCTCTCATACTCTATTGTACATTTTATTATCATAAAAGTACTTTAAGAGTAGCTTGACTTTAAGTAAATGTCTCTAAAAAAAGAAAACTCACTACTTCCTCACTATAGTTTTGTTATAATTCCAAAATTTTTTTAAAAGGGTATAAAATGGAAATATCAAAATACCTTGATATGATGCTTGTATATGTAAGCCAATATGGCTTAAAAGTAATTGCAGCCATACTCATTTTTTTCATTGGAAAGTGGGCGGTTAAAAAACTTACAACATTGACTAAAAGAGCTATGCTAAAAGCAAAGGTTGACTCTACTTTAGTGGAGTTTGCAGAGAGTGTTATGTACTTCTCGCTACTTGTAGTGGTAATCCTAAGCTCTTTAAATACGCTAGGTGTGAACACTACCTCTTTTCTTGCAATTATAGGTGCTGCATCTTTAGCTGTTGGTTTAGCACTTAAGGATTCACTCTCAAATATAGGTTCTGCAGTTCTTATCATAGTTTTTCGCCCATTTAATGTTGGAGACTTTATAGAAGCTGGAGGAGCTAGCGGGACAGTAGAGAATATAAATCTCTTCTCAACCACCATCTCTCCTGCTGATAATAGAACCATCACAGTTCCAAACTCAGCTATTACAAAATCAAATATCACCAACTTCTCAAAGAAGACTACTCGTAGGCTAAGTCATACCTTTGGCATCGGTTATGGGGATGATTTGAAGCTTGCAAAAGAGGTTTTAATGCAGATTATGTTGGATGATGAGAGAATTTTAAGAGAACCAGCACCTTTTGTTGCAGTTAGTGAATTAGCAGAGTCAAGTGTAAATCTTGTTTTTCGTGCGTGGACAAAAACGGAGGATTACTGGGGAGTATATTTTGATACGCTAGAGATAGTAAAATTAACATTTGATGAGAAGGGTATCTCTATACCATACCCTCAACTAGATGTGCATACTCAAAAATAAAAAAGGAAAGATTTGAAAAAAATAGTATTAAGTTTAGCGCTAGCTAGCGCGTTAGTAGTAGCTAGCGAAGAGACAGTAAATGAAGAGGCTCTAAGAGCAGAGATAGCAGAGAGTAAGGCACAAAAGTCGGCTCTTGATGATAAGATAAAAAGACTAGAGTCAAAGCTTCCACATGCAAAACTTATAGCTCGTGCAGAGTTAGGTTTTATGAAGACCCAAGGAAACACAAATACTGATACATTTAACTTAGATCTAAATGTAAAAAAAGGGTGGAATAAAGTCCATTTAGTAGAGTTTTCTTTTGATGCCCAATATGCAACAGATGATAAAGTTGAGACTAAAAACAAATACTTAGCAGAGCTAGGCTATGGCTACTCGCTTACAGATAGGCTCTCAGCGACCTATCTGCTAGGTTATAAAGAAGATAAATTTTCAGGTTATGACTACCAATTTTATACAGGTCCGGGTCTTAAATATGCTTTTATAAAGACGCAAGATCATAAGCTTACTTTAGAGGGAAGTGCGCTCTTCTCACAAGATAGCGTAGAAGATTCTAAGTACGATGCAACTGGAAGCTCTATCGCTTATCCAAATCCTGATAAACTCATAGCAGTAAGGATTCAAAAAGGAGAGGTAGAAAGATATGCTTCATACCGAATCAAAGGTATCTATGGCTGGCAAATTTTCTCAAACCTTAAGTTTGATCAAGATGTCTCATATAGATCAGAATTTAACGACGCTAGTGTTATCTTTATTGCCTCAAAGAGTGCGCTAACTAGCAAAATCAACTCTACCTTTTCAGCTGGTATAAGCTACAAGGTTGACTATGTAAATACTCCTCCACAAGGTAAAAAGCACACAGATAAAACTTTGACTGCCAACTTAATTATAGATTATTAGCAAGGTTTTTCAGTTCTGACTTTTTTATAGTTCTAACAAGAGATTCCGTGTCAAACACGGAATGACGGTGGCGTCATCCTGAACTTGATTTAGGATCTCTTTTGGTTTTACAACTAGATTTCACTGCTAGTTGTAGTTTTTCTACTCCATAGATAGATAAACCAAGATGCCAAAAGGGCGATAAAGGTCGAACTTAAAAATAGGTATCTTGGGAATAACTCATAAATATATCCAGCATATAAAGCCCCCACAAATCCACCTAAACCATAAGTGATGCCAGAGAAAAACTGTTGTGCTAGAGCTTTGTGCTTATAGAGATAAAACAAGTAGCTAATAGCAGCAGAGTGAAAGAGTGCAAAGCTAAGGGCGTGGAGTAGTTGAGATAAAAAGAGCATCACAAGGTTTTGAGGGAATAAAAAGAGTAAAAACCATCTTATGGCAGTTGCTAAAGTAGTAATTTTTAAAATCAAAAGTAGATTTTTTCGTAAGAATCTAGCTTGGTAAAAGAGCATAACTATCTCTGCTACTACTCCAAAAGTCCAAAGATATATAGTCATATCAAGTGAGATGCCATGATCTGTTTCATAGATAGTAAAGAAGTTGTAAAAAGGGCCAAAACCTACTTGCATAAGCGTTAATCCTAACCATAACTGCCAATCAGCTAAGAGGTTTATATCGTTTGCTTGTTGCTCAAATCCTTTTGGATTGGCAGAGGTGATTTTGGCTATAGTAAAAGCTACAATTGCAGTAAGGGATGCAAAAGCTAGTAGATAATTTAGAGCGATTTGCGCAGAGCTTAAGTATTTAACCAATATAAGTGCAACAAAAATAAAACCTATAGAGCCAAAGAGTCTAATCTTCCCATATCTCTCCTTTTTCATAGTCTCAAGCGAGATAACTTCAACAAAGGGTAAAATCACACTAAGCCCCATTCCAAGACCGATATTTGAGAGTAAAAGACCATAAAAACTATCTACACAAAAGTAAAAAGAGATGCTGCTAGTTAGCATGATAAAAGTAGCAAGATTGAAGGTTGTGTTGTTTAATTTCAAGCCTTTAACAAAAGCAAAAGGGAGTAGAAATCTAACAAGAGGTCCAGCTGCGAAGATGATACCTATCTCACTTGGACTATAGCCAAGCATAGAGAGAACTTTAGGTAGAAAAATAATATATACTCCAATGATTGCAAAGTAAAAAAAGTAAAATAGTGATAGTATAAATTGCATTTTTTAGAGTTGTTCCTTGATTGAGATTAAACATTATATCTAAGATGTATGCTATAATATTTGCGATACAAATTAGCTAACAATATAACACAAACTGGAGAGACATTTATGCTAAGAGAGTTAAAAGAGGATGATTTTATTGTCTCCAAGACCGACCTAAAAGGTCGCATAACATATACAAATAAAATATTTATAGAGATGTCCGAGTACCGTGAATCTGAGCTACTGGGTAAGGCTCACAATATTTTAAGGCATCCTGATATGCCAAAGGCTATTTTTAAACATCTCTGGGAGACAATTACTCAAAAAAAAGAGCTTTTTGCTTTTATTATAAATAAAACAAAAGAGAGTAATGCTTACTGGGTCTATGCCAATGTTACGGCATCCCTTGATGAAAAAGGTAATATTATAGGTTACTATTCAGTGAGAAGAAAACCAAATCCAAAAGCGCTTGATGTCATTATTCCATTATATAAAAAGATGATAGACGTTGAAAAAAACAGTGGAGTTGATGCTTCGTTTAAAGTTTTAACTGATATTTTAAAAGAAAAAGGGGTAAGTTACGATGAATACATCATCTCTCTTCAAGGATAATAGAACCATACTACTATTTGCTGCGCTAGTTGGTACAGCTATTTACGCCCTCTTTATATCTGAGTATGCTTTAGCTGGTATTACCATAGCTACTCTTGTGATAGGGATTTTTATTCCTTCGAGTAAATCTGATAACTCCTATGATGTGATCGTAGGAAGTATCCAAAGGGTTTTAAAAAATGCAGCCCTTGGTAACCTCGAAGATAGAGTAACAAATATCCCAGATGACAACTCTTTAGTTTCAGCAAGAGCTTGGGCTTTAAACGATGTCCTAGATCAACTCGAAGCCTTTATGAGAGATACTAAAACAACTATAGAGAACGCTTCTGTTGGGAAGACCTATAGAAAGACCTACTCAACAGGTTTACATGGAATATTTCACTCTACCTCCAATAGTCTCAATGTCGCGATAACTTCAATAGCAAACGGTTATGAGACAAAGATAAGAGGAGAATTAGCACAAAAATTAAGCACACTAGGTGGTGGTATTAGTGCTGGGCTTAATGTGATACAAGAGGATATAAATACCTCTCAGATAGATGCAAACGAGATAGCTGAAGTAGCACACAAGACTGCAGAAGAGTCATCTAAAAGCCTTACGAGTGTTGAGGATATTGGTCAAAGACTTGGCTCTCTTTTAGAACTCATCAGCTCTAGTCATGAGGGTATAGTTAGTCTTGAGGGTCGCTCAAAAGAGATTTCAGAAGTTGTTCGCCTTATAAAAGATATAGCAGATCAAACAAATCTTTTAGCTCTTAATGCGGCTATCGAAGCTGCTCGTGCTGGTGAGCATGGACGCGGTTTTGCAGTTGTTGCAGATGAGGTCCGTAAACTTGCAGAGAGAACTCAAAAAGCGACTAATGAGATAGAGATAAACATCTCAACCCTGCAGCAAGATGCTAACGATATGCGAGTAAATTCTGACAATATCTCGCAAATTGCACAAGATTCAAATAATGTTATACATGAGTTTGAAGCAACATTTAGTGCGCTAAACTCTCTAGCTAAAGACTCATCTGCATCTGCGATTAAGATTCAAAACCGTCTCTTTACAACACTAGTCAAGGTTGACCATATTATCTTTAAATCAAATGCCTACTCAACTATACTCAAATCAGATAAAACAAGGGTTTTCTCAGATCATAAAAGCTGCCGTATGGGTAAATGGTATGCAGGAATAGGGGAGGAGAGATTTGGCCATACTAAAGCATTTAAAGATATGGAAGCACCTCATGCCTTGGTTCACGATTCAGTCTTTAAAAACTTAGAATTTGTTAAAAATGGCACAACACTAAAGTTTGACAATCCTAAAATTATTTTAAAGAACTTTGAAAATATGGAAGAAGCGTCTGAAAAACTCTATACTAAACTAAATAATATGATAGAAGAGTTTTATGAAAGAGAGAAAAGGTAAATATTTACTTTATGTTAACTTATAATAAATATAATCTCAAATCTCAATTGTGTTTCCCCCTTTCATAATCGAGACAGATAAACTCCTATAAATTTTTTAAACAGATTAAGGTTACTTCCCCTTTTTTCCCTTAGTCTGTTTTGTTTATGATAAACTTCTAACATGATAATCCTAACAACACTTAACTCAAGATACACACATAGCTCAATTGGTTTAAGATACCTCTACGCTAACTTAAAAGAACTTCGTGACGATGCAAAGATAATCGAATTTAGCATCAATGATGCCGTGCAAACAATAGCAGAAAAACTACTTTTACACTCTCCAAAAATCATAGGTATAGGTGTCTATATCTGGAATGCTAAAGAGGTTCAAGAGCTACTTCATGTTATCAAAAAAGTCTCTCCTGAGATAAAAGTTATCTTAGGCGGTCCAGAAGTCACACATGAGCCTTTTCGTGTTAACTTCGATGCAGCGGATTTTATCATTCAAGGCGAAGGAGATATCGCCTTTTACAAGCTTTGCAGGGATATAGTGGATAACAAACCATCACAAAGAGTTATAAAGATGGCGTTACCATCACTAAAAGAGATTTGTCTTCCTTATGAGTACTACACAGATGATGATATAAAAAACCGTTATTTATATGTAGAGATTTCAAGAGGTTGCCCTTTTGAGTGCGAGTTTTGCCTCTCTTCTATGGATGAGCGCGTTCGTGCATTTGACCTTGAAGCTGTGATGTTAGAGTTTGAAAAACTTTGGCAAAGAGGTGCTAGGGCTTTTAAGTTTGTAGATAGAACTTTTAACCTGAACATGAAGAGTGCAAATAGAATCTTAGACTTTTTTTTAGAAAAAGATGAGCCTTACTTTGCACACTTTGAAGTTATACCTGATCATTTTCCTGCATCTATAAAGGAGAAAATCAAGCTCTTTAACAAAGGCGCTTTACAACTTGAGATAGGAATCCAAACACTAAACCTAGAAGTGGCAAACAACATCTCAAGACAACTCAAACTAGACAAGATAAAAGAGAATATCTCATTTTTAGAACATGAGACAGATGCTCATATCCATCTTGATTTGATAGTTGGTCTTCCTGGTGAGAGTTTAGAGAGTTTTGGTGCAAATCTTGATGAGTTAGTCTCTCTTAGTAGTTGTGAGATACAGATAGGCATACTAAAAAAACTCTCTGGAACCTTTATAAATAGGCATGACATTATGCATGGAATGGTTTATAGTGACACTCCACCATACGACATACTAAAAAACAATAATCTTACCTTTATAGATATTCAAATCATGAAAAGATTTGCTAGGTTTTGGGACTTACTTTACAATAGCTCAAACTTTAAAGAGAGTGTAAACCTTCTATGGATGGACTCTAACGAGGTCTTTAAAAACTTTTATAACTTTAGTCTATGGGTGTATTCTCAAACAGACTCTACTTACAAAATCTCACTCCAAAGACAGGGTGAATTACTCTTTTCATATCTCAAAGATGAGAAAAAACTAAGTGAGGAACTTATAGCATCTAGGATGATAAAAGATATGATGAAGCTAAAAGGACGAGCGATGCCAACTTACTTAAAACCCTATGCAAAAGGGCATATCATAGATTCCAAAGAGGGGAGTTCAGGCTTTAATAAGAGACAATTTACGTCTTAGTATTAAGTTAGATATTTGTATAATTAGACCTTCTGATTAATCTATAAACTAGATTCCGCATCCAACTTAATAATTCTTCAGAACATTCAATAGTTAAATAATTTAAAACAAAAAAAAGGTAGATTTATGTCCACACTTAGTTTAAGTAAACAGATAAGCATAGGATTTGCAATTATACTAGTAGCGATGATAGTTATGGGCGTGATAGCCATAGGTGGCATGTCTAGTGCAATAAGCAACTCAGAAAAACTCAACGATGAGTTTATTTCAGAAGTTGATGTGGCTTCTTCCTTAGAGAGAAACTTTGCTAAAGCAAGAAACGATATTTCTAAATTTTTATATTCAGAAAATATAGCTTATAAAAAAGATGCAGATAAGATTGGAGTGGTTGTATTTGAGAGGATAAATACTCTTAAAGAGATTTCTAAAAAATATCCAAACTTAACAGTTTTAGCAAAAGATCTTCCAAAAATAGAAGCAAGCATCGGTACTTACAAAGTAGATATTGATGAAGCTGAGAGACTTTTTGTTCAGAAAAAAGTTATGCAACAAGGGCTTAATGAAAAGGCAAAAATTTTCACAAAACAGGCGAATTCTGTACTAGAGAATCAAAAGGCTCAGATGCTAACATCTGCACAAACAAAGGTAGATGTACTTTTACGCGTGGAGAGACTATTTACTTCTTATGATGCACTCATTAATGGCCTAGAACTACGTTTAGCTAGTTTTAGATCAACTGCCATGAAAGATGTTAGCATCTTAGAAGAAGCACTCAAAGAGTTCGATAGAGTTTTAGAGCCGATTCAAAAACTTCGTCAGGGCGCAAAAAATGCAAAAAACATAGCATCTTTTAAAGAGTTTGAAGAAGCAACACTCTCTTATAAAAAGAACCTTGAAGAGATTGTAAAGATAAATATTCAAGTTGAAGCAATCAAAACAAAAACTCTAAAGGCTTCCCTAGAAGCACTTGAAGTTATAGAAGAGATAAATCGCGCAGGGCTTAGTGGCACTAAAAAAATGTCGCAAGAGAGCATTGCTAACTTAAATAGCTCAAAATCTACAATGATTTTTATCCTAGTTATTGCTGTTATAGCAAGCTTGGGTGTTGCTTGGTATATTATCTCTTTAGGGATTAATAGACCTCTTGGTAAATTTAAAAATACTATGTTGAAAATTGCAAATGAGCATAACTTAACTATTCAAGTTGATACAGATGCGCCAACAGAGATACGCGATATAGCCGTTAGTTTTAATACTTTTACATTTCAACTCCACGATCTCATTGATAACACTAAGCGCTCCTCAAATGAAAATGCATCTATTGCGCATGAGCTCTCAACTACTGCTCTTGGTGTTGGTGGAAATGTTGAGAAGTCAGTTGTAGTTACTCAAGAGGCAAACCAGAGAGCATCGCAGATTAAAGAGGAGATACAAACTTCTATAGCAGATGCTCAAAAGAGTAAAAAAGAGATAATTAGAGCAAATGAAAACCTAAATGCGGCGCGCAATGAGATGAAAGCAATGAACGCAAAGGTTCAAGAGACTGCACAAACAGAAGTTGAACTCTCACACAAGATGACTACGCTCTCAAACGATGCAAATGAGGTAAAAAATATTTTAGAAGTTATAGGGGATATTGCAGACCAGACAAACCTCCTTGCTCTAAATGCTGCAATAGAAGCTGCTCGTGCAGGTGAGCATGGACGTGGTTTTGCAGTTGTTGCAGATGAGGTCCGTAAACTTGCAGAGAGGACTCAAAAGTCATTAGTAGAAATCAATGCAAGCATAAGCGTAATAGTACAATCAATCCTCGAAGCAAGCACACAGATAAGTGATAACTCAGAAGATATTCAAGCCTTAGCTAGCTCTGCATCTGAAGTTGAGATGAAGATAAATGAGAGTGTCTCCATAGTAAATCTTGCAGTGGTTGCTAACGATAAAACAGTGAATGATTTTGAGACAACTGGTAAAAATGTTGAAGATATAGCACATAAAGTATCTACCATTAATGAGATATCCATCACAAATGCTAGAAATGTTGAAGAGATAGCAGCAGCAGCTGAGCATCTTAACAATATGACAGAAGAGTTAAACAACAAACTTGAGATCTTTAGATCTTAACACTTCCCTAAAGGGGTGTTAAGAGTTACTATTTTGCTTTTTTATTTCTTAGAAGTTTTTCTTCTACAAGAAGTGAGCTAAGATGCTTGATAACTAGCTTTGAAGCATCTTCTGCTTTTTTAAAGAAGGTCATTACATTTTCGCCCTCTTTGGCACAAGTTCCCTCTTTTACGCACTCAATAGCTTTTTTAATATTATCATGAACTTCTTTATGCGGAGATGCTAGTGCCTGATAGCTTGAGCATTTTCCAAAGTCCTCTTTGCCTTTTCCATCAAAGTACCACTTTCCAAGTCTGCACTCAGTATCGCTTTTAAACTCATCATCTGTTTTACCCCTAAAAACAGCCTTATAGCCGTTTGTTTTAAACAAGAGGTGATCTAGCTTACTAAGGATGATAAAGATAGAACTTGCAATATCTTTACTCTCCTGTTCTATCGCAGATGCGTTGTCAGCGAGTGAGTGCATCTCTGTGCTAAAAGTACCCATAGAACTTAATGATTCGTGACTAAGCTCTTCCATAGACTTAGAGTGCTCATGAACCTCTTGGGTATTTTGTTTTAGACTTTGAACTGTAATTTCTACTTCGCTTGTAGCTTTTTGAGTTCTCTCTGCAAGCTTACGGACTTCATCTGCGACAACTGCAAAACCACGTCCATGCTCACCTGCACGAGCAGCTTCAATAGCCGCATTTAGGGCAAGAAGATTTGTCTGATCTGAGATATCTTTTATAAGGGTTATAACATCTGAGATGCTAGCAACATTTTCATTTAGTATATTTACTTGGTCAAATGTGCTTGTAATGTGTCCAAGAAGTTCATCTGAGGTTTTATGGAGTTTTTCTAGTTCTTTATTAACCTTTTGTGTAAACTCTCTATTTTTATCTTCATTTGAGTCAAGTAAATCAAGGGTAGTTAAGTTATCCTCAAGGTTTCTTCTAAGCTCTGCTAAGTCTTCATTGCAGCCATCTATAAGTCCATTAGTTAGTGAGTTGCCCAGCTTGCTCATAAGAGCAACTTCCTTAAGTGCCAAGTTCTCTTTTTCAAGCTTTTCTATGATTTGTTGTAATCTTGCGTTTTCTTCATTTGAAACTTCTAGTTCTTTTTGCCTGAGGTGTATAGTTGAGTGTAACTCTTTACTGTTATTAAAAAACATATTGTATCCTTAGTAGTTTTAGTTTCAAGTCATAATAATACCTATAAATAATCGTAAATTTGTCGTTTATTAATAATACTTATAAAGATTATAATTCATTTAGTGATATCTTAGTAGTGTTAACAAATGCCGATAACTATTAAAATAATCACATTTTATATTATAATAAACATAAGCTTAAGCCATTGTGATGTTTGATATCTTGAGATACGTCTGATTTAGAGTGTTGTAGACTTAACTAAGATTTATAACTTTAATAGAAGGATTCATATAGAGAAAGATGTAAAATCAGTATGAATTGTGCTGTTAAATTGATAGAGCTATTATAAATAAATATTATTATTTTATGTCTTTGTAATGTTACCGAGTGTACTATGCCTCATACAAAAGAAAACTAAAAATGGGGCAATTGTCAATGTTTTTTAAAAATACAAAAAAGCTAGAATCAGACTTAAGAGCTAGAGAGCTAGAAGTAGAGAGCTTAAAAGAGGCGCTACAAAAAGCTGATGATAAAGTACTGAAGCTAGAGAGACAAATAAGTAAAGATAAAGAAAATGAGGTTATGAATGACCTCATAAGAGCGCTAACTACAGGATTGACAAACTCATGTGAAGAAGATTTAAAAGAGATACAGTCAAATTTAACGGACAATCTCTCTTCTTTAGAAGATATAGAAAATGTAAGTTGCAGTAACGAAGAAAATATGAGTGAGTGTTCTATTGATGTAGTGGAGATGGAGGGTACAATGAGCTCTCTGCTTGAGCATATTGCAAGTACATTTGATCAGGTAAGTACACTTAACTCTAATGTTGAAAATATCTCAGATGTTATTAGTCTTATAAAAGATATCTCAGATCAGACAAATCTTCTTGCCCTAAATGCGGCTATTGAAGCTGCTCGTGCAGGTGAACATGGACGTGGTTTTGCAGTTGTCGCAGATGAAGTCCGTAAACTTGCAGAGAGAACTCAAAAAGCTACAAGCGAAGTAGAAATTACAGTTCAAAGTCTAAAACAAAATACCCAAGAGGTTCATGAGCACTCTAAGTCTATGGAAGAGCTTAGCCAAAATGTAAATAATCAGATGGTGATATTCCACGAAAAAACTGATGCTCTAACTCTATCTTCAAGAAGGATAGAGGAAGAAACTATAAATATAACTTATGAAGTTTTTGTAGTCCTAACGAAATTAGACCATCTACTCTTTAAAGCAAATGGCTATAAAACAGTCTTTGATGGAAAAATAAATGCTGAGTTTGTTAGCGACACTGAGTGCAGACTTGGTAAGTGGTACCTAGATGGCATCGGTAAAGAAAAATTTGCAAAAGCAGCGAGTTACTCTAAACTAGCTAAGCCTCACAAAGAGGTGCATGACAATATCCAAAAAGCTATAAAGTGTGTTAAAGAAGGTGCCTGTACACAAGAAGCAGAGAATGTTAAAACCTACTTCCAAAATGCTCAAAAAGCATCTAAGTCAGTTATGAAAATACTTGATGATTTGCTAATAGAAGAAAAAACTTATAGATTAGGCAAGAACTAAACTCTTCGTGAGTTTAGTCCAAACCTCTACATCGCCTTATTTTTGGGCTTTATGGTTAATTAATCTTTTTATTGTAACCGTTTTGTAACAGATTTTCATCAGCATACAAAGAAAAATTAACACCTAAATCAATATTTTTGGACTCTATTACACTTGCATAATACTCTAGCGTTGTACTAGCTTTATGATGTCCAAGTAGTCCAGATAATTCATTAATACTTACAATATTATCTTTTAACATTAATGTCGCAAATGTATGTCTAGTTGAAGATCGAAGCAAGTTGTAGAAAATTACAACTTTTTTGGCTCGTTGTTGTCCCTATCGTTCGTGCCTCACTATGACGGGATTTTGTTTGCTGAGAGATGAAAATTGTAAGAACAGAAACTTGATATCATAGATATTTGTACATATATTTACAATTTGTGTTATAATTCTCTCGTGAAAGCAAAATACTCCCGTCTGAATTGATTACTCAGACATATAGAGAGCGAATAGGTTAAGACTTCGGTCTTAGCCTTTTTTTTTGCCAATTTTTTGGCAAGGTTGGGGTGGGTGAGGAGTTCTCTAGAAAGGACAATGTTTTGCTTTCCAAAATAGTAATAGTGCTATTAATTTTGATGTTCTGTTGTACAGTTCGTATTTATTAATAAAAAGAGGGTCTAATCAGCCCTCGCACTATTACTAATAAAATTGTAACCGATTTGTAACAGTAGAAGCTTTATATCATAGTAAAGTTGTTACAAATAAGCCTTAAACAGGCTGTTTTAGGGCTTTGTTAAACTCTTCGTGAGTTTAGTCCTTTTGTGATAGCTTCATTTATCTCTTTTTTGTACTCAGGATTTAGTCTGCATAGATCTTTATCAAAGTTTATGATGATATCTTTGCTTGAGTTGGGATGCCTACATATCGTAAATAACAGATCCATATAAATATCGAAATCAGGATGTGGTCTAGCCCCTAGTTTTGGGTGGATATTTCCATGATGTTTGATAACTAGTGCCAAAGCCTGTTCAAGTTCTTTTGTAGTTGACTTTTTATTTTTGACTATTGCTCTTAGGTATGGTAAGTCGGTTTTTTGAGCTTCTCTTTGTTGTGTAGTTGAATTTTTAGCGTTTACTTCTTTTTTCTTTTTGCCAGATGGTAAAAAAAGTAGAAAAATTAAGATTGCTAAGATGGCAACTAAGCCAAAAATAGATTGTAGAAGTGGTGTTATCTCCATAAATTATGACCTTGCTTGTTTTTTATAAGTGTATTATATCGGCTTTTTACTACATAAGACCCCCTCTAGCTAGTAATCTTCCTTAAATTAGCAAACTTGCTAAGATTTTGCTCACTAGTTTGAAACTGAACTCTTATTCTCATAAAGGACAGCCCTATAAATAAACCTATCTTATGCTCTTTATGTCATAATAGCAAAGAAGCGATTTTAGGATAGTCTTATGGTTACAAAAAATAGTAGTGAAAATATTTCTGAGCATTTGCTCTTAAAACAGTATCGCCATATAGTAGATGCAACTAACATTGTGTCAAAAACAGACACTCATGGTGTCATAACTTATGCTAATAAAAAGTTTGTAGAGATATCTGGGTATTCGCAAGAAGAACTACTAGGGCATCATCACAATATTCTTAGAAATCCAGATACACCAAAATCATTCTTTAAAGAGCTTTGGCAGACAATACAGTCCAAAAAAGTATGGCACGGAGTTGTAACAAACATACATAAAAAGGGACATCGCTACACAGTTGATGTTCATATCTTTCCTCTCTTAGATGCCAATGGCGAGATAGTTGAGTATATGGCTATAAGATACGACATAACAAGACTCCAAGAGTTAAATGATAAGGTAAACGCTCTTCGCTCTTACGATATAGATCAACAAAATATTGCTAGAAAAAAGCTAGAGATGGGGATAGTAAATACCCTTGATGCAAAGACTCACAATATTATATATCAACCCTCAGACATACTAAGTGGCGACTTTTACTCGCTCTATAAACTCGATGATGGCTCAAGGTTCTTGTATATCATAGATGGGCAAGGTCATGGCATCTCACCAGCACTAAGTGTTTTTGCAGTATCTTCTACTATTAACCAACTTATAAAAAAAATCAAAAACTTAGAAGAGCTAAGAGATGAGCTTTTTCCTGCCATTAGAACCTTTTTAGCAGATGAAGAGCAGTTATCATACACTATGTTGATGATAGATAAAGACTCAACAAAACTTAGCTTTGCATCTGGTGGGATGTACCCTTTTTTACTAAGAAGTAGAGATGGCCAGATAGTTAAAGCTAAAGCAAACAACCTTCCGTTTATGAATTTTTTTGAGGATGTTACGATAAGTGAGGTTGATATAAAAAATTATGAGTCTATTTTGATTTATAGCGATGGTTTTGTAGAGGATGAAGAGAGCATACTTGAAGGCTTTTCGCCATTTGAATTAATAGCAAAACCAGAACTTATAGATAGCACAAAAGAGATACTAAAAGAGATGAAATTTCAAGATGATGTAACTCTTTTGTATTTACTCATTTAAAGCTACAATCACACATGGCTAAAAAAAATAAAAAAAATACCAAAATAAACCAGAGAATCAAAGACTATTTTGATGGAGACCCCTTTGATGTGGGAGTTGAGAGAGTTAGTGGCGAGACTTTGAGTGACCTTTTTAACACTCTTGGCATCTATGATATAGAACACTCAAAAGAGACACTACTAAAAGCTATCCGCATGATTTGGAGCGAGGCTGATTCAGGTTTTCGCTCAGATATATTAAACTTTTTTGCAAGAGATAACAAAATCTATAAATCATCAAGACCAAAAGAGCACTACATTGAGAGAGAAGATAAAATCGACTCACTTATAGATGAGCTAGATGCTTCGCCTGATGAAGCAGCTTACTTAAGGGATGCCTTTAAAGAGATAAGAAGTAAAAAAATAACCATTGAGAAAATGGAGTCAAAGCTAAAGCATATTCGCTTTGAGGTAAAAAGAGCAAAACTTCAAAAAAAACTAGGTGGCATCTTTGATACAAACAACTCACTAGAGTTTAACGCTTCGCTTCACTTTATCCTCTATGCTCAAAGTTTTCATAAAATCATGACACTAAATACAAAAGCTTATAGCGATGAGTATATACAAAATAGTGATGATGAAGAGATTATAAGAAAGATAGAAGAAGATAAAGAGAGCATCGTAGAGGCAAAACAAAAAGAGGTAAATCTTTTTATAAAAAACTTACCAAAAGAGCATCTCTATCTCAGCCAAAAAGAGATTACAACGGCACTTAGAGCATCTCCTCCAAAGTATAAAACAACTTTTCCTCCACTAAAAGAGAAAGTACTAGAGAGCATTATAGAAAAAGAGCTATATCTTGTAAGCTTAGAACTGCACAATGAAGAGCTTTTAGTTAGAGTAGAACAAAGTTTTCTACTTCCATACTCAGATGCAAAACATAACTACACTCTTGAGCTTCATATAGAGCTAGACTCACTTTTAAAAGATATTTGGCAGAGTAAAAAACTTGACTTTAGCCAGATAATAAAAGATGCCGCAGCCCATCAAGAAGATGATTTTTTAAACTCTCTAAAATTCTTAATCCAAGAGTGTAAAGATTATGCATCTCTGTTAAACCTCTCTGAAGAAGAGCTACATAAAAGAGTCTATGCAGATCTGCTTGAAAGACTTGATGGTTCGCTAAATCTTAACCCAAAAACGGCGAGAAAAACACTTAGAGCTTTTATAAGCTCTACTCATGATGAGATAGTTAAGATGCAAAGACAAGCACTGCTAGCACAAACTATCCGTGATTTTAAAAACCTCTTTCCAATGGCTAGAGCGATGAGAAGAAAGCTAACTCTTCACATAGGGCCAACCAATAGTGGAAAAACATATACTGCTATGAAAAAGCTCGAAGTTGCAGATACTGGATACTATCTTGCACCGCTAAGACTGCTAGCATTAGAGGGTTATGAGGGCTTAAAAGCTGATGGTATTAGCGCATCTCTTATAACAGGAGAGGAGCAGATTTTAGATGCAGATGCTACTCATATAAGCTCTACCATTGAGATGCTAAACTTTGATGTCGATGTTGATGTCTGCGTTATAGATGAAGTGCAGATGATAGGAGATCGTGACCGTGGTTGGGCGTGGGCTAATGCTATCATCGGAGCACCTGCAAAAGAGATTATTATGACAGGCTCATCAAATGCTAAAGCTGCAATTATTGCACTAGCTGAGTACTTGGGCGAGGAGCTTGAGATTGTTGAGTTTGAGAGAAAAAATCCTCTAACACTCCTTGAGACTCCAACACATCCAAAGGATGTAGAAGCCGCAACTGCCATCATCGCTTTTAGTAGAAGAGATGTGCTAAGACTAAAACAGGAGTTCTCAAACACCTTTAGTGTAAGCGTTGTATATGGCAATCTCTCTCCTGAAGTTAGACGAGAAGAAGCTCGTAGATTTAGAGCCAAAGAGACTCAGCTTCTTATAGCTACAGATGCCATAGCTATGGGAATGAATCTTCCAATCAAGACCATACTCTTTTCAAAAGCAACAAAGTTTGATGGGGTAAATGATAGAAATCTTGTAGCCTCAGAGGTGCAGCAAATCTCAGGGAGAGCTGGAAGATATGGCTTAAATGAAGAGGGTTTTGTAGGAGCTCTAAATGTGGAAACTCTAAATATCATAAGTAAAAACTTTCACAAAAAAGCAAAAGAGATAAGCATACCTTTTAATGTGATGGCAAATCTAGAGCATATAAAGCTAGTTTCACACATCCTAGAAGAGAGCTCACTTAGTGAGATTTTAAAGTTTTTTGTAAAAAATATGGAGTTTAATGGCCCCTTTCGAGCTTACAACTTAGACGATATGCTCGAAGCAGCTTTTATAGTAGATGCCTACGATTTGGATATCGCTACAAAGTACCACCTCTCTTGTGCGCCACTTACTCTTAAGTCTCCCTATATCATCTCAGCTTTTGAGGGCTATATCTTAGCGCTAGAGAAAAAGCTCCCAGTTGCCTACACGCCTCCACAACTAAGTGATTCTTTTGCAATTACAGCACAAGAGCTTTTAATAGCCGAAGATATGGTAAAAGAGATATCACTTTACTTGTGGCTTAGTTACCGCTTTGAGGAGTACTTTATAGATGCCCAGCTAGCTCGCAAAACAAGAGGCATACTAAATAGATATATAGAAGAGTCATTGCAACAGACCCACTTTGTACAAAACTGTAGAATGTGCTCAGCTACACTGCCAAAAAACTCTAAGTACAATATTTGCCAAACATGTTTTAAGAAGAACTATACAGGAAAGTCATATAGAGGAAAAAGAAGAAGCTAAGTTTTTGCTATCTTGCTCTAAAACTAATTTGATGTGATATTAAAACTTCATAAGCCCTAGCAAACTAGGGCTTTAAGAGGTTTAACTTTTGAATTGGTCTATTGTAGATTGTAGAGAGTGAGCTATTTTTACTAATTTTTCTAAGTCGTTTTCTATGCTTAGGATGCTAGTGTTATTTGCAGTTGAGAGGACATCTATCTTATGAATCTCTTCTATAATCTCTTCAACGCTTTTTGATATAACTATAGTGTCACGAGCTGATCTATCTGCAACTTTAGTTGATGTATCAATCGCCTCAGATGTTGTTGAGATTTTTTGTTCAACCTCATTAGAGATGCTAAGAAGAGACTCTATGCTCTTTGCATTTACAGTCATCTTATCACTTACATCATTGATGGACTGAACGATAGTTCCAACGCTAATATCTATCTCTGTTAGTGACTTTTGAGTTCTCTCAGCAAGCTTACGGACTTCATCTGCAACTACGGCAAAACCGCGTCCATGTGCACCTGCACGAGCAGCTTCAATAGCAGCGTTAAGAGCTAGCAAGTTTGTTTGTTCAGCTATATCTTTTATAACATTTAGTACATTTTTTACTTGGTCAGCATCGTTACGAAGTCCTACAAGTTCGCTTGAGAGTTCATTTTCTGTCTCAACAAAAGCACTTACTTCTTTACCAAGGATTGCTAAAGAGTCTCTAGCCGTCCCAAGCTCATTATGTGCTTCTTTAACATTTTTTTGAGTCTCTTCTGAAGCTCGCATATTTTCAATAAGAAGATCTTTAATAGATAGACTTTTTGTATTTGTGTTAGCAACAATGGCTCTCTCTTGAGCTGTACTCTCTCGGATTACATGGCTAGACTGCTCAATCTCAGATGCGATAGAAGTGTTTTTCTCACCAAGAGATTTTATCTCATTGATGGTAGTTTGAACCATCTCTATAAACTTGTTAACCTCGTCTGCAGTCTCCCCAAACTCATCTTCATTTCTATGGATCAGCCTTTTTGTTAGATCTTTATCTCCACCAACAAGTTCAGAGATGCGTTCTTTTAAGTTTGAGAGTGGCCCAAAAATCTCTCTTGTAAAAAATATGCTCGCTGCAATTGTAAATAAAATAGCACCTATGATAAGCGCAACCAACAGAGTAGCTTCTGTAGCAGCATTTTGTTCATCGTTTTTGTCAAGTGAGACAACTAGGTCAACCGCACCAAGAACATAACCCTCTTCAATGTTATAGTGGCAAGATAGACATTTTTGCTCAGCTATAACAGGTTTTATAAGACGAATAGTATGATGTCCGTTTTCATTTTTTTCTATAACTTTGTTGCTTTTACTGCTAATAACTTCTCTAATAGTCGCATCTTTAGTAAACTCTTCACCTGGAGAGTAGATGTCTATTACCGCTTGTGATTTGGAAACTATAAGGCTCTCTATACCCTCTATATTTCTTGCATCATCGATAGCATCTTCAACAATCTTAGGATCGCCCATCATCATGCTACTAGTCATAGTTTGCAGTATTGATTCGCTTAACATTGCAAGTGATTCTTTCGCAGTTTTTTCTGATAGTTGTTGGAGGGTTGAAGATAAGTAGTAAGTTATGCCAAATAGTCCAAGAATACTTAGACCAACAATAGAAGTAATAACTTTCGATTTAACCGTTTTTAGCATTATGACGTCCTAGGAATTGTTGATTTTGTAAATTATAGCAGAAAAAGTACTTAAAGAATCTTTACTAGTCGCTATAAAATCCCATATTTGTGATAAGTCGTAATTGTAGCACATTTACATTTTGTCATTTTATGAGCAGAGTTCTTTAGTAAGTATAGGTCTTAAAATTGCTATAATTGAACGATCTGATTAATCTATAAACTAGATTCCGCCTCAAGTACTAAATGACGGGACGAGTCATCCTGAACTTGATTTGGATCTAACTCAATAATTCTTCAGAGCATTCAATTATTATTTTATACTTAAATTTATAACAAAAAAGAGATAATGGCACCATGAATAAAAAAATATTAGCGATTTTAGTTTTTTGTAGCACTCTTATGGCTGAAGAGATTTGGATAGATGATATAGCGGCTCTGTATTATGGGCAAAAGATTTTACAAGAAGCTTCTCTAAAAGCTAAAAAATTAAAACAAGATGAGATAGCAAAGCTCTCTTGCTTAAAGGGCAGTGAAATTTTTGAGCTAGAAGATAAAAAACTCAGAGATGATTGTGATGCAATTTTTGTACAACTCAAACGAGCATACTATACAAAGACTCCATTTGGAACAAAAAAACTCCCAAAAGACAAAACAAAGATACCACTTAGTAGTTTTGAGAGTGTTGAGTCTATCAAAAAGATGTATAAAAACGATGCAACAAAACTCTTCAACGCTCCTTTTGAAATCTCTTTAAGTGTGCCATTGAAAAGGGTAAAAGTAGGCGATAGAGTTAGGTTTTTAGTTAGCTCTTTTGGGAGGCCTAAAGCTGGTATTAGCATTACATACAACAAAAAACTTGTGGCTAAGAGTGACAGATATGGAAATGCAAGCATTGAGATGAAACAAGATGGTTTACAAAAGATTACCGCATCTTACTCCCAAAAAGCTGATGGCATCAGATGTGACGAAATTGTTCACTCAACAACTATAAGTTTAGAAGTTTTAAGGCGCTAACTCTTACTTCTGCTAATAATGAGATATATAAAAAATGGTCCACCAATTAGTGCTGTAATGATGCCAATAGGTAGCTCGCTTTGAGTTGGAATGGCTCTTGTTATAGTGTCACAAAAAACTAAGAAAAAACCTCCAAAGAGAGCTGTTTTTGTTATGCGTTTGCTTACTGGTTCACGGTGTAGTTTTGCAACTATATGAGGGACTATAAGCCCTACAAAACCTATAGGGCCACTTACACTCACAAGAACACCAATAGCAAAAGATGAGACTAAAAGAAGTAAAAGTGTAACTTTTTTAGTCTCAACTCCTCTAAGTTTTGCGCCATCATCTGAGATGCTAAGGAGCTGCAACTCATGTCTGTAAAGAAAGATAGTGATAAACAAAAGCAGAGCTATAATGCTAAGAGTTATGGGATGATGCCAGCCGATGATGGAGAGCGAACCCATGCTAAAGCGTAGAAGCATGTCGTTTTGCATGGCACTTCCAAGATAAAAAATTATCATAAGTGCAGATGTGTAAAAGAGTGAGAGAGCTATTCCTAGAAGCAAGAGTGATTCAAAGTGAGAGTGCTTTAAAAATCGTGCTAAATATAGAAGCAAAAACACACTTAACATCGCCCCAAAAAACCCAAAGAGACTGATGGAGGCGATGCCAAAAGCTAAGCTTCCAAGCCCCAGTTTTATGGCAATCCCAGCTCCTAAAATTGCTCCGCTTGAGACTCCAAGAGTGTAGGGTGTCATAAGAGCGTTTCTAAAGAGAGATTGGTACAAAAGTCCACAAAGAGCAAGTATGGCTCCAGCTGTAAAAGCGAAGATAACACGTGGGAGTCTTAGCTCAAAAAAGATAGAGTTTGCAAGTGTACCATTTGTAAAGACTTCCCTAGCATCAAGATAGATAGCGCCAATAAATCCAGATGCTAAAAGTACAAAAAGCAAAAAAATCCAGATAAAAAACCTAATCATACCGCACCGCCAAACCATCAAATGTGGCATCGTAAAGCTCTTCTAGTTTCGCTTCATTATAAAAATCATCATATTTCTCAAAGTAAGAGGCATCTCTGTTTTTTAAAAAAAGTGTTGGTGAGTTAATGAAAGAAGCAAGTTCTAAATCATGTGTGATTAGTATGACTTGATGGTACTCTTTTAAGCCTTTTATGTGTTTGGCTATAGTTTTTGCGTTTTTTGGATCTAGGTTTGCAGTTGGCTCATCAAGGATGATGATTTTGCTCTGCGCAACAAGTGCAGATGCTAAAGAGACAAGCTGTGCTTCGCCAGAACTAAGTGAACTTAGAGTGTGAGATGCAAGATGAGAGATATTTAAAAACTCTAGGGTGTTTTTTGCTATCTTTTTATCTTTGTCACTGTAGTCAAAAAAACTTTTCTTATAAGCAAATCTACCTAATAGCACAAACTCTTCTACACTTACAAACTCATCATAAACCTCTAGTTTTGTAGGTATGTAAGTTAGTAGTTTTGCTCTTTGTTTTAGAGATAGTTCTTGAATGTTTTTCCCATCAATGCTGATGGCTCCATCATACTGGATAAGCCCACAAATAGCCCTCGCAAGAGTGCTTTTTCCGCTACCATTTGCCCCTAAAATATTTAGATGCCCAGTGATGCAGAGAGATATATCTTCTAGTATGACTCTATCTTGGTAACTTATCTTAAGTGAGTCTAGTTTTATCATCTTTGTCTCGTGTTATAGCTTCGCATCTCATCTGAGAGTTTTTTAATAGTAAGCGCAATGCGATGCGATGGGATGTGGAGATAGTTATCATCTACAATACTAATATTTTTGTTCCTTGATGCATTTGTTGGGAGTTTATGCCACGCTTGCAGAGCTTTTTTTGCATCTACTCCTGACTCAGTCGCATGAGAGTGTAGGATGATGATCTGATCTGGATTAAGCGCTATGATATTTTCATAACTAAGAACTGGCTGTTTGTTTGAGTTAGCTGTGTAAGCGTTAGTGTTAGCACATAGTTTTATGATGTCATCAAAAAAGATATCTCTTCCTGCTACATAAGTAGCTGAACTTAAATCCTCTTTTAGCCCGTAAACTATCATAACACTGTGTGGAGTTGAGTTTTTATAAGCATCTTTTATCGCATCATCTATATTTTGTATGAGTTTTTGTGCCTCTTTTGAGTCTATGGCTCTAGCTAATCTATCTATGGAGTTTTTTATATCTGTTATAGTTTTTAATCTTAATGTTAGTGTTGTTATACCAAAGTGTTTTAGCTTCTCTTGTGTCTCTTGGTTGAAATCTTCTCCTATGACTATACTAGGATTTAACTCTAAGATTTTCTCTATATGTGGGCTTGAGTAGTCTCCAACAATAGGTAGTTTTTCTGCCTCTTTTGGATAAAGCGAGTAGCTAGAGGTTCCAACAAGTTCATCGCCTTTTTGAAGTGCATAGACTATCTCTGTGATGGAAGGACTAAGAGAGACAAGTCTCTCTTTTGCATTTAAAGTTAAGAGCAATAATAGTATAAGTAATGATATTTTCATATTTAAATAACTAGGAAGTGAGGCTTTAGCCTCGCCCATTTTGCGGGACTGAAGTCCCACTTCCAAGAGATAAACAGGGTTAATACAGTAGCCTTGATGAGCTTCTCCTTTTTTAGTATTTTAACTTAAATCCAGCCAAAGCTGTTGTTGTAAAATCTACAGGGTAGATGGCGTTATCATATATCCACAAACCATTTTTTTGGTTAAAGAGATTGTTTATTTTAGCAAAAACTTCCCAAGACTCTTTTGCGTAAGTTATAGAGATGTCGGTACTCATAAATGCATCTTGCTTTTGAGAGAAGTTGTTGTTAAAATCATCAGCGGCGTAAGCTTTTGAGCGGTAACTCTGAGTTAGGAATATGGTTGTAGCCTTGTTTGGAGTGTAGCCAAGCGTAGCTTTTACGTTGTGGTTTGACACACCTGGTAGTTTATTGCCTGAGTAGTCACTCCCTCCCTCTTTTTCTTTGTCTATGATGGCTTTAACATAGTTATAATTTAGTGCTATGCTAAACTCTGGACTAAGCATATATTTGTCGTACAAATCAACTCCATACTTATATGATTTGTCTATATTTGTATTTTTAAAAGTAATCGGTTGCATATAAATCTCATTTTTTACATCAGCATAATAGAGAGAGATTTTAAACTTATTGCTCTTAATGATGTTGTTATATCCTAGGGAGTAAGTATCAACTTTTGAGGGTTTTATAAAACCATTAAAACTTACAGTAGGTGTAAATGACGGTGGGGGATAAGTTGTTGCGAAAAATCTATCTATATCAGGAGCTAAAAAAGAGTGTGTGTAGTTTGCAAAAATGGAACTTTGTTCATCTATAAGGTAGTTATAACCAAGTTCGACGCCATAAAGATTGTCATCTTGCTTTAGGTGAGCCAGATGGCTATCATAAACATACTCTACATTTTCAAGCCTATAACCTGCTTTAAAACTTGAGTTTCCTAGTCTGTAGTTAGCCATAATGTAGGCAGATTTGTTGTTTTTGCTAGTTGTGTCATCTGAGCTTTTTCTATCGCCATTAAATCCATCAACACCGACTTTAAGAGATAGAGCATCATTAACATAATCTATAGATGCCAAGAGAGACTTATACTCATAATCTGCTTCATATGGCCAAGAAGGAGGCAGATAGATGGACTCTTTTTTCTCTTGTGAAGCACTTAGGTTTAGTGAGATTTTGTCATTTATAAAGTACTTTATCCCTGCATCTAGAGCATTACTATCGTACTTTTGATGAGAGATTCCTCCATAACCTTTTTGCATCGGATTGTTTTCATATTCATCCTTTGTCATAGCTCCAGCGTAGAAGACATCTGTTCTTACAAAACTAGCACCAAAGCTTAACTCTAGCTCGTCGAATACCTGATAAGCAAGGCTTATGCTTCCTGTTGAGAATTTATTTTTATCTCTATTTCCATCGCTGTCTATCTCTCTTATGCCATTGTTTTTTTGTGCTTCGCCACTTGCTGAGACTGAGAGTTTCTCATCTTTATGACCAACATAAAAAGAAGCATCTGCCACACCATAAGATCCTAGATAAAAAGAGACCTCTTTATCGTTGTTTTGTTTTGTAATAATATTTATAACACCAGCATTTGCACCATCTCCACCTAAAACTATACCGCTAGATTTTATAATCTCAATGCGACTAACAGATGATGGCGAGATAGAAGAGAGTAGTTGAGGTACGCTATCTATGTTGTTTAACTTGCGACCATTTATAGTTACTACTATATTTTGATAGCCACTGTTACCAAAGCCTCTCATATCTAGTTTTTGAGTAAATGGATTTCCATAACTCGGAGTTGCTGTGACAGATGTTTGAGAGTTTAAAAACTCATAAATATTTTGAGAGTGAGCTTCTTCTATATCTTTTTGCGTGTAGATTTCTACTGCATCAGTTGATTTTAGCTCATCTGTTTTAATGGCAGTTGAAGTAACGCTAAGTGGGCTTAAGACTATGGCATCTGAAGTCTCAGCTTGGAGTGAGCTTATAAGAGCGACAAGGATTAATGATAATTTTATATCTTTTTTCATGTGAGATAGTTTCCTTAATTTCAATAATTGTTTTAGATTTGTTTATAGTTGGACGCTCTGATTGACTTATAAACTAGATTCCGTGCAAGCACAAAATGACGGGACACGCGTCATCCTGAACTTGATTTAGGATCCAACTTAACGTTTGCTCAGAGCGCCCAGTTATTTGAAAATTAAGAAGAGGGCGGAGAGGTTATTTTTATAGTTAGTGGTTTACCATCTAGTGTAGATGCAGATGCAAAGGATGCTAAGAGTTTTTGCTCTGAAGCGTGTGCTTGTATGGATGCTAATGAGAAGTAGTATCTTCCAAAACCTTTTGGTTGCATGTTGTGTTAATATCTTTTAGGTTAATTTTTGTCTAATTGTAGTCAAATAGAATTAAGTTTGAGTGAAAACTCTTGATGCCTCATTTAAATCATAATTTTGTTTTTATAAGTTAGAATGCACAAGAACTTAAATTAACTAAGGGATAGTTTTATGGATAAAGAGCAATTTGCCCAGTTGATAAAGAGCACAAAGAAGCTAAATTTACTCTATGTTGAAGATGATAAAACAGCTAGAGAAGCTACTCTAAACTTCTTAGAGACTTTTTTTCTAAAGATTGATACAGCGGTAGATGGCGAACAAGCTTATGCAAAAACAGAACTAAAAGAGTATGACTTAATCATCACAGATATAAATATGCCAAGATTAAATGGACTAGAACTCATCCAAAAGATAAGGCTTGTTGATTCACATATTCCCATCTTGATACTCTCTGCCCATGACGATAAAGACTACTTTATACAGAGCATAAAGTATGGAGTAGATGGATATATACTCAAACCTATAGAGCTTGAGCAGTTTTATAACATCATATCTAATGTAGTAAAGAAGATTATGCTAGAGAAATCTTTACAAGAGTATAAAAACAATCTTGAGCAAAAAGTAGAGGAAAAAACGCTAGAGTTAAGGCGTATGTGCTACCAAGAGTATTATACGGAGTTGCCAAATGCTCAAAAACTCCAAGTTGATATGCTTGAGAGAGGGTATGACTATCTTCTTCTTTTGGATATCTCTAACTTCTCAGCCATTAACAAGGAGTATGGCAAAGCTTTCTCTAACCAAGTTTTATCAAAGACAGCCAAAATATTAAAACATCATATCAATAAAAAAGCCAAACTATACAAGGTAGAGTCAGATAGATTTGTTATATTGCTTCGAGAGAGCTCACTACAAGATGTACATGATTACTGTGCGCAAATAGTTGCGTTTTTTGACAATAAAAATGTAAAAATCGATGAGGTAGAACTTCATGTTACTTTTAGTGTCGGCATCTCAAAAAGAAAAGAAAATGCAGCACAGACCCTTATAAATAGCGAATATGCACTAGATAGATCCAAGGACTTAGGAAGCAGAAATTATGAGATATTTGATGAACATAACAGCTCTTTTAAAAATGAAAAAGAAGCGATAGAGTATCTTAAAATAACTAGAGAACTCGTTATGCAAGATATGATAGAGCCATATTTCCAGCCTATCGTAGATATGAATACCAAGGAAATAAAAAAGTATGAAGTTTTAGCCCGCGGGGTGACGGAGGAAGGAGTCATACTGCCAGAATATTTTATAAAATCAGCCAAAAAGCTTGGATTCATTACCTCTATAACAAAGATTATGATAAACAAAAGTTTTGATTTTTTTAGAAACAAAGAGTATGAATTTTCTATAAACATCACAGAGAGAGATTTGCTCGATGGTTATCTTTGTAAGTTTTTAAAAGAAAAATTGGAGTTTTATAAAATAGATGCCTCAAGGGTTATCTTTGAGATAAAAGAGAGCGTCACTCTTGTAAAAAGCCATAGTAAAATTATTAAGGAGCTAGATGCTCTAAGAGAGATGGGCTTTAAAATAGCCATAGATGATTTTGGCGCTAATGACTCAAACTTTAGTAAGCTTACAAGCATGAATTTTGATTTTATAAAAGTAGATGGAATCTTCATAAAAGAGCTGAAATTGAA
>Ga0265295_1002331_pt1 | contig 30477 bp, 40 predicted proteins | sample Munlansysbiofilm_FD_192503 | JGI IMG/M metagenome (GOLD analysis project Ga0265295, IMG submission 192503) | Leachate microbial communities from a municipal landfill in Southern Ontario, Canada - Methane capture system biofilm | ecosystem: Engineered > Solid waste > Landfill > Unclassified ... | reverse complement strand
TGAGATGGGGCACCGCACATCTGACAGGTAAAGTTGTCCCGCTCATGTATCTTCTGTTTAAAGGTTTTTCTCTGGTTGTAATGGCTCCCGCCACACTTTGGATTCATTCATCCCCCCTTACATTATAGGGTTCATAGCCTTTCACCACGCCACCCGCACACAGGACAGAAGGGATTGTGAGGGGTACCTGGCGCATCCTTGCCATAACTCACCCACACTTTACCGCACTTAGGGCATGTCAACTTCATTCTTCACCCTCCAACTCCAGGACATCATCAGCCCCTGTAATAGATGTTACACCCTCGTTGTTGCCCCTCTTGGTCTTATCCACCACGGATACGTTTATCTGCACCGCTTTGGCTACCTGGTGCTTGGTGGGGGCATAGTCACCAGACATCTTGTTGTCCTCTTGGATGGCTGTAATCGGGTCTATGAGCTTGACGTGCTTGCTTACTATCGGATTGCCTTCTTTGTCCAGCTTTACCTTGCTTGAGTATTCTTTGAGAGCCTTGGCCGCCGGGCTGTTCTTGTCCAGCTTGAGGTTGCCGTCATCATCCAGCAGGTCGGCAAGCTGGGCACGGGCTATCGTGGCTAGTATCTGGCGCTTCTCGGTCTTTGAGAGCATTTTTTCTGTGATTTTCTCCAGAGCTAATGACTCTTTACGCTCAATAAGAGTGTTTAGATAGTCTTTGAATAGACGATTAGTTGTGTTCAATACACATGATTGACGTTTAGCAGTTTCGTAGTCACAATGGTAGACGGCCAGGTAAGCATCTGTTTGATTCATGCCTGAAGCCTGGTTGATAGCGACCTGCTTATGTCTATGATTGAAGCGTTTATCGTGTTGGACAGCCTTAGTAGTCATAAGTAACCCATAACACAGATGAGGTAGATTGTCAAGTCAAGAACATGAAAAGGGGTTTGTTTATATTCAGTCAAGTAAAGGGTGGGGAGATTTACGACTGGAAGGAGTAAAGCGACATGAGGGGGGAGGTTCTTTCTTTTGGTTCTTTCTTATAAGCTTATAAGAGCTTACAGCTTCCGCTTCCTTGCGACGCTAGCGCTTAGTTGCTATCGCTTACGCAACTACGCTAAGTATAACACACGTGTCAAGCCCTGTCAATTTAGCCTCAAAGCTGGTAATCGGGTAGTTGCTGTGTTGCCCAGTGAAATATGACAACAACACACGAAAAACCGATAGGGCAACACAGTAGGCAACAGAAGGAATTGAGGCTAAAAAGGGGTATGTGTTGCCAAAACAAGGGCAGGGCAACACAAGGGCAACACATGCTATCTGTTGTGGCAGGGCAACACAAGGGCAACACACTTCGCAAACGCAACAATAAAAAACTATTTTTTATAGATTGACATAACATGTTTTGAGCCTGAGCGAGTGTAAAACAGGGTATTGACACGTGGGTATAAGAGGGTATAAAGTGAGGTATCTTAGTTATGGAGGTATAGAGATGACTAAGCAGAAAATGGAAAGAGAGTACAAAGAAGCCCTGGCAACCTATCTTGAGCCGATAGCCCTCGCCGCCAATACGACCCGTGTCCGGCTCGGACTGCCACCGGTTGACATTACTGAGCGCCCCGAAGTAGCACACCAGATAGATTACTTTGAAGCCGGCTTCAAGGATGGCTCAGCAGGCTACTATGACAGGTGGTATGACGATAAGAAAGCAGCCAACGCTTACCAGCAAGGCAATTACTCAGGGCGTGAGTTCTACAAAGGTGAGTTTAATTTAATATAAGGGCTTATCTAGCCCATCCGGTAGTAAATAAAGGGAGGAATAAAGACGATGAGAATCAAATACGGAGTAAATTACAGGGAGGCGTTTGAAACTACAAAGCCAAAACAGGCAGTATTTGAGACATTGAATGATGTAAATGAATTCAAGCGGGTGTTAGGGGAATTAGGTTACATCACGTTTAAACCTTATGAGGTTATTGACCACATGGCGATAGCTACATAGTTAGCTCCTGATTCAGCCTTTAACTTCGGTTGAGGGCTGGAATGAGCAGCTAAATAAAATAAGGGGAATAGAAAAATGAAAGTATTAATATTACGCAAGGTCAATGAGGACATGACATCGCATGAAGGCAATTTTACGTATCCCAAAACTGGATACGTGGAAGCTCCCGACTGGGATGGCAAACCTGAGTGTGGCGGTGGATTGCATGGGCTGTTATGGGGGCAGGGTTCATTTGATTTAGATAACTACGGCACGTTATTCCAAGTCATAGAGGCAGACTCGGAGAATGTAATAGAGTTTGGCGGTAAATGTAAATTCAAGTGTGGGGATGTATTGCTCACCGGCTCACAGCAGGAAGCTGTAACATTAATAAAATCACACTCTAATTATCCCAAAGACAATGTACTTAATTACGATATACAGATTGATGTTAAGTTTGCTGTGGGCGGTTACAGGTCTACCCTCACGGGCGGTGACAGGTCTACCCTCACGGGCGGTTACTGGTCTACCCTCACGGGCGGTTACTGGTCTACCCTCACGGGCGGTGACAGGTCTACCCTCACGGGCGGTGACAGGTCTACCCTCACGGGCGGTGACAGGTCTGTGTTAATAGTTTATGCGTGTAACGCACAATGCAATTATGTGCCGTTTGTCAAGAAGATTACAAAGGCGACCGCCAATAAGTCATTCAAGTTTGAGAATGGCAAGTTTAACCTTGTAACCAAGTAGCTCCAGGGTAGAGAATAAATAGGAGGGAATAATGAAACGGATATTAAAGAGGCTTATAGGAACATTCGCCAGAGCTATGATGTCCTGCCTGTCTTTGGATATACTTTATTTGTATTATGCCGGAGCATGGCAAAAGCCAAGACAGTTTATCCTGATAGCTGAATTAGTGGGATTGTATGCCATATCTGTTATGGGTCTGGTGTGGGCTATACATTATGTGCTGAAAAGATAATCGGAATGTGGAAGATAGAAGTGGGAGCCGAGGTATTAAGCCTCGGCTCTTTTGTTTAGAAGCTGTCCTGTTTCTGATTAGATGCCAGCCCGTAATACTGGCTCGTCTTAACCCTGCGTGTCTTTACGAATTTGTCGCTCCGACTGTTGAGTATGGATGATACGTTGCTCCGGTTCAAGCCCACTTCATCCGCAATCATAGAGGCCGTGGCATCCCCTGAATCCTGATTGTCTATAAATTCCATTATAGATTCAAGCATCCCTATCTTGCGCTTGCCCTCTATCTCCAGGAACTCCCCGACTTTCGCCCTCCTGAACCCGTTTAACCCCGCCTCGTCAAACTCCATAGCCCATATAACTTGTCCCGACATCGGCACATCGTTGCTCTTGGTTATCTCGTAACCTATCCCCAGTGTGCCATCGTTGCTTATGTCAGAGGATGCTCTTACTACTATATCGGCTCCGGCCTCAAACATGATGCCGCCAAAGATATGACTTTCGTCAGCCCGTGGAGTATGCGCTAAAGCTACCCATGTTTTGCATAATGACGACAGGCTGTCTATGATAGCGTTCACTGGCCTATTCTCGGTAAGGTCGCCGTATCCGGCTCGACTGATTGAATCAAGCACTATCACTTCAATGCCAAACTTCTCTACCATCTTTTTACATGGCAGAGCAACGTCAGACAGCGATTTCCCCCTGGCGTTGAGTATCAGCATCGGCTTGGTAGCAGGCAAGCCCAGAACTTTATTAACCTGCGCCAGCCTGCGCCTTACCGATTCCCTCGACCTCTCAAGGTTGATAAATAATACGTTAGCTTTGTCTACCTGCCAGTATTTATTTACGCCGTGATTGATAGACGCAGCCCATAACATAGCAGTAAAACTTTTACCCTTGCCTGGGGCGGCAAATATTATAGTGCCTCCACCCTCTACAATATAGGGCTTCAATAAGAAGTTTATCGGCATCGGGGTATCATCCCCATGCAACAGTTCCGGATTATATGATGATAGGTTGAAGTTCCACGCTCCGGCACAGAATATGTCGAGGTCACGCCGTATGTCCGCCTCTGTGTATTGTTCTTTCGTATCTTTGCTAAGCTGCTTATGCGCTTGATTGGCGAGTCTAGTCCTATCCTCAGACCTCTCGATATTAAATAGGCTCCACCCGAGAGGCACATAATCACATAGAATAGTTACCCTGCCATGCACCCCTGTCCTCTCCATCCTTAGCGACTCTACCTTGAAGCACAACTGCCTGTCACCGGCCTGCTTGTACCATACCACCGCCTCATCTTCAAACCTGTATTCGGGCTTGTCCGAATCCATCAGGGCGGATATGTCCTGCTCCATCAACTCAAGCTCTTTGACATCAGCCCCGCTGTCCAGCCAGTCGGATATGTCCTTTACGCTTTCCGGCAACAGGATACAACTAATATTAGCCTTGCCCGTGAGGGAATAGGCAACCTCTTTAGCGTATTCCCTTCCCGCCTTGTCATTGTCGGGGATGATAACAACTTTCCTGCCCTTCAGCAGTTCAGAGTATTCTTTGCGCCAGTTATTCGCACCCCCTGGGCTTGTCGTGGATACCAGACCTCGGCTCCACAGATTGTCACAATCCTTTTCCCCTTCAACTATATATACCTTGTCCGTCAGGTCGAGAAGCAGGTCGGGCAGGTGGTACAGCACCCGTCGAACCCCATCGAGATTGTAAACCCACACTCCGCTGTCATCCTTCCGTCTTTGCCTGAAGGACTTGGGGTTCATCCGGCAGACTTGGAATAGCACCTTGCCCTGTTCGTCTTTGTAATCGTATGCGGCCACAATCTCTGCCTTGACTGCCTGCTTTGGTTCTCTCTCTTTCAGAAATAAATCGGTCATCTCAATACCTATAGCCTTTATAACACTTGAAATATTGCAGCCCGCCTGACAAGAAAGTAATATCTTGTCGCCCTTGACCGCTATGTGCAGCGATGGGTTCTTGTCGGCGTGGGCAGGGCAGAGCGCAAGGTAGCTGTTATCGTTTAGCTTCTTGACTTTCTGTAACTTACCGAGTATATCATCTAAACTCATCGGGGCCTCCAATCGTTACATTTGTTTGGAGTTGTAACCATGTCGCAAGTTTCACGACAAGAGCAGTTTTAATACTTTGCCTAGTAGACGTTTTATCAACACCACTAAGGCGTTAAAGACGGATTCAAAATCCATTATGCCTCCTACTGTTTGGCTTTCTTTGATGGTCTGCCACCACGCTTACCGCTTTCCTTTAATACGGCAGGTATGCAGCCATCGCAATAATGTCTGCGTTGTCCATCATATAAAGGAAACTCACGGTGACAGCGCCAGCAGATGTATGTCCCTATCCTTCTTTTAGTATCCATGATGTTACCCTATCATAGAAACTAAGCCTTTGTCAATGGCTTACAAACTATTTTCATAACATCGGGCAAAATTGGTGCTAAAGGGGTTGACAAAGGGTAATAATTGTGATAGAGTATCTGCATGGTAAGAATAAATAAGGATAAGGTGATGAAAGAAGCATCACATAAAAACGTATTGCACAATGTAGGAGGGGAGATGGAAACTAAAGAAGAACGGCTAATGATGGATAACATTTACAGCAAGCTGGATGATGATGTTTGCACCTGCGGGATGTGTCCTAAGTTGCCACCAAACCAAATAATCACTGGTGCTTATCACAATACCAACCCAGACAAAATAATACCAGTCAAAGAACTGTGTGAATGGCACAACCAACATGGAAACGAGGGGTTATATTATCTAATCGCAGAAGTCGGCAGACCTGAACACAATAAAATAATGACAGGGAACGATGGTGAAACTTGTCTAAAAGTATAGATTTAAGTGAACTATATATCTTTAGGGGAGTTGGAATAAATGAACGAAAAGATTAGATACCACACAGTCAATGAAGTAGCCGAGATGCTGAACCTTGTGCCGAACACCATTTACAGGATGATAAGGCGTGGTGAAATCAAGTCGCACAAGTTCGGCAAGGCGGTCAGGATTAGCCAGGCGGAGATTGACCGGCTCGGCAAAGCAAATGCAGTACCAAAGAGGAGGGAAGTAAAGTGACAACCGAACTAAAGGATAGACCCATGACCTGTAAGCGTTGCGGGGCAAGGATGCACATGACACTAAGCAAGGATGTTAAAGGCCAGCAAGTCTGGGTATGTAACGACCCCGATTGCGGATATGTGGAAAGGAGGTAAGCCAAGATGGATAAAGATAAACTGGCAGAAATAATAAGGCGAAACATAAAAAGTGGGCAATGGGGGAGGGGGGTGGCCGTGCCTACCTGAGCGATGCCAACCTGAGCGATGCCAACCTGAGAGGTGCCTACCTGAGCGGTGCCAACCTGAGCGATGCCAACCTGAGCGATGCCTACCTGAGCGATGCCAACCTGAGGGGGACAATTTTAGAAAACATAAACTGGCTGGCATACATAGGCATTGCCCCTAATAAGTCAGGTGTGGCATACGCTTACAAAGTAACCAAAGCTGACGGGGAAGGTATCTGTTATAGCGGTATCAATTACGCCAACCAAGATTCTATAGAGGTTGACAAGGTTGACCCAGATGTGAATACCCAATGCTCATACGGAATCAACCTTGCCACGTTCAGTTGGTGCCTCAATAGTTTTACTGATAAATCTTACCGCCTATTCATGTTCAAATTTAACATAAAAGGTGCTGTTTGCCCTGTCGGTTCCGATGGTAAATTCAGGGTTAAGAAATGTACTAAAGTCGGTGAGTGTGACTGGCAAGGGAATCTAGTTTCTAAGGAGGTAAACCATGTTCAAGAAAATAGTCAAGCCATTCAGTAACGATGCCGGAGAACTGCTGGCAATACAGGCGTTCAACCTCGGCAGGGAGTATGAGAGAATCCAGAGGCAACTAGAACTCTCAAAGCAGAACGGGCAGATAATAGCCGGAACTGTCAACTACCAGCTCATGGAGATACTGGCAAAGAAAGGTGTCAAATATAACGAGGAGGGATTATAGTCATGGCAGGGGAAACTACCAGTAAGAAAACCAGAGCCCACATACGTTATAAGAACAAGGAAGGCAAGGTTGTGCCAGGAGCAACTACAGTCATAGGGTTACTAAACAAGCCTCAGCTCGTGGTGTGGGCGAACAGGCTCGGCTTGCAGGGCATAGACAGCTCTAAATTCAGGGATGAAAAAGCCGAGATAGGCACGCTTGCACACGCCATGATTCTCGCTACACTCAAGGGTGAGAGCATAGATACCTCAGAGTATTCTAAAGAGCAAATCGGGCAGGCCGAGAACTCGTTTCTATCATGGCTTGAGTGGGGCAAAGGCAAGGACATCAAGCCGGTACTACTTGAAACTCCCCTAGTGTCAGAGATGTATCAATATGGTGGCACTCCCGACTTCCTCGGCTACCTCAACGGCGATATAGTCCTCATGGATTACAAAACCGGCGGGATATTCAGGGAAGCCTACATACAGGCTTGCAGTTACCGTCACCTGCTCTACGAGAATGAGTATCCGGTGACGGACAAAGCGATAATACTCGGCATACCCAGAACAGAGGATGAGGACTTCAAGGAGGTGACATACACTAACTTTGATGCAGGGTGGGAGATATTCAAACGGCTCAACGAAGTCTATCAGCTATTAAAAGAGGTGAAATGAAAATGGAAGAGCAAACGACTGCATTAACATTACCAGACGAGGCACAATTCCGGCGTGATATAACTGCTATCAACAAGTTTCAGCAAACGGTTCATGCCTGCATGATTAAAGATTCAGATTATGGCGTTATCCCAGGTACTACTAAGCCTACCTTGCTGAAGCCTGGCGCCGAGAAGATTGCCAAGCTCTTAGGTCTGGCGGATACCTACGAGATACTGGACAAGGCCGAGGAATGGAAATTACCCTTTTTCCGATACCTTGTCAAATGCAAGCTCGTTCATGTTGGCATGAATGTGGTTATCTCCGAGGGCATGGGCGAGTGCAACAGCATGGAGAGCAAGTACCGCTGGCGGTGGGTCAGCGAGAGAGATTTACCAGAGAACGTAGACAGGAATAACCTTGTAACACAGGAGCGCAAGAGTAAGACCGGAGGACACTGGACTGTATACCGGCTGGACAATGACGACATCTATTCCCAGGTCAACACTATACTGAAGATGGCAAAGAAACGTGCATTGGTTGATGCAGCCCTATCGGCTGGTAGGCTATCAGATGTATTCACACAGGACATTGAGGATATTCCAAGTATGGCGCAACAAGACTTCACCACGGAGAAGCCAGCGGACAGGGCAAGGACAGAGCCGGATAAGTCACAGCACTATTGCCAGGTACATGATACACCGTTCTTTATGAAGGGCAAGATGAAGGCATATGCCCACCCCATAGACGGGACTGACCCGGTTGAGTGGTGTCATGAGCATACCCCACAAGCTGTAACACCACAATCCAGCGGGGTAGAGGAACAGCCAAGCCCCATAGACCTGACATGGCTAAAGGAAGCCTTAGATAAGATTGAGGCTTCCGGCGTAGAGAAGTGGAGCAAGAAGGAAGTGCTTGCAAGGCTGAACGTCACTGTCAACGGAGAGCACAAGAAAATATCGGATGCGGTAAGGCAGTTAAGCGCAGAGCAAGCGGCAGACTTTGCTTCCGAGGTTGCCGATATGCTCAAGATGGTGTAGAACATTAACAAAGCTGGTTACGGGGACTCATTGTTATGGCTGTGAACGAGAAGCAGGGCAATTCTCTCATAACAAACGATTGCCGGAGGAACACCCCGATTAAAATGAGCCAGCAATAGGAGAATCATGAGGAAACTGATAATAACAATACCTCACTTGCCTGACCCGATACTATCTCCGAATCAGTTGCGGAGAGTTCACTGGACTGTGCGGAGCAAAGCTATGGGGACAGCAAAAGAGGAAGCGGCATGGATGGCAAAGCAACAGTGGATAGGGCAGGAGCCGATGCTAAAAGCCCGTGTTAGTTATGAGTTCTTTGTCAAGGGGAAGCGTAGGCATGACCTCGATAATTTTGTATCTGCAAATAAGCCGATTTTGGACGGAATCGTGTCCGCCGGAGTAATGATAGATGATGATATAGCACACATGGAGTTCGGGCATATCAGGGCATCTTACTCGGACAGGAACGAAACTATTATTGTGGTGGAGGAACTAGCATGAACAAAACCAAAGCCATAGCCATCAGGATACCTATGGAGGTATATAGTACAATCGCAAGGAAGGCGAAGAAGCAGGGAATCAAGCCAAGTGAGTGGCTAAAGAACAGGGTGGTTTACGATGTGCAAAGGAAGCATAGTAAATCATAAGGGGAAGTGGTGTCCTTACATCAAGAAGCCGCTGTTCTGCCAGGAAGGATACTGCTCTGGATGCTGGATTTACCTTTACAGGGATAAAAAGTATTCCTACCAGAATGATAAGGAGGGGATGATGCCAAAATATAAAGTTCGCATAAAGTATCCTGAAGATAACAGCGATGGGTGGAAGGATGTTGATGGACTTCCTATAACGATTCCAGAGTTAGATGGGATTAAGTTATTTATTCACCGCCCTATTCGCATGGGCTTATTCCCGACTTGGAATATCAGCGAAAAGAAAACAGGGTTATCTTTAATAGATGGATGTGAGGGGACAAAAAAGGATGCGATTCAAGATTTGCAAAACAAAGCCATTCTCAACCCACAATTAAGGGAATTTATATTAGAAACTATTGAGCAGATAATCTCAAGAGGATAGTTAATTGACATCATTAAAGGTTAAAGGGTATTTGATAAGGAGGGGAGAAAATGAGAGAGATAAAATTCAGGGCATGGAATAATCTACTAAAAGTTATGAGGTATGACAGTTCACAAGTCTTAGAAGTTATGGCTGATAAAGCATTACAGAAAGACATTACTGAGGGGCGATATATACCTATGCAATATACTGGACTTAAGGATAAGAACGGCAAAGAGATATACGAGGGGGATATACGAGAGGGTAGATACTTTTCATGCACCGACCCAACAGAATATATCGTTAGGCAAGTTATGCAATGGGATGAGAATAACGCCTCCTTTATGTGGGAATATATTATTGGGGGTGAAATGCCAAGTTTTATAGAAACGGAAGTAATCGGCAATATTTGGGAAAATCCAGAGCTTTTAACCCACAGTAATATTTTATAGGGGGATGAGAATGAAAGAAAATCAGAAACAATATTGTGCGGGCTGTAGGCAGGATTATTATAACCATGCTAATCCACAAGGCGTTAAAGAGTGCTGGCACTTCAAAGACGCAAAGATAGTTGCCGTCTATGGTATCGGATGGTGGGTCCCGCAAGATAAAGCCAGTAACTTTTTCAAAACAAAGAAACCAACTTGTTACTTATCTCCTGGCAGTACCGCATATTACAGGGAGTTACCTGAGCATTTAAGAGCAACTAGCAGGAGGGTCTAAACCATGAATAAAGAAGTGAGAGAACAGTATCATCTGGTATGTCAAGATTGCGGTAGGTTGTTTTGGAATATCAATGGATTTGTAGATAAATGTCCTGAATGTGCAGGCTACCGCCAGTTATTCCCTGAGAAACTAACGGAGGTAGAAAACATACTAAAGGATTTTGTCTTTATACCGGACTGTGGCGGTGATTTCTGTTTCCTTGCAACTGAGGGCATGGAAAACGAATGTGATGAACCAGAGGAAGGTATCGGTAACTGCCCACACAAAGGATATTGCCGATGGGCTAATGCATATCAAATCAAGCGAGACAAGGCATTAAAGATTATTGAGGGAATAAAGTGAGTGCGGGCGGTGCGTTAAGCGCAAGGGTTCAGCTAGATACCCTTTCTGGTGGTGCACCTAACCAGACTGAGGCTCTACAACTGCCGTTAAACCTGAAAACGGTTTCCGCCCACACAATCAAAGAGATAAACACCATAGAGGATTGTAAATGAGAAATTATCAAGACTTCTTAGCCCAAAAGGAATATAAGACTATTAATCGTGGCATTGATATAGATAGCGACATAATTCATCCTATGTTGTTTGACTGGCAAAAGGATATTGTAACATGGGCGTGCCGTAAAGGGAGCTGCGCTGTATTTCTTGATACAGGACTAGGCAAAACATTCATTCAGCTTGAATGGGCTAGAATACTTAGTGAGAATACATTGGTTATAGCTCCCCTCTCTGTAGCACGTCAGACAGTAAGAGAAGCAAAGAAGATAGACATGAATATTACTTATGTCCGCAATCAATCTGAAGTCACTCATAATAATATATGGATTACAAACTACGAAATGGCAGAACAATTTGATTACTCCGAATTTGGGGCAGTTGTGCTTGATGAATCCAGTATTCTGAAAAGCATAGCCGGCAAGACTCGCCAAAAACTAACGGAATTATGCTCAGATGTAAAGTATAAACTTTGCTGCACAGCTACGCCGGCTCCCAACGATTATATAGAACTCGGCAACCATACCGAGTTTTTAGGAGTGTGCAAATCATCCGAAATGCTAGCTATGTTTTTTATCAATGCAAATAAAGAACATACGATTATTGTTGATGGTATGGCATATCGTAAAAAGGGCAGTAACAAAAATGGAACTGAATGGAGATTAAAGCACCATGCCGAGCAGCCGTTTTTCCGGTGGTTATCATCTTGGGCTATTACCATGACAAAGCCATCCGATTTAGGATACGAAGACGATGGATTTATATTACCAACACTGAAAATAACCCCTGTATATGTCCATTCTGAATATAAACCAGACAATCAACTATTCTTCACTCATCTACATGGCATAACTGACCGAACAAAAGTTAGGAGGTCAACACTAAACGGTAAATTAGACCAGTTAAAAGATATAGTTTCTAAACATGATGGTCAATGGATAGTCTGGTGTGGATTGGATGATGAGGCAAGGTCTGCTGGTGAGATACTAGATGCTACCGAAGTCAAAGGCTCAGACAACATGGAATACAAAGTTACCACGTTGGAGCAGTTCCAGGATGGCGATATTCCTATTCTCATAACCAAACCCAAGATAGCTGGGTTTGGAATGAACTTCCAGAACTCTCACAACATGGTATTCTTGGGGCTTAATGATTCATGGGAGACTTATTACCAATGTATTCGCCGACAATGGAGATACGGGCAAACTGAACCAGTCAATGTCTACTTAATATTGCATGATGCAGAGGCCGAAGTATATCAGAATGTCATGCGTAAAGATGCTATGGCAAAGCGACTAAAATATAAACTAATTGAGCAGATAAAGGATTACGAAAAGGGGGAATTAGGATTGGACATTTCTATCAGAACGGAATATGAAACCAAAGATGTAAAAGGGGAATCATGGGTTGCTTTGCTTGGTGATTCATGCGATCGCTTGAAGGAATTAAAAGACAATAGCATAGACCTATCTGTATATTCCCCGCCGTTTGCCGACCTTTTCACCTACACTTCTAGCGAACGTGACTTAGGCAACTGCCGAGACTGGAATGAATTTTTTAACCATTATAAGTTTATCATTCAAGAGGTATTGAGGGTTACTAAACCAGGCAGGTTATCATGTGTACATACGAGCGACATAGCAGCTATGGCTCAGAAAGATGGATATATAGGCATCAAGGATTTCCCAGGAGAAGTTATACGAGCGCACGAACAAGAGGGATGGGTATTTTATGGGAGAGCTTTTGTACAAAAGAATCCTCAAGCACAGGCTATCCGCACTCATAGTAAGGGGCTATTGTTTGTACAGATGAAAAAGGATAGTTCGGATTCTAGGCCAGCATTGATAGACCAGATATTAATTTTTAAAAAGCCTGGTGATACAGAAGTGCCTGTTACGCCAGTTAAAAATGGTGAACTGGATAATGAAACATGGATAGAATGGGCTAACGGAATATGGCTAGGAATATCAGAATCAGACACATTACAGTTTACAAGGGCTAGGGGGGAAGATGACGAGAAGCATATATGCCCATTACAATTAGGCACGATTGAACGATGTATAAAGCTATATTCCAACCCCAATGAAATGATATTGACCCCATTTGGAGGCATCGGAAGCGAGGCATATATGGCCGTTAAGTTAGGGCGTAAGGCTACGCTGATAGAATTAAAACCAGAATATTTTGATGTGGCGATTAGAAATCTGAGGCAAGCAGAAAATCTAAAAAATGAGAGGTTGCTGATATGAATATAGAAGATGCTTTAAGGCTTATTCAAACAGAATATCAAAGTGCTATAAGTAATTATCCACCATTCGCCAGCGCGCATGAGGGATATGCAGTCTTACTGGAAGAAGTTATGGAATTACAGGCAGAAGTTTTTAAGAACCATAAAACACGGGACTATACTGCAATCAAAAAAGAGAGCGTACAAGTGGCTGCTATGGCTTTAAGAATGTTAATTGACGTTTCACCAAAGGCTAATTCCATAGAGGAACTGGTGAGATGAGAAAAGAATCTTTTAGCCCAACTGAAAGGATAGGATGATGACTAAACGATGTAGGCACGAACTAGAAACTAAAGACGGTTATCCTGATGATATTATCTGCCAGAAGTGCCAGACTATCTGGACTATATCTGATTACATGGACTGGTCGGCTAAAGATTTACAGCACCATGCGCCACTATTCATAAGGCGTGAAGTCCTGAAACGGCAAGCAGAACAGTTTAACAAGGAAAATCCAGTATACTATGAAGGAGAAACCAAATGACAGATAAAGAGAAACTACATGAGAAGATTTGCGCCAAATGCGGGCTACCAATGAGCCGTAATCCACATCCTAATGCTGGTAAGCCACCTGATTATTTAGAGGTAGGCACTATCTATGAGTGTATTCCATGCCTTGTCTTAAATAGGCATAAGTGGGCAGGGCGAGCCATGAAAGCCGAAGCAGAATTAGCGAAACTATCTGAGCCAGTATCAGAGGACTTGGTGGAGCAGGTGGCGCATGGATTTAGCGAACATAAAGCAGGTCATTGCCCTCCTACATCAAATGAAGCCATATGTGCTGACCTAAAATCATGCTGTAACTTATGTTGGACAAAGCATGTAATCTCCCTCATCCGCCCTGTTATAGAGAAGGAAGAGAAAGACAAATGGATTGCTGCCTGTGCTTATCATGGGATAAAAATAGAACAACCACAGCAGTTAAAACGTATTATCGCACAGTTGAAGGAGGCGGGAGAGTAGATGGACTGCGTTCACTACTGGATATTTCCTGAAGGCTCAAACATCGGGGTATGTGCCAAGTGTGGTGCAAAGTCCGAACCACACATGACATATCGTGAGTTGACAGAACTAGGACACAAAAGACCATACCGATATAGACCTACCAAAGACTATGTAATGGTGAGGAAAAGATGGTGAAAAAGAATTGTCCCCGTTGCATCAATGGCAGTAGGCTGATTGTGGTAAAGAACAAATACGGGCAGGAAGTGTGGATATGCGTAAATTGCGGGCATACTGAAATCTATCCTGCGACCAAAACCATTAATGGTGCTATTTAAGGGGCGTTAAAATCAATCCTAGAGGCTCACTTTCTATTGATTTTAGCCTCAACTCCACTAACCAATCTTCGCACCACAATATCATGCTCGTCTGTTTCGCCATGAGCTTCGGTTATCTCTGGATGCCATAAGCAAGAAGCGACAAGGTCGGCAACCAGAGATTTTACCGCTTCCTTTTCCCGCAGGCTATCGGGTGTGAGAATGTCACTTCCTCTTGACGATGTGGATAATACTTCCAGCCAGATTGCGTAATCCCTGAAGAATATCAAGCCCATCCTGCACCATACCGATAGCGGTATCAGCCATCTGCGCCTTTTCCTCATCGGTTATCGTGCCGTCAAGAACAGCCTCATTGTATTCTGCCGTCAACTTCTTGGCCTTTGCCACGAAGTCCTTGCTCTTTTTAAGTAAAGACTGCCATGCCACCCCCGCCAAGATAGTGACGATAGCCAATACCAGAGTAGCTATTTCATAACCAGACATAATCTACCTCCTCCTCAATTAGTTTCGGATAATACTTCAATAACTCAACAGGGATTTCACCCTGAAGATACCTGTAAATCTCAGCATGAGCCTCAATATCGCTTGTTAAGCCATAGGGGTTGATAGAATAGAGATATTTTATGAACGGGTCGGTAGTCTTAAGTGGAGTATAGGCGGTAGAGAACTCCGACTTTTGTTCTTCGGTAAGCAACGCATAGGAGTTGTGGGCCTGCTCATGTGCGATTACCCCTTTGTTAAGGAACGCTGGCTTGATAGCTATATGCCTCTTGCCATTTTGCTCCCACGCAAAGGCTGGCGCATCAGGGCTTACTCCCCACGCTATCATATAATCAGGATAGGTTTCATATACCTGAACATCAATCGCCGATTGCCAGTATAGCCAGTATTCGGCAGGCACTTGCCAGTATAATAGCCAATCACTGATTACAGGTAAATGGTCAATATCAGCTGTCGCCTCATAGTCAGGCGGTTCTTCAGGATGAGGGATAGTAATTAACACGCTATCCGGCTTCTTGCCAGAGAATAGCTTGAGAAAAACATCCAGGAGTAGTTTTAACAACCCCAAGAACGACATTTTATAACCCCCTGCAAACTATCGTAACGGCAGCAGCCAGAACAATGCCCAGTATCACCATGAGCAGCTTGGTGTTTAATCCCACCTGCCATTCAAGGTGTTCTACCTTAGCCTGTAAATGTGCGAAGTGGTTAGTTAGGAACTTATGGAACGTCTTTGTTGATACAGGCGCATCCTCTTTGGAGTTCTCTAGCATTTTTTCCAGTTTATACAAGTCGTTGTTCATGTCAATCATACCTTCCTTCTTAAGTTATCGTAACCTCTACCCACCTGTTGAATGTGACCGTTCCAGCCCCGACCTTAGCCACACAGTAATAATAATTGTTCGGCACTACAATTACGACAGAGCCATATCCAACATATCCGGCAGCAGCCCCGATAGAAATACCCGATACAACCAAAGTGGGCGGGGTAACATCCTCTACCCTGCCCTGCATCACACAGGTATTGGCAAGGGAATTAAAGTATGCCTGCACGAACATCAGGCCGCCACTCGTGTTCTGATACACAGTTCCGTCTACCGCCCTTGAAGCAGTCACATCATTGAAGGCTATCGTCAAATCGCCAAGCCCGTCTACCCTCCGCTGGTATCCTATCAACGCTTCGTTTATCTGGTCTGCTGTGCTGTCGGCATCCAGCGCACCATTCATGTAGTTGAGTATCTTTTCTATGTCGGGATAAAGTTGTTTCAAAAAGTCGTACAGGTCGTATATCCCGAATACTTCCTCGGTTTCTCCCTTACCACCATACCAAATCCAGTTGAGCCGTTCTACCCACCATGAAGTCAGTGAACCCCATGTCACCACCGCATCTGGGTCGTAAGCAAGGTCAGTTACCACCGCCAGCTCAGACGGGGCAGCAGTCATAAAGGGTTTCTTGGCTGTCTTGCCGAAGCTAAAGCCCATGAGCCAGCCGTATGTCCTGTTATTCGGATTATATGACCGCCTGATAGAGCCGATATTACCCGCCCTGCTGTCCGATGCCCTGCTGTCAGTGACTTTGATATAGTCGTGAACCTCTGCCCCAACATTCAATGGCACAGAAGCGTTGCCCCTCTGCGCTGCCATCTCAAGCTGTGCTATACGAGCAGTAGCAAGAGCCGTAGCCTGTGCGTTTGATACCAGTTTTGCCTTGATGAACTCCGACTTTGGCAACAGTGCATAGCTGGCTGCGCTGGTATAGTTCCCAGTATACTGGTCGGTATCATCAGAGTAAGAGTGAACCACTACTCGGTTAGGTATAACGAGTGAATCACGTAGACTCTTGGAGAAAAATTTGTGGTCTGAATCTGATAGTGAATATTCATAGTCATAACTTGTACCTGTAGTGGTCGGCACAAATACATGAATCTTGCCATCATCTTCCGCCCTCTTAACGCAACCGGTATAAGCCAGCAACTTGTTGATAGTAGCCAGTCTGGTATCATTCTCGTATATCTTAAAGCCGTCTTTGGGTAGATAGGTGTCTATGAGGGAATCTTCGCTATCGTAAACCACTTCGTAAGCCTCACAGTGGTCAAAGCAGTCAATACCAGCCTCGGTGTATTTATAGCGGTAACAACCATCCGGCTCATCATCCTCACCGCTGATAAGCCCCTCAACAAATCCGGCCCCAGGATAGTATCTCGTTATCCACTCGTTAGGCTTGACCGGAGATGAGTTATAGGCAACCGATACATAATTCGTAGCATCACCGGAGCCGTAAGCCACGTAGATATAAACACCGCCTGTAGCCGTATTTCCAGCCCACGTTATCTCCTCATCAATCTCAACCGCAGGGTCAAGTTCAACCTCGCACCAGTCTGGGGCATTAGGAAAATCAGGTATGCTGGCTATGGCGAAGTTCTCCTGCACCAGAACATTAGCATCCATGTCCTCAATTCTGAACACCACGTTAGTCCCTGTCGGGGCACCATACTTCTGCAACTTGAAAGCCACCTTGGTAACTGTCCGATTCGGTATGCTGATTCTTGAGCCTATGCCCTGCAAAGGGTCAGCACCAGTGCCATCCAGCTTGAGCAATCCGTCAGTGGTAGTCTGCTCCTCGGTAAGTTCAGTCTCCACCGGCTGTCCGTCAGCAATCTCGGTTATCATGTCCTTGACCGTCTTGGTATCGGACTTGTGGTGGAAGTAATCCTTGCTTGCCTTGTCCTGTGAAAGCAGGTCTGGTATGCCCGACATGGACAGATAGCAAAGCAGGGCGTTCTTGTCAGAGGATAGTGTCTGCGCCATGACTACAAGGGGAGCGCAGGCGGAATATTCATTACCACCAGAAGTTACCAGTCCCCACTCTATGACCGCAGTCCACCCCTGCAAATCAAGGTCTGTGAATGTCCCGTCAGCGTTGTCAAGCACAACCTGCATCGTCTGCGAATCTTCACTTTCCTCATGGGAAGGTATCTGCCTTATCCTGTCCCGTTCCAGAACAATATCATCCTCACCCGCCAGAGATAGAGTTATTCTCGGTAACGGGTCAAGCGTGTTTAGCTTCTGGGCGGACGTAAGTGAAGATGTTAGTGTCCTCATCTAATCCTCAACCGTGAATGTAAAATATTTCCTACTCGGATAGGTACTATTTAGAACATCTACATACCCTGTCCATTCCCCCTGTCCACTGGCGGGGATGGTGTATTCGTACTCAAACTTGCCCGTGGCTTTCTTGGTCATGGCAGCAGCTTCCACTTTCACAGTGCCGTCAGGGTCAGTAATCGTTATGACCGGATACCCATTATCGGGGTCAGCTTCCGCCCATGTGTTTGTTGATAGCGTGTAAACCTCATGTATGACGGGTATATAAACCGAATCTCCAACCTGTAATTGCGTTCCCATTACTCACCTCTCGGTATGACTTTCATTCTAGCCTTGCTGGTGGCTAGCACCTTGAGCCTTACTCCATCTATTATCTTAAAGAATATGAGGTTGTCAAAACAAGCATTATAAGAAGCCTTGACAAACGCGGCAGATAATTCGGTGTTTGATATACGGACTTCATCGATTGCCCCATCAAAAGTCCTGTCTGTTGCCCCTGAACGATTGCCTATTCTAAGCGCATTGGTAGTGGTTATCCCTGTGGGGTCGGCGGATATTCCCGGCGTTCCTGACGGCGAACCGTTGACATATATGGTTACATGGCCAGTATTGTCCCATGTGGCTACTACATAGCACCACATACTACGAGGGACATCAGCGGAATTAATAAAAGCCCCGCCATTAAGGATGCACTGCAACTGCCCTGTCCACCCGTCATATAAGAAAACATATCCGCCGCCACCAATAGTATCGGTACTTTTATCTACTATGAACCCCCATGTCATTTCCGGTTGCTCGGGCTTAATCCATGCCTCTATACTCCCCCCTGTAGTAAGAAGTTGGCTGGCATCATGGGCTACTTCTATGTAGTCGTCTACGCCATCAAAGTCCTGAGCCTCTCCCACCAATCCTGTAACTTCAATCGGCTCATTGGCTGCGGCTTTTGTTCCGTCTGCATCGTTGCTAGTGGAGTCCACAGTATGACTTGTATCGGGGTCGTCGTTCATATGCTGAACCATAACCCAGCTGGCAGCCCACACCGCCTCGCCAGCTGCGCTTCCCGGCACACCAACATAAGTGGTATTATCGTTCTGGTCGGCATCGTAATATAGGTAAAGTGTCGTATCAGTTCCAGATGCAATGACCCAGTCACTATTACTCACCCACAGTATGGCTTCCTCATTTGTATTGTCCCACTTCTCAACTTCAACGTATATCTGAGTAGTGCCGTCGCTCTTGGTGACCGCTATCTTCAAATCCTCGGCCCCGACTTCATCAAAGACTCTGGTGACATCCTGCTTGTTCGCCCCAGCCTGTCCACTCAGCCGTATCATCACTGGGAAGTGTGTTAAGGCGCTGTCAATCAGACTACCATTTATCGCTATCTCTATTCTATTTTGCCAAGTTGATAACCAGCCCATATTTACGACCTCGGGTAGATTCTTCCCACCTTGCGCTTCACTATAGTTTTCAGGGAATTTTTGTATTCCGCATTGAGCCTGTCCACTATCCCCTGAAGTGCTATGATTGCCCTGCTTACATTTATCTGTGAGGTTAGTTCTCTTGTATATCCGCCAGCTTGTGCTAGATAGGTATTGGCTGATTGCAGTTCTGTAGCAGCCGATTCCCTGAACCTGCTTGATGTGGTTGATTCACTCAGATACCCTCTTGCCTGCCCCAGTGCGGTATTGGCGTTCTGAAGTTCCCTAGCAGCCATGTTATTATAGTCGCTCTGCGGGTTGCCACCTATATTTATCTTGTTGATATAAGTCCTGCCGGCAGCAAGGTCGGCTACTGCCTCGTCTATCCTTGCCGTTACGCTGTCAATAGCTGTGGTAGCAGATGTTCTCTCATCGTCTATCTCAGCCCTGCCAGATGTGAGGTCAGCAAGAGCCTGAGTTACCCTTGCACTCATGTTATCAATAGAAGTGTTCACATCGGCTATCCTGGTAACAGCCTCTACCAGCCTATCCCTTGCTGTCTGCATCCAGATAGAAGATGCCTTAGCCACTCCCCCTTTGATAGTCACGCTTTCCTCTTTAGGGTTAAGAGTAGAGCTTGATACCGTAAGCTGGTGTAGCTTGTTGCAGTAAATACGAGCCACATAGTCCCGATACTGCGTAAGGTTCACAGTATCAGCACCAGTGTCACCACTCTTGACTGTTTCCTCAAGAGTGAGTGAAGTTGCGCTTTCTATGGAATATACCCGATACCACCTTGTCCCGCCGGAGGGCTTGATAAAGTTACCTGCTGCCAGTTCGGTTGAGAACGCTGTGCCGGAGCCGGTAACGGTTGCGCTTCCTGAAGTGAATGTCACTGTGCCTGTCAGCGTGCTTGATGTTCCGGTATTGGAGAAAGCCGAATCCATGTCAACTTCAATAGTTTCGTTGTCTATGAGGTCAAAGTTATGGTATTCTCTTGGCGAGCTGCCAACCGGATACTCAACCCTGTCTATCTCTAGCAGGTCGGTAATTCCGCTTATGTCCAGTATCTTTGAGTTGGCCAGCGTGACGGCAGTTTCAACCACCTGATAAGGCGAAACATCGGACACCTCAACCAGCACATCATCCACGATGCTCTTGAGTTCATCATCAGAAAAATCTTCTGTCACTCCAACAGCCAAAGAATCCTGCAAGCCCAATCGGACATCCGTTACAACCGCATCGATGGTTTTACTCATATCACGCCTCTACTAATAGGTATTCTACTAAACACGCACTGGAATTGGCCTTAGCAAACACAGTCGCAGAATTATGGCGGTAAATCGCCACTTCTCCTGCCAAGAGTTTCAGGTTATAAACTCCAGTCGTGCTTCCCACCTCAACGTAGTTCGTGCTATCAAGGTTCTTGAGGAAGATATATCCTGGCGTGCCGAGGTCTGCGCCCTGCGCCAACTCCTCCTCCGAAGTTCCCACACTTTGAATCTCATGCGTGAAGCTATCCCCTGTAACATCAACATTGATATTCTCTGTCCTGCTTGCCTTAGCCCCATTCTTGCTGAAAGCCATTCTTACTGATATTGTTATCTCATCCGCCATGATTTACTCCTTTTCTAACTTGGTAGCAGAACACCACTCGGAGAGTTTTTCTTCACTCATGCTCTCCGCCATGCTTGCAGCTTGTGGACTATATGATTCCTTTGTTTCTTTTCTTTTAATACTTAAGGCTATGCAGGCTAGTTTCCTTTGGCTATCCGATACTGGACTCATTGGTATCTCCATTTGGTTGTAAGATATGTGTTCACGATTTCGCTGGTAGTTAAAGCGCGATTATAAATCATGATTTCCCCGATTATCCCCTCAAAGGCAAAGTTAGCAAACCTCGCGTTATATCCTATGTTCAAGTCCTCGGCGCTTGATTCATAGCTTGCAGGGGTTGCTGTCCCTGAAGCCGCACCGTTTATGTAGACTGTCATAGTTGTGCCGTCAAATGTCCCTGCGCAGTGTATCCAGTTGCTTGCCGCAGATGTTGCAGAGGAGTTAAGCGTTTCCTCTCCCCCAGTTCTCCCACAGGTGAACCTGACACCATAGCTTGAGTTGATAAATAAACCATACCCTTGGTTAGAAAATGTCGCCCCTTTTTGTATGATGTCCTCTTGGTCAGCTATCGCTGTATTAGTCGGCTTTACCCACGCCTCAAGCGTAAAAGCAGCAGGGTTTAAAGCAGCATCATCTGCTATTATTATTTTGTCATCAACACCATCAAAAGTCCTGCCCTGTATCCCCCATGTTGCCCCTGTTGCGGTGCAGGAGTGGGCATTAAGGTCTTTAGATATGAATGGTGAAGTATTTAATTCGGGATGCCATAGAGGAGCGTAGAAAGCTAGCCCGTTTATCGGGAATTTACGCCGAGTTGGGGCAAATAATCCAGCACCCTTTTTAACCCATAGGCTACTGCCAACTCCTGTTACTGTCTGCATCCTACCCCTCCCAAATTAGGTTAGATATGTGTACCTTACGCCCTCGCCGTTTACCAACGAGTCTATATAGACATCAGCGAGGTTGTTTATCTCTAATGTTATTGAATCGCCGGCATAGAGGATAATACCTGAGCCAGTGGCTATAGTAGCATCAACTCCAGCAGCCCCAACCGCTATTGCACTCGTATTATCTGTCTGTGCCTGAATAACCACAACCTTTGCCGCCGTAGAGGTTGCTAATACTACGTCTGTACCAGCAGTAGTAACAACTTTTACTCCATGCCCTACCCCTGATTTATCATGTCCTACATTGCCAGTAGCCATTCCAACATCCATATCTCTTGCCATGTTTTATCTCTCCTTAGTTTATTGCGGGTTTCTCCCCCGCCATGTGTTATCTAAAATATCCTTTATTTCCTCCAGCGTTTTCAGGATAGCCTTGAGTTCCTTCTTATCACTGGTCGCTTTCCTCTTTGCTCTTTTAACAGGTGCTTTCTTTATTACTTTTTCGGTTACTTTCATGGTTTACCCTTTCATAACTGGGGCATAATCACTATCCTGTCTTAAGCTACCATCTGGCCTAAACGCAGAGCCAGACCATACCCACTGAGGACTAGAGAATATACGCTGTGCCTGTTCACCACACTCAGGACAAACAGCCTTGTGTTCGGATAGCATCGGCTGGTTGGCTTCAAAACTGTTTTTGCAGTTATTACATCTAAATTCGTATATCAAGACTGCCTCTCCTGAGAGGGGGAAGCCCTCGCCTCCCCCTCAGTTTTACTATCCCCTGTTTCAAACAAGGGTTTTATGGTGATTTCCACGCTCACCGAGGCGCAGTTTATTTAATTATTTGACTGGGTTAGACTTCTACTGTTGCATCTACCAAGTCAATGGTCTGGACAATGGCAGCCAGGTCGTAGTCACCATCTTCCATGAACTGCTCATCAAGCACTTCCCTAGCAATCAAAGTCCTTATCAAGACAACTACAAGGTTAGCCCAACAGGTATGTCCAAAGCCCTCAAGATATTCGCCACAGCATATTGTGTCCGCCTGCCGCCCCCATCGGTAAGGGTTATATAGCCTGGGGTAAATTCAAGTCCCGCTACATTTTGAGCCATAATAACCCTCCTTTATAGATTCTTGAACGCATACGGAGTGAGATAGGCTTTGACTGCTCCGAAGTCATCAGGGCTTGTGCCTACAGTACCATTGATACGGACATACCGCTTATCAGTAGAGAACCTCAGCATCGCCACACACGGAACTTCGGAACCGAGGATTACCCCCTGCGTTGCGGCAGCCACATCAAACGCACCCACTACACTTACATCACTCCCAAAGGCTACTGCGCTGGAAACCTCAAGAACCGCCGTGAGCGTGTCAGTATCTCCATTGGCATCATCTGGAACTAGAAGTACAGCCGTTAGCCCTCCCGCAGGAGTCCCACCAGGGCCGAGGTCAATGACAGCAGCACCAGTTGCAGCATCTCTTGTGACGGAGGTAGGGGCAGTATCAGTGGTTGCATTATAGTCTACACTGCCATCTATCAGAATCATATCGTAATCAAACATTTTTTCATTCTCCTTATATATTTTCCCTATTGTCTAGCTTGCGCCGCTATCGGCTACGAACCCGTAAGCCCTTGCTAACGACCTGGGATTACTGACAGCCAGACCAACCACCCATGACACCCTGTCACGGTAGACAGGGGCAGAACTTATCTCACCGAGGTCGGTTACAACCATAGGCTCTTGCTGCATACCCCACATATACTCGTTCTCGCCATACTTTACAGCATAGATAGAGGTTTCATCAGTTCCGCCGGAGAGGGTTTCAGCATTGGTTATAATCTCGGTAGACTGGTCTGCCTTGATTCCGATGTCAATCAAGGGTATGCCCTGGAATGTGTTGATTATGCGCCCAAACATATCCTCGGTCTGCTTGAGTAGTTGCTCACGCCTCATGGCGGACTCAAAGCACAGATACATCTTGGCGTTCATGAACAGGGCATCGGGCTTATGCTCCGAAATGGCATGGATAAGAGTCGCCACTTTGTCTATGAAGTATTGGCGTTCAGTGGTGTCATACAAGACACCCCTGCCGGTAGTGGCACTTCCACCATCTATATACTGGTTGGTATATCCAGCGGCATAGATGTCGTCTACCCTCTTAGACAGCCCCTTGAACTCATCGCTGGCGGGGTCGCCGTTGATAAACATATCATTGAACTTGAAGGACATGGCCTTTGCGCTCATCCTTCTCTGTGTCTGCCTCTCCCCTGGATTGGCTTTCTCCAATACTACATCTACGTCTATCTCATGTCCAAAGATGTATTTGCCTTCAATCTTCTGCTCAAATGTGCCGGTTGATTCAGAAAACGAAGCATTTATTTTCCTTGTGCCGACAGTGGGCAACCCTTTCATTGATGTTATTTGCATCGCCAACTGGGGATTTGTTGCCCAAGTGATATTCTGGAGTACATTGGACTCCATCAAGAACCAGTCAGCTATCTCGGCAAGAACTAACTTTCCATCGTTAGCTGCTTGCTTGGCATGTTCTGCTAGTGTTACTGCCATTATAGGCCTCCTTTATTTTTCTCTTAACATTTTGTCTATTGCTTTGAGGCGTTCTCTAGGAGATAATTCCCCCAGTCCGCTACTTCCACCGATAGTCACACCAGAGTCACCTTTCGGGATAATCTTTTTCCCATTGTCACCAGAAGTGCCTGCGCTTGAAGCAAGGGTCTGCGCCATGTCCTCAATCTGCTCTCTGGTGGTCAAGCCATACATCTTGACCTTGCCCTTTAGCTTCTCAATATCAACATGGGCTTCTATCGCTGCGCTGATAATAGCCATTTCAACCTTGCTCTCCTGAGCAGAACGCAATTCCTCGGCGTGCTCAAGTTTCTCTTTTTCTATCTGGCGTTTCTCATCACGCAACTTTGCTTCCATTTCCTGCAACCGCTTTTTGCTCTGATAGAGTTTCAGTGATTCGGGTGAGCCTTTGGCTTCTTCTTCCTCAGCCTCGTCAATACGTCTCTGGATTGCAGCCATCTGCTCTCTGGTCTGGTTAAGTTCACCTTCCAGTTTGCTGTGGGCTGTCTTGTATTGCTCAGCTTCAAGTTTGGCAGCCTTTAGCTTCCTGCCCTGTTCGGCAAGAGCATCACTCACCATCTTCTGTGCCTGTTCTCTGGTCAAGTTCTCAGGCGTGGTATCCTTTGAAGTCCCCTCAGCATCTCCCACTGAGGTCAGTCCAGCTTTAGGCTGAAGTTCGCCCTGATTGGTTTCCTTTGGGTCATCCATTTAATTCTAAGCCTCCATATAGTTATTACTTTATGTTAAGCACATTTCAGCCGTTATGTCAAGTCCTTATCTAGTAATTGCCCTTTCTGCCGCTTCTGTTGATTCCCATGCCCGTTCCTGCGGACTTAATCCAGCCTTGCGCCTCTTTTCCGTGATAGGTGTCCAGCCAAAGGCTGTCTGCCCCCACGCATCAAGGTCAAGATTATTAGCCCTGTAATCCTCTCTGGCCTTATTGGTAGTCAGCAGGGCATACTCAGCATACTTGTCAAAGACTTCACGGGTAGGCACTTTAGAGAAGTCCCTTTCCTGCAATCCGAACAGTCCAAGATAAATATCCTCGTAGAAAGCAGGGTGTTCAATGAGATACCAGTCATCCTCATACCAAACAGGTAATTCATTAGGCTTTTCTTGCCTGTTAAGTAGTGTCCAGTCGGCATAACGATTGATGTAGTTATCCGGCACATAGAGTTTGTAGCCCTGCATCATTACCAAATCGGCCTCAGTCTTATCAGGCTTTTCTAGCAGCTCATCGTACTTTACTGAAGGCACTTTATCAGGTATGTTCAATCCCATAGCATCAGCTAACGCAGGATTTTCTATAAGCATCCTTTCCCTGCGATATCCAGTTACAGGTAGTTCATAATACTCTACATACGAATCAATCAAGTTATCGGGAATCTCTTTTTGATATGCCTCACGCCTGCGCCTATCCAGCCTGTATTCCTCATTTTCCAGCAAGTAGGTTTCCCTTGAGCCATCTCCTACTGGCAACACATTGTATTCAGCATCCTGCTCGGCCAGTTTATCATTGAGCCTCAAGATAGTTTCATTCCAATCAGTTCCGGCATCAGTCAATAATCCAACATCCAAAGCCCACCGCCATACTTCTTGGTTATCAACCAGCCACAGTTTTGCTTTCGTACTGCTTGCACCAAACTCATCTACAATCTTTCCTCTTTCTACCCACTTATCCTTATAGTCTGAACCATTATTTTCTATAGCTTCAACCTTGCGAGAATCATCTACCCATGCCGGATTATCCAACTTGAATTGCTGGCGTTCCTCATCCGTTTCCAGAGCCTCATATTCGGCTGTTAGTGCCCTATTCTTAACTCTTATTTCAAGTGCCTCTATTGGCGTTGTTACAGGCGCAAGACCCTTCCACTGTCTATAAACATCATCCTGTGCTAATAGTAACTTCGCTTCCACGCTATTGTAAGTTCCCTCCGCAACCATATCCAGATACTTGAAGTGGGTATCTATTGAGCCTTCGGGTGGTAGGGTCAGTTCAGGTATTGCGCTATCTGGTATGTCGTATTCCACCAGCAATCTCTTGAACTCGTCATAGGCTGCTCTGGTGAGAATATCTGCCTGCCCCCATACTGCTAGTTGAGCATTTTCCTTCGGGTGCTTCTTGAGATAATCTTGGCGTGGGTTGGTTGCTATTTCAGGATGTTCACTAAGGAAGTCTTTTTGCTCAATCGGGTCAGTGATAGACCAATATTCCTCAAGCAAAGCAAACTGCCTGCGGGTCATGTTGCCTTGCTCAGCCTGCGGATTATCCCTGTCAAAAGCCTTTACTGCATCATCACCTTTGTAGGTTTTATACTTGTATTCTCCGCCAACCAGTTCCGGCTGCGCGGTATATTCCGCATCATCTCCAGCATCAACCAATTCCTGTCTGTCCTGCCACTGCTGATATAGTTCCTTATAAGTAATCCCGTTATTCCTGGCAGGGTCGGCGTTGAGTGATACAGGGCTATGGCTCGGCAAGAGCCAAATCTCCTTTTTCAAATCTCTGGCTTCTATAATTATCTGTATCAGAGATGGGTAGCCTTTACGTTGTTCAATCTCATCAAGTGTTACATCAGATAGAACAGGTACAACCTTGCTATAAAGATTATTTGTCGTGAAGTTAGGTATATCGGCAGAGTATAACGAAGGCGTTTCCATAGTAGGCAAGCCTAGATTCCTGACTAACTTATGGAAGTAGGTATTGTCTAGCTTCATAAGGTTAACGCCTACGAATTGCGCTGCTGATTGCTGTAATATCTCATCCCACCCTTCCTCGCGCCTAATACCACCCATGAGCTCACCGAGAGATAGCGGCAAAGCACCTTCCAACTCATAAAGCAAGCCCCTGATTATATTCTCCGGGAACTCTCCTTTGACTATCTGTTTGCCATAGTAATCCTTGTTGAGCATCAGATTTATCTGCGTCTTTATCGCCGGAGTAATCCTGTTCACTATGAACTTAGGTATGCCTGCAAACGGAACAGGGTATGAAATACCTTTAACTTCCTGCGGATATATCGCCCTGAAGATTGACCTGTACGGGCCACCCAAAGGTATTCTGAACTCCCCTATGATGATTGAGGCGAACTTTCCATTGTAAGGGTCGGGGTTAATAGCATCAAGTGCAGCCTGTAATATCTCATCATCATCTTTGCCATGAGCCATAGCAGATGCGATTGCGCTTATCATTGATGTGGCAAGAGTTGAAGCAGCCATAGTCGTTATAGTCCTGACCGCTATCCGTTCTTGCGGTGTCATCTTCTGGAATGTAATCAGTTTGGCATACCCCATAGAAGCCTGAGCAATTAACGTAGCAGGCTGTCGGATAAACGAATACGATGTAGGCATGGCTCTGAGAACAGATGCCCTTGCCTGAGATTGCCCCAACTTTGCAGGATTAACCAGCGGATAAACCTTTGACGCAACCTCAATAGCTGCCACTTTCGCTTCCAGTTCCGGCACACCGTTCTTAACAAGTCCTTGCCAAGTCCTGTCCCATAGATTTTTTGTTCCCCTGGTAACTGTGATATAGGTGGTTTCAGTAAACTTGTCAAAGCCTTTCAGTGTGCTAAGGAAACCGGCAGCATATTCCTTCGGAGTTCCGGTGATAGTCCTGCCCATGAGTGAAGCGAACTCCGACCATCCCTCAATGTCGGAGTTCATGTCGTCTATCAACCCGTCAATGGAAATGGAGTGCATGAAATCCTTGCTATGAACGCCTGCCTTGATTCCACCTGCTGTTGCTTTCAGACTGCCTATGGGGTCGGCCAGCACACCTAGCGAACCCTGTATGGCGAACGGGGACAGGTCGCCGGAAAATGCCTGACCTCTCCACTTCTCTATAAAAGCCAAAACTGGATTGCTTGTTGTCTTGCGTGACTGGACAATATACTTAGCCTCGGCAGGTGTAAAGTATCGGTATAATCCTTCCTGAACAAAGACATATGGCTTTAGATTGGCGGTATTCCACGCAGGTTTAAGTTCTCTTATCTGGTCTTTGACTCCCTGAATCTGCTCATTAAGAGTAAGCAGCATCTCTCCTGCTCTTGCCTTTGCCACATACCTGCCAGCCTGCAAAAAGAAAGCGTCATCAAGCGCAACTATATCCGCTTCCTCATGTGGTGAAGAAAGAAAATCATCTATCGCCATAAGCTGCTGCTCGGTCAGGATACGCTTGTAGCTTTGTAGCTTCTGTAATTGCCTCCTTAGAGATTCCATCCTGTTGTATAGTTCAGGATGAGTTTCCTGTATAACTTCCAATCGTGTCTTACCACCAACAATTTCCCTGAATGTCACGCCAGCCGCAGCCGAAGCCTTGAAACTGTCCATGCCCTCTATTATCTTCTTGACATCAAGTTCAGGAACGAATGTCTTGTCCGATTCCATCCTGTCCCTGCCGGTCTGCCAGAACCTTGTCTTTCCTCTGCCTCTGGCAATCGCCCTTGATTCGCTTCCAAGATATTCTATGATGTTCTCATCAACATCAATGTTGGAAAGGAAAGCCCCGTTTTTCTTAGGCTCAAACTTGCCTATCTCCGCCCCGTATTTATTCACCACATAATCAAGCATCCTGTCGTTATGCTCATTAATAGACTTCAAGGCAGATAGTTGCTTCTGGCTCAGCTTATACAACTCTGGATTCTGTGCTATATCAAACAGTGTTCCGGTAATAGAATTCTTGGCTTGCTCCGGAGTGCCGACAAACTCTATATCTGTTTTCTCACCACGCAAGGCAAGCTCTCCAAAAGCGTCATGTAACGTCTTGAACAAAGGTATTCTGGTAGCTACGGCTCTAGCCTGCACATCGCTGCTTGCCGCAACCTCGGCTACCTGAGCAACAACAAGGTGCGGATTGCCCTCGGCATAAGCTATCAACGCAGGCCGTTCATACTGCATCGCTTGCTTGATTCCAGGTATCTTCTGGAATAATCTATTAAGAGCGCCAGGCATGCTTTGTTTAACAATCTCCTGCGACTGCTTGATAATCCTGTTCCTTGCGTCTGGACTTGGCGGAGGCTTGGGGACTTCAACTGTCTGCGGAGGTTGGACTGGCGGGACTGCCGGAGGCGCAACTTCCTCAGCAGTAAGAGGTAACAGTTCCTTGACCTCTGTAATTCCAGGGAATACTTCCAATCCTATAGGTTCTTCCGTGAGAGATTTTATTTGCAACTCGGTTTCACGTGATTGCTCAATAGCTTCCTTTAACGCATCACCATCAGGATAGCCATATTCGGTAGCAATCTCGTCAAGAGCATATTCCCATCGGACATGCTTCTTATCTTTTGTAAGAATATTGGGCAGGATTTCTCTCTTGCCAGTCAGGTCACGGTATTGCTTGAGAGTGAGATTGCTGACTTCACCTTCATACCAACCGAGTTTCTTGGTAAGGTTAGTGAGTGCAGAAGCAGGTTCAGATTGGAGATATTCTTTTAGCCCACTTATCTCTTGCTCCCGCCTCATCTGCTCAAGTTTCAACTGCTCATCCATTGATATTTGGGTTATCCTGCCTTTGCCCTGCGGTCTGACTTCTTTGGCGGGAACACCAAAAGCCCCAGCCTGCACACCTGCTTCAGGCATCCCTGTCTCGGCTTTGGGGATTGCAGGTTGCTCAAATTTTGCCCTCATATTCTCAAGGTTGGTTCTAACCTCGTCAGCGGTATTACCATAAGTGGTAGAGCCAGTCTGCGGGTCGGTAAACTGCATACCGATACCAGTCTGAACACCATCATATTTAACACCAAATTCCTGCGCTATCTGCTTGCCAACAACTGCGGGATTTTTAGGGAGTGGGGCATTAACTTCTGGTGTCAATTCCATTCTGCCTGCCTGAACTGCCTTGACGCTTTCGGCGATAGCGACTTCCTGCACCTGCCCCT
>Ga0265295_1002330_pt1 | contig 30479 bp, 31 predicted proteins | sample Munlansysbiofilm_FD_192503 | JGI IMG/M metagenome (GOLD analysis project Ga0265295, IMG submission 192503) | Leachate microbial communities from a municipal landfill in Southern Ontario, Canada - Methane capture system biofilm | ecosystem: Engineered > Solid waste > Landfill > Unclassified ... | reverse complement strand
AAACAGTAAAAAGATGCTGCAACCCTTACATTCATTTTCCCGATTATTATCTCTGACTGCTGTGCCTAATTTGTGCCCGTCAAGGTCAAAAGTTCCCAAACATTTCCAAACGAAACCAAAAGTAAGGCTCTGAGAGCTGCATCAGTTAAGGGTTTGAAAAAGCTTAGCAATCAAGTTTTATACAAAAGGAACTCAAAATCCTCCGGGCTTTATGCCCTTGAGAGTTCAAGTCTCTCCTCCGGCACCATCGATAATAAAGGCTTTCAGTGGTTTTCGCTGGAGGCCTTTTTAGTTTGAAATTATCATAGCTATGTTCTATTGTTGATTCAGAGTTGAACCTGGTATAGGGTGTATTCATCGAATTAACGAGCAGAGATAATGATAAAAGTCAAATACAGATTGGAAGATTATATTATCACTGGGTATGATGAGTCTTTTTTTACCTGGGAGATGAATATGGTTCTTGGTGAACACAGGGTTGGCAATTGTTTTATCATTGGAGACATACTTGTCTTTGAAAGTTGGAATCAAAAAAAAGATGGCTTTCTTAAAATGGGGTTCCATTCACAGTTGAAGAAACTGCCAATATGGAACAAAACGCGCTATTATTGTTTCAGTTCCAATCTGCGAGATGTTGAAACTCGGCAACCTCTATCAAACCATTTTAACAAGATGAAATTGATAGAGAGCCATATAGACAAAGGTTCTGTTGGGATAATAGAGCCCGGTATTTTCCGTTTAGGTCGATATGAAATTATAGTTGACACAAACGGTAAGATTAAATGGCAGATTTATGATAGGGTGAACAATGTCAAATCAGGGTCATGTATTACCGAATCCGGCATTCTTTTTTTAAAAACAAAAGAATTTGATTTGAATGAAAGCCAGAGCAAAAAGGCATGGTTTAAGGATTTGATGAATCTACCCCAGTGGGATAAAACCTTTGCTTGGGGTCAGCACAACCTTTTGCGTAGTTGCCAACAATCAATCAGCTTGAATTCACCCATTGTGATCCCCTGGAAGACGAATCGCAGCAATAATGATAAAGTCAATTCAACTCCGTTTTCAGAAACACAGAATCGTAAAAAGCAAGAACCTCAAAGAGACCTCTCCTCTGATTTTTGGCTTAAAATGTTTTCGTCGTATAAGAGTATTCGGTGGGGGCATTGGTTGAGTCTATTATTTTCCTTGCTGAAAAATGGTGTTTTCATTGGATTTCATATTTTTTTATCCATCCTGACAAAAGTGGTTCATTTGTTTGGCAAGACAAGGGATTGTATCTCTAAAATTGTTAAAAAAAAAGGAAGACCGCTATGAAGCTGTATAAATTTATGATGTTAGTCAGCCTCTTATTGCTGTTTTGTTTTTTCAGCGCCTCATTTGCTGATGACGATAAGCACAACGACGACCATAAAAAATATGGGGACAAATACAAAATTCAAAACAATGCTGCTGAACATGCATCAAATAAAAAGTCTCGGAAAATCTTAAAAAGCCTTAAAGGTAGGACACCTATCCGGGTGAGCGAGATACCATATTTCGGCTTTACCGATGTCATCAGCAATCAAGGATGGACTTCCTTAGATATTTCATCTCTGATTTCCCCTTCAAGATTATCAATCCACATCAAGAACTACAGCGAAACAATTAAATATGGCCCAAACCTGGTCGCCTGTCTTAAGACCAAGGTGTTGAGCACCTTCCGTGGAAATTACTGCGCATAGTTCTGTCCCATCTGGGATACGGACAGTATATTCCGTATTCACCTTCCCTTTATTGATCCGTTCAATTATCCCATTAAATCTATTCTCGGCGCTGCATTTGGGTTCTTCTTTCCCGCTGTGCAAGATAACCCAAGGCGCCTTGACTTCTGCCGTAATCAGCATCCCCTTTTTTAATGCGAGCTGTTCTGCACTGTCGTTGGTGATAACTGTGGTAACTGAATAACCGCTGATAGATGTTAAAGTGACCCGGGTTTGAATATCTCCCTTTTGAAGCGCTTGAATTTTGCCGAAAAATGAATTCCGGGCACTGGTTTTGCGTGACGCCTCTCTTTCGATGAAAAGTTTAGTCACCCGTTGAATATCATCAGCGGAAAAGGATACGTATGAGCCGGTCGGATTCAGCGTTGAGTGACCCAGCATTTTTTGGACTGCTGGTAAGGGCATGTTACCCTGCATCAACTCTACTGCACGGGATTTTCTTATCATCTCAGGGCCGCCAAGGTTTTTGGGAAATCCGCAGGCTTCAGCGCGTTCGTAAAACTTGCGTCGAACAAAACCAGGATCAACATCAAACCGATTTTTTAAAAAACTCTTGAAAAAAGGATCGGTAAGAATCTCTTGAATCTCGGAAGAAAGCATTTTGGAGATCTGAACCCTTCGTGGATCGTTTTTAGTTTCTGGATCTTCGCTGCCAAAATCAACCATGTGTCGCTTGACATCAATGTCCTTAGAAGGATTAAGGGACAGAACTTCATTCAACTTTGCACCTGTATACCGTATCAATAAGAAAATGACTAAAATGCGCCGCCGGGCCAAGCGGACATCTGCACGCGGGGAATCTTCTGACCATTTTCGAAATGATTGCTCTACCTGGTCGAGTTGGGCAGAATTCAGACATAGACCTTCCTCGGGAATTGAGGCAATACGTCCCTGTTTCATACCTTTCTGCAATGCCGCCTGCTGACTGGGCAAGGGGGATCAATTGTAATTCTTGAATCCATTTATTCTTTTCACCAGCTCCTTAAAGTGTTGTCTTTTATTTTTCATTTTATAAGAAACTTCCGTCAAAGGGACACCGTTAGCGGAGTTTCAATATTCGTTGTGGCCGGATGCCATCTCTCGCTCCGGCCGTGCCGATTATACCACATTTGAGAATGGAATCCATCAGATAAAATCTTCTTGACATCAGAATATTCATTTCGTAAACTAACACGAACACAAACTAAATCGTGTTAGTTTGTAAAATCTTTTGTATTGGAGGTTAAAATGATTTTTCCTACTGCTGGAATTGAAGTTGCACTTTGGATTCCACCGTTGGTGGCATTCGTGATTTCTTTTTTTACTTCCATGGGTGGGGTGTCTGGTGCTTTCCTTCTCCTGCCATTCCAAATGTCATTTCTCGGGTATACAAATCCTTCAGTCAGCGCCACCAATCAATTATTTAACATTGTAGCCATTCCAAGTGGAGTGTACCGCTATTGCAAAGAAGGCAGAATGGTATGGCCTCTTACCTGGGTTGTTGTGATCGGTACACTGCCAGGAGTGTTCATAGGTGCCTTCGTACGAGTTGCTTATCTTCCGAATCCGACTCATTTCAAACTTTTTGCCGCTGCAGTCTTGTTTTATATCGGGTTTAGAATGGTGCGGGATTTATTAAAGAAAAACAGAGGCAATTCCAACAAGGCCAGCAGCGAACAACAATTTCAAGATATGGTGCGCCGGTATCGGGATAAGGCAGCAGGTCAAGGAATGGATGACGGTACGGCTTTAAAAAAGGTAAAAGTCACCCACTTCAACTTAAAACGGATAGGTTATACCTTCTATGATGAAGCATTTGATGTGTCTTTTTGGGGTATTTTCACCCTTAGCTTTATTGTTGGCATTGTGGGTGGCATTTATGGCATAGGCGGTGGCTCTATCATCGCCCCTTTTTTCGTGACTTTTTTTGGACTGCCGGTTTATACAGTGGCTGGCGCCGCTCTAATGGGAACCTTCATGACCTCTGTGGCTGGCGTAGCTTTCTACCAGTTCATAGCACCTTTCTATCCGGACATATCAGTGGCTCCTGATTGGATGTTGGGCATTTTGTTTGGTCTCGGTGGGATGGGAGGAATGTATCTTGGGGCTTACTGCCAAAAATTCGTCCCGGCCAAGGTGATCAAGTGGATGTTAGCAGGTATTATAGTGTTTACAGCAACAAAATATATTGCTGCATTTTTTGGTTATTAGTAGAAAAAGAAAATTAGTAAAATTTTGAATTCTGCCCACATCACGTTGCAAGAACTATCCCGCAAATTATGGGGATAGTTCTTGCCTACCGATTCAAGGACATCTGTGCTGATAAACTTTTAAAAAGTAATGTTTAATGATTCCCTCCTGCTTCACCATGATGGGCGGCTCCGCCCTTGATCAAACCGTGCAGCCCCTCTACATAGTGGGTAAAAATGACATACGATTCGACAAATTTCCTGCCAGCCTCCACGCTTTCATTGGCATGTTTCTGGGTTTCGTTTGCGTGTTGAAAACGTTCACGGACATTTTTTGCCATGGCATCGGTCAAAACATTGACCAGCTTATCAATTGAACCATCCTCCAATGCCTTGTCTGCCAGAGCCACTGCAGGATCTATTTCCGCTCCGGGTTTAAGGCCGGTATACGGTGCGCCCTCTCCTTGCCGATGAATTCTTACCAAAGTCTCGAAAAAGTACATATCAGCCAGTTCTTTGGCCTTACCGCCTTTGGCACGAACGGCAAGAGTCATTTCAAAAGCATTCTGGATTTCTTTTTCGTCAGATGCCCTTAGCCACTTAAATAAAGGTGTGATGTCCCCATTCTCAAGGGCTGCCTTTGCTTCCTTTACCACTGGGCCATCAAGCGTATCACAATGGGCATAAGCTGATTGACTGGTTGCGAAAATTGTGAGCACGAATAGTGCTGAAACCAATAAACCATTGCTCAATCTGTTTTTAATTGTTTTAGTTCCGTTCATTTTTATTTCCTTTTTAGTGAATTAATTTAGTTGTTTTGTGTTTGTTTGCGTTGCCTATGTAAAAAATGCTATTTAATCTGCGGTCCTTAGTTACCTCCTTTTTTTTAAATGATTTTTGGTTGTTGTGTGTCTATTTGCTTAGTAGAACGTGGAAGGTGTTGTTTTTGTGACAAGCTGAAGAAAAATAATTTTATTTAACTTGAGACCTGTTTTTTTTTATATGATATACGGCATCCAATTACTTCGCAGGTTCAAAAGGTTATTAGGAAATTGTCACATAATATAGACTTAATACGTTCCAGTTAATATGAAAGGAATAAATTTTAAATGACCGATGAAGAGCTGATGGTTGCCTATAGGGAAGGTGATTTAAGTGCCTTCCAAAAACTCTACAAAAGGCACAAAGGGAGGTTAATGGGCTATCTTGTTACAAAATTAAAAGATCTGGATGAAGCAGAGGATGTTTTTCAGTCCGTATTTATCAAGCTTCATGGGAGTAGATTTAACTATAAAGAAAATATCCCATTTCTCCCATGGATCTTTACAATTACAAGAAACACTATGATTGATCATATTCGGAAAAAAAGAACCTATAAAAAGCATATCAGCGTTGACACAGAATATATTAGCTCTCGAGCAGTTGGAAACATAAGTGAACCATTATCCATTGGTGCGGCCATATCAGAACTTTCAAGTCTCAGTGATCCTCAACGGCAGGCACTGGAGCTTCGTTTTAATGATGGACTGTCCTTTGTGGATATTGGCAAACAGATGAAAATTACCCACTCAAATGCACGGCAGATAACCAGTCGGGCGATCCGATCCTTGAGAGATATTTTTGCAAGTAAAGGAGACGGCAAATGAGCGGTAAGAATTTTGATAAAGATATCATGGAAGATTTTATCAAATTTGTTGAAGCTGATCCGGTTTCACCAAAGGTATCTACAAATAGTTCCATCCATAAGATGGTGGAAAAGAGTCTCAATCTGTCCATCTGGATGGTTTTTGCCAAATTTTTTGTTATAGAAGCCGCAGCCGGTCTTGCAACCTTGCTGGTCTGCCCTCAATTTAATATCGGCTTCGGAAGTCATAATGAACTATTTCATTCACTTCATTCAACTTTGTACCCCTTCCTCTTTTTTGTTGTATGCGGAATCTTTTTTGTACTGTTGGGCGCTGTTATTGCAGGATTAGTTTTATCTCTTGATGAAATCCAGGTGATTAAAAAGACCAGATATGTTTATTATGCAGCTTACAGCCTGACGGCATACATAATCTTTGTCTCTTTGGGTGCCGAAATATTCCTGATGAGTTCAATTGCCTGGGTTCTTGGGGCTATGGCGGGTAACTTTGCCGGCTTTGAAACTATTACCCGGATAAGGATGATCAGGACTTAACGTAACTCTTTCAAAATTTTACGAACCTTTACAGATGATGACGTTATTCTTTTTGCCAGGATATCGAGAGACTATAACCCCGTTCATTTCGATGATCGTTTTGCTAAAGTGAAGAATTTCTCATCACCGATTTGCCGTGGGGTGCTGTCGGCAAGTTTGCTTACCGAAATTGGCGGGCCGATTGGATGGATATGTCTGCTGTGCCTAATTTGTGCCCGTCAAGGTCAAAAAGTTCCTAAAGAAACCAACCGAAACCAAAAGTAAGGATCTGAAAGCCTTATCAGTTAAGGGTTTGAAAAAGCTGAGGATTCAATTTTTGTACAAAAGGAACTCAAAATCCTCCGGGCTTTATGCCCTTGAGAGTTCAAGTCTCTCCTCCGGCACCACCGAACATAAAGGCTTTCAGCGGTTTTAGCTGGAGGCTTTTTTTGCTTCAAATCATGCAAAGGCGCTTCTGAGGGAGGGTTTTTTCTATTATCGCTTTTCGTTCCGGCTTGTGTAAAGACTGCAGATTAAATGATTGCTTTAAATTCAATTTCTTCATCTCCGAATGTCGTTTCAATTACTTTATGCATTCCATGCCCTGGGTTTGGTTTTCTCAATATTTTTATCAGTTGATATTTTGACAGTATCTTCAGATCATTATTTAAACTAACAGGGGTGCGATTCATTGCTGACATAAGCTCTGAGTAAATGACAGTTCTTTTTTTTCTTAAATATTGAACCAACTTTGTTCGTTCGGGCTTCAAAATGAGCATTAGGTCTGACGGTTCGACCCATATGGACTTTTTGGGTGTTAGTCTTTGTCCCTCATCAATTTCTCTGGCTGTTTCTCTTGCAGATGCAAAAAAATTTTTAAGGGATCCTGTTTTTAGTTCGACGGTCATTTTATAAACTCCTTGATTTCAATTTGAAAACGATCAACAAGGTCTTGATAGCTTGTAAAGTCATCTACTTCTGATATTTCACCAAAAGAATGTTTGTGATGAAAATTATGAGTGTTGTCGTATCCTAGGACTCTCCCGTTATCATCAGAAAATACCAAATGATTGATATTGCAAGACTGTACTTTACAACTTCTCCCTTTTCATTTTCCCATGCATCAATCTTGATAATTCCCCCACCTTTTTTTGAGTTTATTGGGAATTGCTCTGAAACAACTTTTTTGAATGCTAGTTTAACCTTTCTTTTATCACCCATAAAGAAAAATATATCAGACTTTACTTTTAATATAAACCTGTATAGGTTTTTACTCAATGAATAAACAGGGTACCGGGGTCGGGACTATCATGATAATCCAGACCCCGTTGTTCCGGTAATGTTCACTATATCTGATGGTCTGACAGAGGTACAGTTTACCATCTCCCAGGAATCGAGTTGCCAACCCCGGATGAAGTGTTTGCGAGTAACCCAATGCTTGAGAAGTTGAAACCTTCGGACCTGAGCTCCGAAGGTTTGGAGTCTCGCATTATTCATGTGTTAGATGGATTGAAAACTCAATTGCGAAATGAGCTTGAAGAAATAGCAGGGCCAGCAAAGGCCTCTCGTAAGTTACAGAAACAAGAGATGTCTGACTTGATTTGCAGCCTTTGTAATGGGCACTATCTGGGACTTAAGGTACTTGCTGCTCTGCTTGACAGATCTGAAAATTATTTGCGCCAAAGCCAGCTCAATCCATTGGTTGAACAGGGACGTCTGCGCAGGGCTTTTCCGACCACACCCAATGACCCGAGGCAGGCGTATACATCGTCAAAACAGTAAAAAGATGCTGCAACCCTTACATTTATTTTCCCGATTATTATCTCTGATTGCTGTGCCTAATTTGTGCCCGTCAAGGTCAAAAGTTCTCAAACATTTCCAAACGAAACCAAAAGTAAGACTCTGAGAGGCCCGTCAGTTAAGGGTTTGAAAAAGCTGAGAATTCAATTTTTGTACAAAGGGAACTCAAAATCCTCCGGGCTTTACCTCAGTCCTACTTAACATTATGCGATAGAGCAACGGTCTGGTGCGTCAACCGTAGGTATCATGACCTATACAAGGCCGTAGGTCATCCCTGTTGGATCGTAGTATCCGTTTCTGGATACTGAATCTGGTGAACTCAGGCTTCCGAAGAAGCCCCTATCCCTTTAGGGTAGAGGTAGTTCACTCAAGAGCAGCAAGAGAGATTTCAGGTGCTTTGTTTAAAATTTTAAGCAATGATTGCGCTGCGCCTGTTGGACAACGTTTACCCTGTTCCCAATTGCGTATGGTATCTACTGATACGCCAATACGCAGGGAAAATTCTGCCTGGGTTAGGCCTAGTCGTTTTCTTACTTTTTGTGCAAATTTGGCTGCGTCTTGCATGGCTTCTGCTTTGTCTACAGCTTTTTGGTGAGCGATCTCTTCTTCAGTGGTGGCGTCCACACGATCCGTATCTATACGTCCTAATGCAAGATGGGACGCAGTGTTAGGATTAATTGTCATGCGTTGTATTTTCATAATCCTTGACCTCCCGTTTGTTGGCTTTACGAGCTGATATAATGCGTATTGCATTGTTACGTAGTGTGTATATGATCACAAATACACGTCTTTCAATTTTACCTGTCAATTGATACCTTGTTTCGCCATAATTGTAGCGGTTGTCTTTTTGAATCTTGCGATCAGGATCGAAAAAAACTCGAACAGCATAAGCAAAATCAAAGCCACGTTCTATAAAGCACCTTTCGCTTTTGTTGTGATCCCATTCAAATTCCATATTCTAAATATAGTTCATTGGACGATATCTCGCAAGGGGAAAATTAGGACTTTGATGTATGATAACTGACGGTTCGCTCATTTTTTAGCGACATTTGAATTAACAGGCATTTGCCCTGGACAATATAGGCAAGCCGGACAATATAGGCAAGCCGTGTCATGGTCAACATAAAACCCTTTATCCTGGAGGTTTATGGTGGCCCCAAAAATTGAGAGAATCGACACGATACCGCTTATCATTGCAAGCCTTGAGAAGATGAATGTTCAAAAAACAGTCGACAGTATTTTTATTGCACATGGCAACTGGACCGGTCTGAGCTATGGGCAGTTGACGGTTTTGTTTGTAACCTATGTGATGCACTCCTTGACCCATCATTTTTCCGGAATGGAGCCCTGGGCCAATCAACACAAAACAGTTATCGAACGTGTGACGGGCTGGAGTGTGGGTGAAAAGGACACCACGGCCTTCAATATGTACCATGACCCAGAGAACAGTAAAAACGGCGTCTTGGCATTTGGCCACAGCAAAGATCACCGGCCAGATCTTCTTCAATTCAAACAAGGTCTGGCAACATTGGACCCGGCAGGAGTTCCAATTTTGAGCGAAACCCTTGCCGGTAACCGTGCCGATGATCCCTGCTATTTTCCAGCCTGGCAGGGTATGGTGAAAACCATCGGCCACCCCAATTTTTTGTTTATTGCAGATTGCAAGGCAGCCTCCCATGAAACCCGTGCTGCAATTGATCATGAAAAAGGATACTATCTTTTTCCATTGCCAATGACCGGTGATACGCCCCAGCACATCAAAGTTTTACGTTTGCCGAAAAGAATAAAAGGTTTGATGGTGATGCTGACCATTGCCCTTCAGGCATTGACCCTGATGGAATTTGTCGTCCGCAGAGAGTTGTCCAAAACAGATGAACCTATTGCAGGACTTGTTCCCGGCAATCCGAAAAGGAAGACAAAACGCCCCACTGTGGAACGCTTGCTTTCACAGTTCGGTAGCCTTCATTTTTTAATCGAAGAGAAGGGAGGAAGAATTTCCGGTGTAGTGGTTGAAGAGTTGACTGCTCTTCAGAAAAGAATTCTGTCACTCCTGGAATTGCCAGAAAAAACTTATGACCTTTCCTTCATGGTTGGGAAAAAAGAATTAGGTGTACAAAAATGAGCGAAACCCAAGCACCTTATCGACCCCGGGTAATTAAGCCGGTTCTATCCCCATGGAAAGCCTACGATATCTATTAACTGATTTTGTTAAATATTGGAATCCTCTTTATGATCGGGTTCGCACAACAGGTTCATTATCAGTTTGATAAGGGTGTCTTTCTGGTTAGGGGCAGACTCAGCCACCAGAGCAGTGTAAGGGCGGCCAAGCCAGTTTCATTGATAACGGCTTGCCAGTTCTGGTTCAGCAATCGGTCATTTTTGTGGAGAAAATCCACGAATAAGAATGCACCACTCCGCTTGTTGCCATCAATGAACGGATGGTTTTTAACGATAAAATAAAGCAGATGGGCCGCTTTGATCTCAATGGTGGGATATGCCGGTTCACCAAAAGCGCTTTGATCAAGGTTGCCGAATATACCTTTCAGGCTGTCCGCCCGAGATGGGCGGGCAAACAGTTCTGAGGCTTCTCCCCGGTTCATCAATTGCTTTTTAAGTTCTACCAGGGATGCCATGGCCTTTTTCGGAGGTCTTAGCTTTCCTCCTGTCTGCCCTTTAGGAGTTTTCAGCAGGCCCTCGTCATATTGCTGGAGCCAGAGAAAAGTCTGGGTGTAACGCCCCATGATATCCACCAGACCCCGGCCCATGTCCGTTGCCAGGGCAGGGGAGCGTGCCGTCTTTTGAATGAGAGCCAGAGCCTGCTGTAACTCGGCGGCGTTCTGCTCGAACCGTTGCCTATTGATGGCATACCCTTGAACAAGATAGTCTTTCAGTCGTTGAGTGGCCCAGATTCTAAATTGGGTGCCCTGGATGGATTTTACCCGATACCCCACGGAGATAATTACATCAAGATTGTAATATCTCACCGATTGGGACTGTGTTTTGTCCGTTATGGCACCATGCTGAGTGGTATGTCGGAAATCCCGACATACCATTGATTCCACCAGTTCCCCTTCTTTAAAGATATTTCCAATGTGACCGGTTATTGTGGTTCTATCCTTGCCGAAAAGCCGGGCCATCTGTTCCTGGGTGAGCCATACCGTTTCATCGTCAAGCTTGACATCAATTTTCACATTACCATCTGTGGCTTGGTAAATCAGTATGTTGGATATATCTTCCATGGAGATTTCGTCTCTCAATTTTTATGCCTGTTTTCTGTCTGGCATGGGGATAATGTTTTTAATTTTGGCAATTTTAGCCTGCTCAACAACCCATTTGGCAATGGTATTTACCTCTGGCTTGAAATATCTTAAATCAGAAGTTTCAATGTAATGCTTGACGGTGACTCCTGATTCTTGATGGTTGAGGAGTAGTTTTGCTTTCCATAGTTCTATACCATTATTCAAAGCAATTGCTATGAAAGTATGCCTCAAATCATGAGCAGAGATTTTTTCACCTATTTTAGCTGATATTTTTTTCATCGGGGTTCTGATCTCAGTGATATGCCCGGTTTTACTTTTAGTCCCAAATACAAACGGAGTTATACGGGGTCTACCCATCAACACATCTGCGACAACGTCTGACAGGGGAAGGGTAATGGATCTCCCATTTTTAGGATCATCAATGCGCTACCATTTGAAAGATGGATCAACCCGATCCCATGTGAGGGTGGCGGCTTCATTTAATCGGCATCCGGTCAACAAGATAAAGGCTGTTGCATCGGTAATCGTCCCCCACTGGTGTTTGTACTGGGCTCTCCATCAACTCTTTTAAACAGTTCCATGCGGCCCCTATTTTGTCCATTGGAATCTTCCCATCTCTGGGTTTAACTTTCCCCCACAAGTTTTGTTCAGACAAAATAGCAACCGGGTTTTCTGCAAATATGGGTTCGTCGTTTGCCGGGTCTCTGTATTCGGATCGGGCATAATTCCACCATGCCCGAAAGACCCTGAAGGCTTGGTTTGCCTGGGCAGGGGATCTGTCGTAAATTTCTTGAAATCTTGATTTCACCTCTTGCTGAGTAATCCCTGACATGGGTCTTTTTTTCCAGTCCTTAAAATTCAGATTCATGTGTGTGTGTGAATATCTTTTATGGACAGTGGTTTGAGCTTCTTGGCATCAAGGTAGGATTTAACAATTTTTTCCAGGGTCACACTATGGGTTTTTTGTTGCTGCCTTGTGATAGATGGGTCGACACCCTTGATCATTTTCAAGAGTTCGTCTTTGGCTGTTTCCCGGGCTTGCGTTGGAGTTAAAGCACCAAAGGGTCCCAGGGTGACACGACGGAGTTTTTGATTGACACGGGCTTACGCAAAAAAGGTTTTTCTTGTTGCTGTCACCTTGAGAGCATATCCTTTTAGCTCAGTATCCTAAAAAACAATGGGTGCTTTTCCAGTTGCAAGCGGGGTCTTGTCAATGAATCATTTTGTTAAATGGGCCTTTGGCATAAAATTTTCCTCAAAATAAGGTCAACAAATAGCATGCAAAAGAAGTCAAAAAAAGTCAAATTTCATCATATTTGAAGTGTAGTAGATAAGACCTTATATGCTCTATAAAGGCTTTACTGTCAAGGCTTATATGGTTTTGTCATAGTTTGTAAAGATAGGTATGGTTATACGTTTGAGGACTCAAAATCCTCCGGGCTTTATGCCCTTGAGAGTTCAAGTCTCTCCTCCGGCACCATCGAATATAAAGGCTTTCAGCGGTTTTTGCTGGAGGCCTTTTTAGTTTGAAATTTAACGATTGTGTCCGGATTTGTACCCATCTGAGACATCAGGGAGTCTTTCTGTTTTTTGTCAGGGATTATCAAATCATCCTCGTTTAGAACTGCAGATTAAATAAATGGGGCAGAAATAGCGCTGAATTTGGGATTCAGCGTCTCCATCCTGGTTTACAACCCTAATATTGCCAGGGTGTAAAAAAAATGGACACCCTGCTTGCTCTCCGGGTGCTTCTGACAGGCAACCAAGACCTGGGATCGCCCGGCATGTCAGGCGATAAAAGGCCTCTCTCATATTTATCATGATTCTGGTACGGCTTTTGCCTTTAATCATCGTGTCTCTGACCTGGAAGAAAACGGGTACCAGGGGATGATTATTTATCAAAAGAGAGGAGCCCAAATCAATGATTACTATGATGATAATACCCGTGACCGTGATGACAGGACTTGGATTTGTACTGTCCCTGCTGTTGGTTTTTGCTTCACACTGTTTTTTTGTCCAAGAAGATCCCATGCTTGAAGCTATCAGGGCCGTATTGCCTGGCGTCAATTGCGGCGGATGCGGATTTGCAGGTTGTGAAGGGGCGGCAAAGGCACTTATGGCAGGAAAGGCAGGTATTCATCTCTGTATAGCCGCAGGCCCAGATGTTGCACCCAGGCTGGCCGAAATTCTGGGGGTGGCCTGTTCATTTAAAGAACCCGGCATAGTTGAATCCAGGTGCCTGGGATCCGACCGGGCAGAACGTCGCTATTATTATATGGGCCTTGGAGATTGCCGGGCAGAAACCCTTTTGTACGGCGGATCCCTTGTTTGCCCCACGGGCTGTCTCAGACAGGAGACCTGCATCAGGTCATGCCCGTTTCATGCCCTTGAAAAAGGAGAAAATGGGATGCCTCAGGTTAATCCTGACCGTTGCAGAGGCTGCGGTATTTGCAGTGATATATGCCCAAGGGGGGGGTTGTCTGTGGCTGGCATTATTTCAAAACTAACCCACTTGGATCTGGCCCATGAATGTCTGGCCCCCTGCCGCCAAAAATGTCCGGCACAAATCAATATTCCCCGATTCATCCATCAGATTTCCGTTGGAGATTATTCGTCAGCCCTGTTGACGATCAAGGAACGAAATCCCCTGGTGATGTCTGTCGGCCGGGTTTGCCCCCATCCCTGTGAAAATATCTGCCGTCGAAATATTGCAGGCCAGGGGGTTGCAATTGCACAGCTGGAACGGTTTATCGGGGAATGGGAGATGAATTCTGGAATCCGTGTGCCGCTGCCCTGTGCACCGGATACGGATTACAAGGTTGCAGTGGTGGGCAGCGGCCCTGCCGGGCTCTCCTGTGCCTATTTTTTAAGGCGCCTGGGCCATCATCCCACGCTGTTTGAATCCAGAAGCCAATTGGGAGGGATGCTGAGCTATGGTCTTCCCGAATACAGGCTTCCCAAACGAGTGGTTGACTGGGAGATTCAGGGTATTTTAAACCTGGGAATCCAGGTCGTTATAGAGCGTGCATTGGGCCGGGATTTTTCCATTGCTGATCTTATGGACAGGGGATTTAACGCGGTGTTTCTGGGGCTTGGCGCATGGACAGTTCCGCCTTTGTGTGTCAGGGGCGAATCGGCCTATGGCGTGATCGACAGCCTTGACTTCCTTTCCAGGGCCGGAACAGACATCACCACCCTTAAAGGGACTGGGGTCGCTGTAATCGGAGAATCCAATACCGCCATGGATTGTGCACGTATCTGTGTCCGTCTGAAGGCAGCCAGTGTCACCGTTATCTGTCCCTGTGACGACCGGCATATGTCAGCCCGGAAACGGGATGTGGAAAGAGCAGTGGAAGAAGGGGTGACCATCCATTTTCTTTCAATCCCCTCCAGATTATGTTCCGACCTTGACGGTGCCGTAACCGCACTTGAGTTTCACTCGATGACGCCTGCAGGCTGCACATCCGGTGCTGCCCCCTTGTCTGCCAAGTGTAAGGACCTGCCCGGAAGAGCCAGGGCCATTGGCGTTCAGTTGGTCATTGCGGCCTACGAGCGGGAACCAGACCTGGAGTATCTTCTCCATGACACAAAGCTTGAAGGTCGATTCAGGGCCTCTGCCCGGGGAACACTTGCGGCAGATCCCGACACCCTTATGGCCTCCCCTCCCAATGTGTTTACGGCCGGAGATGTTTATACTGGCAGGTCAACCGTAATTAACGCCATTGCAGATGGCCGGAGGGCGGCAAGATCCATACACCAGCAGTTTTCCTGCGGTCAGATATCCATGCCTAGGGATTTACGCAGAAAACTCAATAAAGAAAGTATCCTTAAAGAGGTTAACCTGGCCCGTCATCTTCCCCGGGTGGTGGTGCCGGAGGTTGAACCAAAGATCCGGATACAATCACTGTACCAGGAGATTGTCGGTACTATCACGGATTCCCAGGCCAAAGAAGAGGTTGTGCGCTGCCTTCAGTGCGGAACAACCTGTTATGATGAATAAGAGGTGATCACGGGAGACGGCCCCGGGGAGCGCCATGGCCGTGGGATGAAACTCAGTCCCCTGGGATTTATGGACGGTCATGGTGCAAATCGTATTTCATTTTCCAAGGAAAATTTGTAGACAAGGGTCTTACCTGTTTTTCCCCAGGCATCCACACAATCTCCGTAATTGGTGCATTGAGTCAGATTATAGCCTTCCATGCGTTTGGGGTTCAGATTCAGGGAACAGGCCTGCCGGCAGGGGAATGGCGGCTTATTTGAGATACAGTTTTTTCATTTAAAGACAATTGTAAGTCCAAAGGGATTGAACCGCTTGACAATGGAAAGAAGAACCAATTGCGGACAAATCCAACGACACCGCAAACGGGTTTGAAATAAAAATTCCCCCAGATAAAATTGAATCCTGCCTGGTTCAGTATGGGAAACATGATAAAAAGGCCGGAATCAACAAAGAGCAAATGCATAAAGAAGTAACTGTCCGGGTTGCAACAACCAATTATTAATGTTTGAAAATTTGCGGTTTGCCGTCTGGACTAATTTCAATGCCAATGGTGTCGCCGGTCTTAAACCCGATGCTCTGGATTCGGGCGCAAACCTCCCCATGTCGTTTCTGGTACCAGTATACGGACCACAGAGGATTACGGACAGTATCAACGCCATAGGCATCGTGGCTGTCAAGGTTTAAACGAACTTTATCTCTTGCAATCAAGGTGTCAGCCTCGGCCATGAACCGATCGATAAAATAATGGTGGTCATACAGGGCCTTTGAAAGCTGCTTTTGAAGTTTGGGGGTGTCGTCAAGATAGTGATTGACCACCTGACGAAGATCACCAGGCACAGTTATAGAAATGCCCAATACCGCAAATCGTTGATACCGCAGGGCAAATGATTCCAGCGTTTGCTGGTAATCGGAGATCACACCCAGAATATCCTCAAACACAGTGGGTTGATCTCCCCAGCCGTGAACCATTTTTTCACATTGGTTGATGACCTCCAGGTAAAAGGACTGGTTATCCATGACAAAGATCGGCCGCTCACGATAACTGTGTCGCTTTCGAATTCTCCGGATGCCGTCCAGAAGAATGATATGCTGCTCGCCTTCGATCATCTCCTTGAGGTCGAATTTCGAAATATCCTTGGCCTGGACAACATAAATGTCATTATCATAAGTAATGATATATTCAATTTCACAACTGAACCCTAAAAGATCCTGTATGCTCGTCGACAGGTCAATCAATTTTCGGTCATGGGGGGTCCGGGTAATGAACGGCTCGTTACTCAGCTTTTGCTGACGGTCACGACAATAACCGAACTCCCACTGGTGGCCGATCATTTTGGCCATGACACTCAATCCATCCATAAAAGGCATTACGATCACCCCCATCTGTTCCAGGTCAATCTCCGGCGCACGATTGAATTTCTGCTGTCGCCGGATCGAAAGGCATTTGGCAGTGAGGGCTGATTTCACCATCCGTGTGCGCGCATACTTTATCCCGCCGATATCCGAGTAAGTCGTGATGGAATCAAAGGTGCCGCCTTTGAAATATTCCTCGTCAGGATGAGCGCTGCGGGCGATGACCTTGAAGCTGTCTCGATAGTTTTTCAAAAAAGCTTCCAGTTCGGCAAAATCATTTGTTTTAAAGTTTTCCGCCGGAACGTACAGAAAATCAGGCATGCTGAACCCGCCATCCTTTAAGCGCTTCAGCAGCATGGCTTTTTCCGGCAATCGGGTTGACATTATTAATTCCTCCTTCATTTCTCGCTTTACACTTCATGAAATTAAAATATGGTTTTGATGTGCAGGAAAATATCTTTTAAAAAAATACTGTGAGCAGAATTCCATTTGGTGTGTTTTAGATTTGGCTAAAAAAATAAAATAATTAGAGAGAGATTCTGCTGCTCACAGATGAAAATAATATATCAGATTATGTTTTTACAAGAAAGAATTTTTTACCTCGTGAAGAATTAACAGAATCAATTCGATCTTACATTGCTGTCACAGGATTCTATTTCAGCATAATTCACAAAGAGGTATGACTACTGATTTTTTCAGAGAAATCAATCCCTCTGATGAAAAAAATGCAACACCTGTCTGAAAAGCTCTTCGCCAAGTATGGATTTTTATCTTTTTCATTTTATGATATCTTTTCCATGGAAATTTGGATGTCTGACCTCCAGGCCGAAGGCTGTTTCTACCCATGCATCGGGTGTAAAGTTGCTTTAAAGCTAAAAGATGACTCTATTTTTTAGGTTAAAGTTTAAAATGACAATTTCGTGGCAGTATGAATTAAAAGAGAGAAAATCACAAGGGGGGATCTGTAAAGGAAATGGATGAACCGTGACTGGGGTGATGATAGAGCCCCTGGATAAATTTTTGAGGAGGAGTGATTAATATGTCGACCATTCAGGACAAAAACGAATTGATCTGCTACTGCTTCGGTTATTCCGTAAATGACATTGAAGTAGATGTGATTAAGAATGGCCGTTCTCTGATCCTGGAAAAGATTGTAGCAGAGAAGCTGGTAGGGGGATGCAATTGTGCTGACAAGAATCCCAAAGGCCGGTGATGCATTTCAAATGTCCGCCAGGTGGTGGATTCGGCTCCGGCCTATAAACCTTGACGGTATGAAGTAAAAATAATATCCTGATTTGATTATAAACCGTTTGAATGGAGGAAACAATCATGACCCGTTTATTTACCCGATCCTGTGTTTTTCTCATGATAGGCATTTTTTTGATTTCCAGCGCTGTCGTTCCGTCCCTGGAGGCCAAAATGATCAATACCACTGCATACCTGAACCAGGAGGTTGATGCAGCCCGGGGGCAACTTGTATCATTTCTGGCCCGGGATGATGTTAGAGGAAAAATGACGGCACTGGGTGTGAGTCCTGATGATGCCGCAAACCGTGTCGCGGCATTAACCGACCAGGAAGTGTCCGAGCTCCAGAGCCAAATTGATCAACTGCCGGCCGGTTCCGGGGTGCTGGCGGTGCTGGGGGTTGTTCTGGTGGTGCTCATCGTTCTTGAACTGGTGGGTGTTACCAATGTTTTCAACAGGTTGTAACCGGGTCCTATGACTTGGGTACGCTTTTTTTTCGCTGTTTTGGTGGTGATCTTCGGGACCGGATGTGCCGGCAAAAACGATGTCCGGCTTGTGGGGCCTGATCAGGGTCTGGAACTCACGGCCACACCCTTTTTTGCCCAGGAAAAATACCAGTGCGGCCCGGCGGCCCTGGCCATGGTGTTGGGAGCATCCGGCGTTGCAGTTCATCCCGATGACCTGGCCCCGGCAGTGTATCTGCCGGGCCGGCAGGGAAGCCTTCAGATGGATCTGTCTGGTGCATGTCGGCAATGGGGGCGGATCGCTTATCCGATCCCTTCAGACCTGACCGGGCTGACAGCTGAAATTCAATCCGGGCGGCCGGTGCTGGTGCTGCAGAACCTGGGATTTGAACGATGGCCGGTGTATCACTATGCCGTGGTGATCGGTGTGCTGCCCCCGGATCGGTTGATACTGCGTTCCGGCGTTAAAGAAAGGGTGGAGATGACGGTTGCGGATTTCAACTGGACCTGGCGGCGTGCCGGATCATGGGGCTTGATTGCCCTTTGTCCCGGCGATCTCCCAAAGACTGCTGATCCTTTGACCTATATAACGGTTGTGGCTGGGTTTGAGTCAGCCGGTAATGCCGTTTCCGCCACAGCGGCCTACCAGGCTGCGCTGGCAGCCTGGCCGGACAATTCCACGGTTCTGTTCGCCCTGGCCAACAATCATCTGGAACAGAACCGCCCGGCCCGGGCCGAGGCCCTTTACCGGACCCTGCTGGCGGCCGATCCGGATCATGTGGCTGGGGCCAACAACCTTGCCGAAGCATTGGCCCGGCAAGGTGACCTTGCCCAGGCCCTGACGGTGATTCAAACTGCGGTCAACACCGCAGAGAAGACCAGCTCTCCGCTTCTGGAAGTTGTTGAACAGACCCGCAGGGAGATTGAACAGGCGTTGGAGGAAAACATCGCTGACCCTTTTTGAAAGGATAATAAAGGGTGGCAGAGGCCTTCCTGGTGTTTGATATTTGATGGGGGTTACCGGCGGCCGCCAAACAAAGACCCCATGATACCACGAACGATCTGCCTGCCAACCTGACTGCCGATAGTTCGGACCGCACTTTTTATAAAAGCTTCACCAGTACTCTGTTTTTTACTCCCGGCTTTGGGTTTGTTTTTGGTTTTTTCCGCTTCAACCATACCCCGTTGAACCTGTGCCTCTCGTGCCCGGTCCTTTAATATCTCGTAGGCAGATATGCGGTCTACAGGTTCCTCATATCGACCCCTTAACGGTGATCTTTCCATGCAATTCTGCCGCTCATCGTCATCAAGTGCCCCGATACGGGATCCCGGCGGGCGAATAATGGTCTGCTTGACAGGAAGCGGTCTGCCGTTGTTGTCCAATACAGAAACAAGGGCTTCGCCAATGCCGAGGGCGGTAATAACCGTCTCAGTATCAAAGTCCGGGTTGGCAGGAAAAGATTGAGCGGTGCTATCTTTTGATTAATTTTACACTTTCCATGATCACAAGGGTCAATAGGCTCAATCCTAAACAGGTTAAAAACAATGTCCCTGAAAGCAAGGTCAGTTTGAAAATTTCTCTGAATGGAGGCACAAGATAGACGGTCAACAGGGAGGCTAACGAAGTCAGGAACCCGAGGTTTAAATAGCGATTCGTAAAAAATCCTAATTTAAACAGGCTCAACGATCTGCTGCGAACATTGTAGCTGTGAAAGAGCTGGGACAAGCTCAACGTAATAAATGTCATGGTCTGAGCGGTTATATGATCGGTTTGCTGACCAATCATGAAGGCCGACAGGCTCAAAGCGCCAATCATGACACCCTGCAGAACAATCATGCGTGCCAGACCATCGCCAAGGATTGGTACTTCCGGTTGGCGTGGTTTTTGGGTCATCAGACTCTTTTCCGGTGGCTCCAGGCCGAGTGCGATTGCTGGAAATGAATCAGTAATCAGGTTGATCCACAGGATATGAATCGCAAGCAGCGGTGCTTTCCACCCGATAAGGATCGCAACAAATAAGGTGAAAATTTCACCGATATTGGAGGACAATAAAAATGTAACCGCTTTTCGGATGTTATCATAAATGGTTCTTCCTTCTTTAACAGCCATTACAATCGTAGAAAAATTATCATCAGTCAAGATCAGATCGCTGGCTTCCTTTGCCACATCCGTACCTGTTATCCCCATGGCACAGCCAATGTCAGCCCCTTTGAGTGCAGGTGCATCATTGACACCATCACCTGTCATCGCAACAATTTTCCCCTTTTCCTTTAATGCTTTAACAATGCGAACCTTGTGACTTGGAGACACTCTTGCGTAAACGGCAATCTGTTCTATTTCGGTTAAAAATTTTTCTTCGGTCAAAGCATCAAGTTCAGCCCCGGACAACACTTTATCATGGGCGCTTAATATGCCAAGCTCTGTTGCGATAGCCTTGGCGGTATCTATATAATCACCCGTTATCATGACAACACGGATGCCCGCAGCCTGTGCTTCAGCAACGGCATCCTTTACCTCTTCACGTGGTGGATCCATCATGGCTGTCAGGCCGATGAAAATCAAACCATTTTCGACAGTTTCAGACGTCATTTGTCCGGGTAACTCTTCAACAACCTGATAGGCATAACCAAGTACACGCAGGGCTTCTTTTGACAACGCCTTCACTTCATCGGTTATCCGTGTCTTGTCTTCATCGTTCAGAGTGCGGACGCCATCAGAAGACATCAGGTAATCACAACGATCAAGCAATTGATCTGCCGCACCTTTTACCGACACTCGATATCCATCCTTGTGTTCATGAAAGGTGCTCATGAGTTTGCGGTCGGAATCAAACGGTACCTCACCTTTGCGTTCGCCAGCTTTCAAATCCCCTTGGCTGATGCCGAACAGCTGACCCATGACAAGCAGAGCCGTTTCAGTGGGATCACCTACAAGCAGGGTGCCGTCCTCATTTTCACTTAAACCGGCATCGTTACAATATACAGCTGTTTCAACGAGCATGCGGGACCTGTCATCAAGTGTCTTGATCTTAGTCACGTCAACTCGTTTATCAATCACAAGGTGTGTGACGGTCATTTTGTTTTGGGTTAAGGTTCCTGTTTTATCGGAACAAATCACCGATGCTGCCCCCAATGTTTCAACGGCAGGCAGTTTCCTTACAATTGCATTACCTTTGATCATTCGCTGCACGCCCATGGCCAGCACAATCGTAACGATTGCAGGCAGACCTTCGGGAATAGCCGCTACGGCTAATGAAATGGCTATCATCAGCATTTCAAATACTTCGCGTCCCTGCAACCAGCCAATGACAAAAATAAAGGCACATATTCCGACAGCACCGATTCCGAGCATTTTTCCCAGCTGGGCCAACTGAATTTGCAGCGGTGTCTTTTCCTCTAACTCGTTGCTCAAAAGACCGGCAATCTGTCCTATCTCAGTGTTCATTCCCGTTTGAGTAACGACCATTCGCCCCCGCCCCGCACTCACACGGGATGTGGCAAATGCCATATTGCGTCGATCGCCAATCGGCGGATTATCCTCTGAAATCACCCGGGTATTTTTATCAACAGGAACAGATTCTCCTGTCAGTTGAGATTCTTCGATTTTCAAACCTGCCGTTTCAATGAGGCGCCCGTCAGCCGGCACGACATCTCCCGAATTCAACTGTACAATATCTCCTGGTACCAGATCGATGGAAGGTAGTTTGACAAGGACACCACCCCTCATAACCTGTGCATATGGAATCTGCATTTTTTTCAATGCCTGCATCGACTTTTCAGCCTTATTTTCCTGCACAAACCCTAATATGGCATTTAAAAGCACAATGGTTAAAATAATAAACCCGTCAGCTGCCTCTTGTGCAAAAAAACTAATGGCAGCAGCACCAATCAAAATAAAAATCATCACATCATCAAATTGATTGATAAAGCGTCTCCAGGACGGCACGGGTGCCTCTTTGGCCAGGGCATTTGGACCATTTTCCATCAACCGCTGTTTGACAGCTGAAGGATCAAGCCCAACGCCGAGCTCAACACCCAATTTCTCACAAACCGCTTTGTTCGTCATTTGATAAAACATCAAGTAATCCTGTTAAAATATTAATGACTTGCCTGAACATCAATTTCCTGAATCAAATAATCATTAAAGAATGCATCGGACCAAAGATTCAGCTCATCCTTTTGCCTTGAATTTTTCAAAAATGGTTCAACATCTCTTTTTGCCAGAGAAAAATTAATCTCTTTAATTTTTTCAGATAACAAGTCAATAACTTTTTTTTTATCCAATGCCTCTGATAAATTTAAGTGGCCTGTTTGTACCATTTTATTCTTAAGATAGTGCAACTCACATGGAATACTATTCTTCACAAACCAGATTAAATCATACCAGTCCCGGCCTTTAATATTGGTTTTTATGGTCCGGCAAAGCAAGGCATGCATTTTGCCTGCAAACAAGCTGGGCAAGGCCATGGTTTTAATGGTAAACGGAATCGGATGGAGATGATATTTCAGGTCACCTGTAAACCCGATGGCCGGTTCCTGATCAATTTCCAATTTTATCTTCATCACAGCATTTTTATGGGTCTTCAAATTTGAATCAATTTTCAATAAATGGACCAATGTGTTTGCTTTGATAAAAGCCGAATCGATCGAGCTTTTATTCTTCTTGTCTCGTTCTTCTGTAGAAACTTCAAAACCCCACAGTTCGAGTTCTGATTTTACCGCACCAAGATATTTTTTAATATCAAAAGTTTTTTCCGGCTGAATTAGTGAAAAATTCAAATCCTCAGAAAAACGGTCCAGCTTATGAAGAACTCGTAATGCGCTCCCGCCGTAAAAAACAGCCTTTTCATAAAATTTTGACCGCCATAAACCAAGTAACACGATTTCCTGTATGATCTCTTTGAGAGCATTCTCATGATCTTGAACCGTAAGTAATTCATACCTGCCTAACATTTGTTCAATTTTTTCATCAAGCATGATTTTCCTTTAAACAATCAAGCAGCAGTTTTATACTTTTCCTTCGATATCCGGTCTTAATTTCTTCTAATAAAGACAAATCAAGGTCTTTAATAATACTATAATCCAATCGCATTAACTCGAGGAATTCCTTCATTTCTCTTTTCGTTGAAACATGAGTTTGCCTTGCTGTCATGTCGCACAGCGCCTTTTCAGGAGAAGCAATTAGAAAATTTTTTTGGTCTCCGACGTCTTTAAGCCGAACCCCAATGTTGAATACTTTTTTGGGGCAATACAAATAAGAAAATCTGCCAACCGGAGTTTCAAACTCTTTCTTTCTTTTCATTGTCATGCTGATAGTTAGTTCAACACGTTCTGGTATCATGTTCCAAAATGCCAATGCGGTTTGAGCGGTGATGTAAGAAGGCCCATAGATCCAATTCCCCAGGATAAACTTGTTGTATGGCTTATTATACTCCTTGCCCAACACATAAATCCCCTTTTTAACCCTGACGATATCCTTATTCTTGAGGAGACCCCTGATCTTATCCCTTGGCTTTTTGTAATCCCTTAATGCGTGTAACAATAAATTGTAATCAAACTCTGGGGGAAATTGAATCAAATTTTTCATAATATATCAACCAATATGTCTAATAGAATGGACTTATTGGTTATTTTATAGTTCGTTAGCTGAAAATTGTCAAGAAAATTTTAACTGGAAAATCACCGGTGAAATCCGATCCATTTTCGATGTTGAAATCCGAGTGTAATTCTTATAATTCGGGCGTCGTTTCTGGTGGATGATAGCAGCAATTATGATTTCTTCGGAGTCACAACTTGACAATTCAATATAAACATGTACGATATACTGTACAGGAGGTGCGAAAAAATGGAAGCTATAACGTATACAGCTGCAAGGCAAAATCTTGCAAAAACAATGGAAAAAGTTTGTAATGACCGGTCCCCGATCATTATAACACGTAAATCATCAAATTCTGTTGTCATTATGTCACTTGAGGACTATGAATCACTTGAAGAGACAGCCTATCTTTTGCGGTCACCGAAAAACACAAAACGTTTGTTCGAGTCAATAGCCCAACTTGAGAATGGCAAAGGGCATGAAAAGGACCTTCTCGAGTGAAACTCATCTTTTCCGACCATGCTTGGGATGACTATATCTTCTGGCAAAAAACTGACAAAAAAATTCTTCGACGTATCAATACCCTTATTAAAGAGACTCAACGTAATCCATTTGAGGGTATTGGTAAACCCGAACAATTAAAACACGCCCTCTCTGGATATTGGTCCAGAAGAATAACCGATGAACACAGATTTATTTATAAAGTATCTGAAGATTCGATTGAAATTGTACAACTCCGCTACCACTATTGAGATTCCTTTTTTCCCCAACAATCAACATGCACCGGTAAAATCCGGTGCATGTTGATTGTTGGATTTGCACCAAGGATACCTTTCTGACTCTGTCCATTGATGCGTCTTATCTCAAATTTCGTTGTTGAAGTATAATTAATTTGACCTTGATTTAGTCCATATTATCAGTTTTATTAAGGTTCGGTGAAGGACCTATGTCCGATTCCTGTTAATATATTTGTGTTTTAAAAATATTGAAAAAAGAAATTGATTTTTATATAGTACGCTGATTAAGCGTTTTTAACATGTCAAGATATCACGATATGCATTAGGTCAACCTGTCCCTTTGGGAGGAAAAATGAAACAAACAAACCGCATTTTCATCATGTTTGCATGTGTTACCCTTTTGGCCGGTTGTGGTTATAACACCCTTCAGATGAAGGAGGAGGCGGTATTCAAAGCCTGGGCCAATGTTGAATCGACCTTGCAGCGGCGTGCCGACCTGATACCGAATCTGGTGGCAACTGTTAAGGGCTATGCAGCCCACGAAAAAGAAACCCTTGAGGGGGTTATCAATGCCCGATCAAAAGCAACCTCGGTCACCCTGTCCGCAAAAGATTTAAGTGACCCGGCAGCAATGCAGCAGCTTTCAGCGGCCCAGGGCGGCCTGACATCGGCACTTTCCAAATTGATGCTTGTGGTTGAACGTTACCCGGACCTCAAGGCCAGTCAGAACTTTTTGGATTTGCAGAACCAATTGGAGGGTACCGAGAACAGAATTAACGTTGCACGGCAACGCTACAACACAAGTGTCGAAGATTTCAACGGATCCATCAGAAAATTTCCAGCCAGTCTGACAAATAATTTTTTCCTGAATCTGGATCGAAAAGAGTACTATAAGGCTGATGAAGCGGCCAGAAGTGTGCCGCAGGTTGATTTCAACTAGGGATAAAGAATATGGCATCCATCCGTTTATCTAACCGATTTATCAGCATGATAATCGCCGTTATGCTGTTTTTTCCGGCTGTCGATATAGCAGCGGCGCTGGACGTTCCCCCGCTTAAAGGCAGGGTTAATGACTATGGCGGGATTCTGTCTTCCGCAACAATTTCCCAGCTTGATTTTATTCTGAAAGAGTTTGAAGCCAGTGATTCAACACAGATTGTGGTCCTGACGATTCCATCGTTGAAGGGTGATAATCTGGAAAGATTTTCCCTGGAAGCCGCAGAGAAATGGGGGGTTGGCCAGCGAGGCAAGGACAATGGCGCTTTGCTCGTCATATCCAGGGATGATAGAAAGCTTCGGATAGAGGTAGGCTATGGACTTGAAGGAACCCTCACCGATTTGGTTGCTGGACGGATTATCCGAAAAGTTATAGCCCCTCAATTCAGGCAGGGTTCTTTTAACCAGGGAGTCATTGACGGTGTTGATGCCATTATCGCAGCAGTGAAAGGTGAGTTCCAGCAAGGCACAAATTCAGCCTCCGGTAAATCAGACGAAAATTTTGATTTTGGTGCGCTGATTATTTTGATAATTTTTTTCAGTTCATTTATAGGCACAGCATTCAGAAGAAGCAAGCTCCTTGCCGCAGGTGTTGGGGGCGTGATTATGCCTTTAATAGGATTTCTGTTTCTTAGACTGACCGGATTGGCCCTGGTGGGCCTCGTTGTTGTAGGAATGATTGGCGGACTGGTCGCCAGCGCCATGGCTTCTTCGTCCGGTACAGGCTCACATCCAAGAAGAATGGGTGGAGGGTTTCCTGGAGGAGGTGGCGGGTTCGGTGGATCATCCGGTGGATTTGGCGGCGGCGGAGGCGGTTTTGGTGGAGGCGGTGCATCTGGAGGATGGTAGAATTATGAAGACACTAGCGCAGCAATTTCTCACACCGGAAGAACAGCAGCGCATTACCCAGTGCGTTCATGGGGCTGAAAAGCTGACATCCGGGGAAATTGTCCCCATGGTGTCATCAGAAAGCCATACCTATCCACTGTCACCCATAATCGGCGGGACATTTTTCGCACTGCCTGGGGCATTACTTGCCGCCCGCATCGTCGGCAAATCCCTGTGGATCGGTCCTGATAACATGTGGCTTTTCCTTGTCAGCTTTATCGTAATCTTTATTCCGGCTTTTCAGCTGATCAAACGGTTATCCTGGTTGAAACGACTTTTTCTGCTGCCCAAACGAGCAGATGAAGAAGTCCGGGATGCGGCATTGACCGCTTTTTATACTGAGAAGCTCTATAAAACAAAAGACGAAAACGGCATCCTTCTTTATATCTCTGTGTTTGAGAGGCGTGTGTGGATACTTGCAGATTCCGGGATTAATGAGAAAATTTCCCATGACCATTGGTCGGAACTTGTAGGTGTCGTGACCGATGGGATCAAGGCCAACCGTCAATGTGATGCCATCTGTGAAGCAATCACCCGCATTGGAGAAATTCTAAGCGATGCTTTTCCCATCAAACAAGACGACACTGATGAACTTCATAATCTTATCATCAGATGATCCCATGATATCCACCAGAACCCACATGACATGATAGCCTGTCATGTGGGTTTTGCAGGACAGCATATCGGGGTGGAAAAAGGAAAGAATGCAGTCAATAGTCTGGGATACCTTATTTAATTATTAGGAGTTCATGATTTATTTTTTGGGAGTGAGCCTAAGCAGTCGGGCATCTTCTTTATCCTCCAGGATCCATATTGCGCCCTCAGGTCCCTGTTCAACCTCTCGTATGCGTTTGCCCATTGCAAAACGTTCGACCTCCTTGGCCTTGGCACCCTCGATTTTGATTCGTACCAGTGACTCTGATCTGAGGCCTCCGATAAAAGCATTACCTTGCCATTTGGGAAACATGGAGCCGGAGTATATTATCAGGCCTGATGGGGCAACGGTTGGCACCCAGTATGCCTCAGGTGTATGGAATTCCGGCTGGGTATCGTGATCGGGAATGGGTATTCCGGAGTATTGATCGCCCCAGGATACAATCGGCCAACCGTAATTATCTCCACCAATGATAAGGTTGAATTCGTCCCCGTGTCTGGGGCCCATTTCGTTTGCCCACAGTTGTCCATCTCTGTCAAAGGCAATACCAAGAATATTGCGATGCCCCAGGGTCCAGAAGGTCTTTGCGAGTTCTCCCTTATCCTGAAAAGGATTGTCAGGCGGCACAGATCCGTCAGCATTTAATCTGATAATCTTGCCTAAGTTTTGTTTCCAGTTTTGGGCTGGGGTCTGTTTTTGCCGATCACCGGAAGTGATGAATAAATACCCATCCGGGCCGAATGCCAACCGGTGTGAGTAATGCCCGCTGCCTGTGACTTTGGGTTTCTGGCGCCAGATGACTTCAAGGTTTGTAAGTTCTGGGTTTGAGGATGCAGGACGGAGTACAGCCCGTGCAACAACTGCCCCCCTTTCCCCTGACGTATTCTTTTCAGCGTATGACAGGTATATTAAGTGATTGTTTTTATATTGAGGATGAAGGATTATATCGCCCAAACCACCCTGGCCGCCGTAAGCTACCCTGGGTACACCTTGAACAGGCACTTTGGAACGGTCTTGCGGGTGGAACAGGAGTAAGGTGCCGTTTTTTTCAGTTATCAGGAGTTCCCCGGCGGGCAGAAAGGTCATGGCCCAGGGTTCATTGAATGTACCAAAGCTCTTAACGGAGAGCTTTGAACCTGCATCGCCGTAAATTACTCGATCAACGGGCTCGGCATGGGTATTACAGGAGAAAAGGAGCAATAATAAGGACAGGTAATTGATTAAACCTAGTGATTTCATAATTCTCTCCGTTCATTAGTGCTGTTTTGTCGGGCTTTGAGGGAAAAAGGTTAAGCATTCGGATGAATTGCAAACCCTTGCCGATCTTATGGTCGGCAAGACCATATATAATACCCTAAAACCCGGCACCATGGGGCACATCCTTGTGGATGTGCCCTGGAACTTGCCCTTCAGGAAATGATGAATAAATCTCCTGAAGGGCTGAATGCCAACCGGTGTGAGTAATGCCCGCTGCCTGTGGCTTTGGGTTTCCGGTGCCTGATGACTTCAGGGTTTGCAGGTTCTATCTTTGAGGATATGGGACAGAGGCTGCCCTGGATCCCTGCGTTTCCCTGCGTCAATAACGTAGCACTGCTGCGACAAGGGCCTGATCGGGAACTTCTTCCGGTGCAACGACAAATACTGCGCCTCCCTTGATCAAGGTTTGAATTGCTGCAAAATTGAGGAGGTCCTCGTCCCCGGGTTGTTGGGTTTCGTGCAGATGAACCTGATTTTTTTCTGGGTCGAACAGGCCCCAGGCCTGCACGCCTGCAGCAACAAAGAGCACAGCGACCTGCCCGTGATACGCTGCCAGAACTGTTTCGGCCAGGTCTGTCGTGGCCTGTCCGGTTCCGGCCAGTTCTCGATACTTCGCTAAACCTGCTTCCCGTTCCTCGCTAAATATCGGCTCCACGATGGCCCAGGCCATCGGGTGAAGCTCTTCGGGTTTCATTTCATCGGGGTTCCCCGGAATCCCTTCATCCACCAGATGCTGGTAGGTGTTGACCTCTTTATAGAGAGGGAAAAGGTTGCCCACACCAGCCAGCACCAATGGCGACTGATCGTCTGAAAGAAGATTAACTATCGACTTATTAATCGTGCGAAACCATTGTTGGATGTGGTTTTTCATGTCGTCGCTGGGGTCGTTGCCATAGAACATGGCCGTCTGGATTCCGCCTCCCGATGGCGTGACAGTATGAAATTGGAGCTGTTTTTTTGGAAAACCGTCCGGAAAAGTTTCGGCAAGCGTTTCAGGCGTATCGCCCAGCTCTACTTCATCCACCGTGTGTCGTGTCCCCTCCAGCAGCCTAACTTTATTCTGGCTGATCGCAAGGATATGGAAGGTGCCGTCATTGGTTAACATGGGCAGCAACGGCTTTACATGAAAGCGGTTCGTGACGACCACCATCTCGGCAAATTTCACAGGAAGTCTGAAAAAATGAAAGACGTCCCCTGAGAAAAACACTGCCAACCCGTCGCTTTGATGCTGCCAGAAACCGTTGTCCTCGAGTAGGCGCTGGGATTTTTCAAGCATTTCCCTCACATCCGGCGAACGCAGACCCTTTGCCAGCAATCGCTCTTCCGCCTCCCGCAATAAGTTCTTGAAACGGATTGGATTCTGCTCCGTTTTCCGCCCGGCCCGATGGGTCGGCATGAACAGCGAAATACACCAGTCGGAACGTATTTCTAAAATTTCTTTTAGTTTTTCCTTTGTGATTAGATCCATAAAACAACCCTCCTATAATGCTTACTCTGCCAGCATTTTAATGTTTCTGCCTTTGCTTGAATCATGCCGGCATAATTCAAGCTGCGAAACGGCCCTCTCCGAACAAATAGATATCGATTAAACTATGATTGATAGGTTTTAAAACGGTTTTATTAAGTATAAAGCTTGACCTGCATAATTTTGCTTGAATCCTATCATATAATTTGTTGGTTGTCCATCCTGTCTCCGTGCTCTGATAAACCAGACACTACTTGGGACAGACCGGTAAAAGTGATTAGGAATGCAGATTAAATAAGATGAGCAGAAATAGCGCCGAACTTTGACTCATCTACAAGGCGCATTAAAGGTCCAATAGCAGGCCTATTCGGCCTTTGATGCAACACAGTAGATGGGTCAAAGGGCAAGCAATTTCGTTCATGTTATTTAATCTGCGTTCCTTAATGACTTAAACGTGAACTTAGCCGTTGCTTTTTTTTGTGAGAAATGATCATTCAAAGGAGGATACCTTAAAATCAAACAAATGGCTGTCTAAAGTATTGTCAAAAGTGTCCCTCCGGCAAGCCTGCGTGGATTTTTCAGAATCACGTGATATTATGCGCTTGATGAATCTATGATAAGGGTATGCGATGTGTTTTATCTTGGCAAAACTGTATGACGATAGGAGGGGACGT